>N._stephensi_711_cecum__coassemble_1_pt1 | contig 147907 bp, 100 predicted proteins | sample N__stephensi_711_cecum__metabat2_high_PE_008 | metagenome-assembled genome bin N | reverse complement strand
TTTGTAACTTATTAACTATATAGCTCTTGTGGCTATATCATTATTATACTAGGAGGCGCTTTTATGACAAAGAAAAAAATATTATCGATTATACTTATTTGTTCCCTTATAACACTTACGGGAATGGGAGTATCGGCAAGAGACAATAATGCTGCTATACTCCAAGAAGATGATTATTTGTTGGATGGAAATTTTGAAAATGGTGAATTAGTAAACGGTTTTATTTATTACAGCAGAGAAGAAGCTGAGGCTGGAATATTAAGAGATAAGGAATTTGAGAATCAAACTTGGGCGGACATTCCTTTTGATATGCAAGGAACGGCAACAACACGTTCAGTTGCAGTTATGACAGCTGAAAATGAAACCAATACTCAACAACTTGAGGTGGACGAAACAAGTAAGGAACAATATGATGCTACAGGATATACTCAACAAATAGTTTCTCAAAATATTTCATCTACATACGGTAGCGCAACATTGCTCCAAGAGGATGATTATCTATTGGACGGAAATTTTGAAAATGGTGAATTGGTAAATGGTTCTATTTATTACAGCAAGGAAGAAGCTGAGGCTGGATTATTAAGAGATAAAGAGTTTGAGAATCAAAAATGGATGGACATTTCTCTTGATGGAGCAACAGCACTTGATGTCTACCCAGATGCCGGCAATGCAGAAGGCACTGACACATACGGTAATTTTTATTATACGATACGTGAAGTTTGTTCATTTAGCAGCTGGTACGGAGACAAGAAAATCAGAGTAGATACACAATCACAATTATACTATAGTAAAGATAAATCATTTTTCACAAGTGATGATTATAGCTACATAGTTACTGTCACAGATGAAAACGGTACAGTTGGGAGTTTTAGGGGATATTCTGACGATGTATTTGGAGGTGCAGATATGACGGGCAGTAAAGCTTATGGATCTTATTGGATCAAAATAACTATGGAAACTAAGTTACCCAGTTATTTCTATCTAAATGGCTCTGGTAAAATCAAAAATAGATAATAATGTCTCCTCTTAAATAGACAGCTGAAACAACTAAAAATGTTGTCCGGTTTTTACTGGGCAACATTTTTAGTTTGCGCGCTATGGACGCACTCTAACGGGTGCAAGTCCCAAACACACCCAGGCAATGGGGAAGTGTACAGATGATTAACAATGACTTTACCCTATCTTTTCATATCTCCCATTTACATTTATGAAATCATGGCGTATAATAATGCAAAATTACATTAAAGAGAGGAATGAGTATGATAAACATAGCAATCTGTGATGACGAGAAAAATGATATTTTACAGTTAAAATCCATACTACAGGAAATAATGAATAAATATGCTGTGAGCTATGATATACAGGAATACGAAACTGGTGAGAGTTTAATGCAATCTGCTTCGATATTTCATTTGATTTTCCTGGAAATCGTGATGAAGAGCGAAGATGGGATAGAGATTGGCAAATACATGCATAAGAAAAACCGTTCTACGAAGATTATTTTCCAGACTTATTTCAGTCAGTATTGCAAGGAGGCAATGAATCGGTCTCACGCGTTCGCTTTTCTGGAAAAGCCACTGAAGACTCCCGCTGTCGAGGAGCAGATCAGGGAATTCTTCGAGGACAGTGATGGGATGCAGGATTTGATGATAGACTTCCATAATGTTTGGTACAGCCATGCTGGAACGGATATGGTAAACGCTATTGTATCAATCCCTGTGAAAGAGATAGTGTATTTCGAGTATATAAAAATGCAGAAAGATATAAGGATTGTGACAAGGTCGGCAGAATACATATACACCGGGGCAATGAACAAGCTGGAAGAAAGAATGCGGCCTTTAGGTTTTGAAATGTGCAATCGGGGAATTCTGGTCAATCTGGCGAGGGTCATGCGGATTAAAATGTATGACATTCTTCTGGATACTGGGGGAAAAGTGCCGCTGTCACAAAGGAGAGTCAAAAAATTTAGAGAGAGGATGAATGAATATCTGCATGATTCATTTCATTAGGATATGAATAAGGCAATTTTATTGTTCTGCTCGCTGATATTATGCGTGATAGTTAGAGTATAGTAACTAAAATGGGAGCATTATATATAAATATCCAAACAGGATGGTGGTTACTATGCTCTATATTCTTATGGCAAAGTATTTTCCAATTTGCTATAATAAAAACTATAAATTTTAATAAACCTGACCGGAAGTGGCAAGCTGGTGGAGATCAGCAGTCACAGAGAAGAACAGGGAAAGGAATAAATAGTGAACGAAAGGAATAAAAAATGCAGTATACGAGCAGATATGAATCACCGCTTGGCGGTATTGTACTGGCAGCAGATGAAATCGGTCTGACGGGATTATGGTTTGAGGGGCAGAAATACTTTGCGCTCTATCTTGATAAAGAAAATGAGGAGAGAGAGCTGCCTGTATTTGAACAGGCAAAGCAGTGGCTTGACATCTATTTTTCGGGAAAGGAGCCGGACTTTAAGCTGCCACTGCATTTTACAGGGAGTGCATTTCAAAATGAGGTATGGGAAATCCTCTGTCAAATTCCCTACGGACAGACAACCACCTACGGAGCCATTGCAAAACAGATTGCCGGGCGGCGCGCAGCTTCAAAACAGGGAGCTGCAGGAATGTCCGCTCAGGCGGTGGGAGGCGCGGTGGCGCACAATCCAATCTCTATCATTGTACCCTGTCACAGAGTGATTGGCGCAAATGGCAGCCTTACTGGATACGCGGGAGGCATCGACAAAAAAATTGCCCTTTTGAAAATGGAAAACAAAACCGCAAATCGTAGAAAAAGCTGTTCTTGAAATTATGACCAATCACTCCAGCCAATTGGCATTTTCGGAAGGGCTGTTCTGGAGACAGGTGCCATAGTTCTATACAATACTGCACTACCGCATGAAGTCAGTATCGAGGCAGGAGGAAACCGGAATAGATTTGCAGGCATGGGTTTTGGTTGGTGCGTTTTCTTATAGTGCGCACAGAAAATAAGGGTGAAATGCGCATGGATGCGCATTTCAGGTTCTACGGCGCACGGATGCGCCTTAGAACCGACCCGTAAATTGCAGTGTTTATATCCGCACTATTAGAAAACACCCAACCGAAACCAACAGCCGCAAATCTATTCCAGTTTCCTCCTGCCGACCTGGCTCAATACAGCAATCGCAATATTGCATACCCAGCAATTACGTGTCCAACTTGCTTTACAGTTCCCCTGCCTTATATCTGCTCACGATGCTCTGGATTCTCTCATTGGGATTCAAAAGGTCGCTGATGGAGGAGTCGTGGTTTAAGGTATCGATGATATAGGCGATGTATTTACTCATGTCGCAGTCGATGTACCAGCTGCGCTTGAGCAGTTCCGGGGTCTGATAGATGAGATTGGTAGTCAGGACTCTGTCGATGATGCCGTTCTCATATGCCCGGTCAAACTTGTCCAGACCGCTGGTAAAGAGGCCGAAGGTGGCAAACACGAAAATCTTGTTGGCCTTGCGCTCTTTCAGGGCGGTTGCAACCTCCAGTACGCTCTCGCCGGAGGAAATCATATCGTCGATGATGATCATGTCTTTGCCTTCCACGCTGCTGCCCAGAAATTCATGGGCGACGATGGGATTGCGGCCGTTAACGACGCGGGTGTAGTCCCTGCGCTTGTAGAACATGCCCATATCCAGCTCCAGCACATTGGCGATATAGATTGCACGGCTCATTCCGCCCTCGTCGGGGCTGATGACCATCATGTGGTCGGAATCCAGCTGCAGGTCTTTGACATGGCGCAGCAGACCCTTGATAAACTGATAGGCGGGCTGCACGGTCTCAAAGCCATGCAGGGGAATGGCATTCTGTACTCTGGGGTCATGGGCGTCAAAGGTGATGATATTGTCCACGCCCATTGCCACCAGCTCCTGCAGAGCCAGAGCACAGTCCAGAGATTCCCTGCTGGTTCTCTTGTGTTGGCGGCTCTCGTAGAGGAAGGGCATGATGACGGTGATGCGTCTCGCCTTGCCTCCCACGGCAGCGATGACGCGCTTCAAATCCTGATAGTGGTCGTCGGGGGACATGTGATTTTCATGTCCGCAGAGGGAGTAGGTCTTGGAGTAGTTCAGCACGTCCACCAACACATACAAATCGGTGCCGCGCACGGACTCCATGATGATGCCCTTGGCCTCGCCCGAACCAAAGCGGGGCACTCTGGCGTCCAGAAGGTAGGAGTCCCGCATATATCCCGAGAAGGCAAGAGACTCTTTATGCTCGCTCTCCCGCTCGGTTCTCCATTTTACCAGATAACTGTCCACCATTTGACTCAGAGTCCTGCAGCTCTCCAGAGCGACAATGCCGAGTGAGCCTACCGGGATAGTCTCCAAGTTACGCTTTTCTTCGCGGTTGCCCATTCAAAATATCCTCACTTTCTAATCTGTCATATGTAGGTTTGATAGTTTCCTGCGCATGCGGATATCTGAACCGGTCAGCTTACAAAGAGTATAGTTGCTGGTAATTCTGGAAAAAATTCTATCCGAATAGCGATCTCGCAGTTCCTCCAGGCCAAGGTTCGTGGAGATGACGGTGGCCTTTTGGCGCAGATGACGTTCGTTCAGGCAGGAGAATAATTGTGTAGCCACAAATGAGTTGGTTACTTCCGTGCCCAAATCGTCGATGATTACCAATTCACAATTGTAAAGGTCTTGATAAAAATTGTAAAGAGTTTCTTTTAATTTTGTGTCAAAAGTATATCGCGCCAGCGTGTCAAATAAGGAGGCGCTGCTGAAATAGATTACGGAATAGCCCTGTTTTAACAGTTCTGCGGCTATGCAGCCCGAGAGAAAGCTTTTTCCGGTTCCCACAGTGCCATAGAAGAAAAGATTGCGGTAATCCTGTCCGAAATCCTGCACAAAGTCCCGGCAGATTTTTACCGCGCCCTGAAAACGCTCCAAATCCTCGCCCTGATAATACTCATAGGAGAGGGTGGAGAAGTTTTCCCGGGCGATGGTCGCCTGAATATTGGATTGTTCGTAAAGAATGGAAATTTCCTGCTGGCGGAGACAGTGGCATTTTTCCCTCTGGGGGTAGTCGCCGTCCAGATATCCTGTGTCTTTGCAGTCTGCGCAGGTGTAGACAGGCTCCAGAAAGTCGGCGGGAAATCCGGCGGCTGCAAGAAGCGCCTGTTTCTTTTGCCTGATTTCCTCCAGAAAAGCGTGCAGAGAGGAGAGCGCCGTGTCATCCCCGTTCAGGAGGCATTGCGCTTTGGCAAGGGCGACGTCAGCCACGGACGCCTCCAGTTCCTCATATTCGGGGATTTGCTGTAGAACAGCCGCCCTGCGCTCCTCCATCAGATGGCGGTTGGCGTCCCGGGTCTGTTCATAGCGTCTCATGATGGACTCGTATTGCTGATTGCTCAGTGCCATGTGGTCTCCTTTCGGCATTAATTGCGCAGAAGCTCTTTCTCCAGCTCGTCGAAGTCATAGCTGTTCTGGGAGAACTGATTGAATTTATTGTTGGCTGCCGGTTTGGCGGCGCTTTTTTTTCGGTGATAGAGCTCGTCAATTCTGTGGATGTCCGCCTTGTGGTGTACATTTTCCTGACGCCAGCTGTTCAGAATGCTTTCCGCGTATTCCAGACGGTGGCGGTCTGTTGCCATCACAGTGCGCTCGCAGGCCTCCAGAATGACGTCCATGTCAAAGCCGTACTGACAGGTCCAGCGGGTGATATACTCGGCTTCCTTGGCGGTGGGGGCATTGTTTTTGCCCAGCGCATTCATGATGGTGTAGACATTCTTATCGTATCTGGTGGCAAATTTTCTGGCCTGAGCCGGCGTAGCCACGCCGTTTTCCGCCCAGTTTACAGCCACCTTTTCCATGTATTTAAAATCCTTCTTGCCGCGATCCACGCAGTAAGCGATCAGGTGGTCGATCAAATCCTCCGAGAAGTGCAGTACATCCGTAAAAAACAAAATGGATTTCATCTCTGCCGGAGTCAAAGGACGGCCTATGTAGGACTCTGCGATGAACAAAAGCTGTGCAGTCTCACCGCGACCCTTGAACTCCCGGAGCTGGTCTGTCGTGTATGCAGGCTTTGCATAGGGGGAGACGCTGCGCTCCTCCGCGGGCTGTTCCAGGGGCTCTCCTGCGGGCTCCATGAACATGGCCAGCGACTGAGAGGTGGAGGCAGGTCTGCTCTCCGCCGCGGAGCCGGTCTCCAAATCCCGGAAATGAATCCCCACAGGGGTGCCATGCGCATCGTAATCCAGAGTCAGAAGCTGCTGCTTCTCCCAGTATTTCAGAGAGCGGATAATCTCCCGCTCCGTGTGGTTAAACTTGTCCGCAAGGTCAGACACACTGGTAGCCTGATTGGCTCCCAGCATACGAAGCAGGTACAGATATACCTTGAGCTGCGCTTCGTTTGCGCCCTCCATATATTCATCTATAAAACGATTGGAAATTGCTGTGGAATTCATATTGGAATCCTTATAAATCGTTAAACGCGCCATCGTCATAACCTTTCTTCGTCAAAGTATGTTTGAGTATAGCACAAGATTTTTGAAAAAGAAATAGTCAAATTCCCGAAACCTCGGAAGAGGAAAAAAACGGGAAAAAATGTGGAAAATGTGGAAAGTGTGTATAAAATGTGGGAGGATCTTTGGGGGAGTCCGTTCCTTGCGCCGAATTTGGATTCGGTTTATCATGGGAGGCTATCCACATGAAAAAAATAGAATATCCACAGAAGATAAAAAATCTGTTTTTATCTATGCCGTGGATATTGTGGAAAACTAAATTCCGAGTAAACTTTCGCCGATTTTCAGCACGTCCCCTGCCCCCATAGTTATCAACAGGTCATTTTTTGTGCAATTTTCTAAAAGAAAATTTTCAATCTCGTCGAAGGTGGGGAAGTAGTAGCACTCTCCTCCGGCGTCCTGAATCCGGGACTGAAGGGTGCGGGAGCTGATGCCCAGCGTATCGGTTTCCCTTGCGGCATAAATATCGGCGAGGACTACTTTGTCCGCCAGACACAAGGCCTGTGCAAATTCATCCAGAAACGCCCTGGTGCGGGTGTAGGTATGGGGCTGAAAAACGCACCAGAGGGTGTTGTGAGGATAATTTTGAGCCGCCTTTAGGGTGGCAGTAATTTCTGTGGGATGATGCGCATAATCATCTATTATAGTGACGCCGCCGATGCTGCCCTTGAGCTGGAAGCGCCTGTCTGTGCCCGCGAAGCTCTCCAGAGCCCTGAGCGTGGTCTCCCCGGGTATCTGTATCAGGTCCGCCAGCGCCAGCGCGGCCAGCGCGTTGCTGATATTGTGCTCGCCGGACACCTGAAGCCTCACGGGGCGGACAGGCTCCGCCGCATGACACGCCGAGGAAGCATGGGCGTCAAAGGAAGAATGCCCAAACTCGCCATACGCGATATCGGTGGGATAATAATCGGCGGAGGTATCGCTCAGCGAATAGGTGATCACACGGCAGGGAAGATCCTTTGCAATTTCCTGCCAGTCGGGGATGTCCGCGTTGATGATCAGGCAGCCGTCCTCGGGCAGGAGCTTTGCGAATTCCCGGAAGGAATGGCGGATGTCAGCCAAATCTTTAAAGAAGTCCAGATGGTCTTCCTCGATATTCAGGATGATTCCCACGGTGGGGAAAAAGCTCAGAAAGCTGTTGGTGTACTCACAGGCCTCCGTGACAAAATATTCAGCGCCTCCCACACGGATATTGCCGCCGATGCGCTTGTAGATGCCGCCGATGGACAGAGTGGGATCGAGGTCTGCCTGAAGGAGGATCTCGCTGATCATGGAGGTGGTGGTAGTCTTGCCGTGGGTGCCGCTGACAGCCACGGCGGTGCGGTAATTCTGCATCAGCTGTCCCAGAAGCTCAGCCCGGGTCAGATGGGGAATGCCTTGTTCCAGCGTGGCGATATACTCGGGATTGTCCTCGCGGATAGCGCTGGTGAACACCACACAGTCGATGTCGGGGGTGATATTCTGAGCCCGCTGTCCGTAGAGGACGCGGATGCCCTTCTGTTCCAGATGCTCTGTCAGGGGGCTTTTGCTGCGGTCGGAGCCGGACACCTGAAAGCCCGCATCCGCCAGAATCTCCGCAAGGCCGCTCATGCTGATGCCTCCGATTCCCGCAAAATAGATATTGGAAGGGTGTGAAAAATCAATTTTATACATAATGGATATCCTTTCAAATATGTAATGCAAATCGACTACACATTATATTATATACACTACGGTGCAAAAAAACAAATATTTATTCGATGGATAAAAATTGTGAAATTTATCTATAAAAATTGAAAAAAATAGAATTTTTTTGGTGATTTATATTCACTAAAGAGGGAAAGTGTGGTATAATGTGTCCAAATGCAGGGCAGATAAAGGGATGTTTGTCGTGCATATTACTGACAACGGTAGAAGGCAGAAGGGGTGAAAACATGATAAAAAAAGAGATGATAGCCATGTTATTGGCTGGCGGACAGGGAAGCCGCCTGGGTGTTCTGACATCCAAGGTGGCAAAGCCTGCGGTGGCATTTGGGGGGAAATACCGTATAATCGATTTTCCTCTGTCCAATTGCATCAATTCCGGTGTGGACACGGTGGGCGTACTGACGCAGTATCAGCCGCTCAGGCTGAATACACATATCGGCATCGGTATTCCGTGGGATTTGGATCGCAATATCGGCGGCGTGACGGTGCTGCCGCCCTATGAGAAGAGCTCCAACAGCGAGTGGTACACGGGTACGGCAAATGCGATTTATCAGAATCTGGAGTACATGGAAAGTTTTAACCCGGAGTATGTATTGATTTTGTCCGGCGACCATATCTACAAGATGGATTATGAGGTGATGCTGGATTTTCATAAAAAGAATGGCGCGGAGGTCACCATTGCGGTCATGCCGGTTCCCATGGAGGAGGCAAGCCGCTTTGGCATCATGATTGCCGATGAAAACAAGCGCATCACGGAGTTTGAGGAGAAGCCGGAGCATCCCAGAAGCAATCTGGCCAGCATGGGAATTTATATTTTCAACTGGAAGACTCTGAGGAATGCCCTGATAGCCATGGCCGACCAGCCTGCGCTGGATTTCGGCAAGCATGTGATCCCCTACTGCCATGAGAAGGGTTCTCCTCTGTATGCCTATGAGTTTACCGGCTACTGGAAGGATGTCGGGACTTTAAACTCCTACTGGGAGGCCAATATGGAGCTGATTGATATTGTGCCGGAGTTTAATCTCTACGAGGAGTATTGGAAAATATATACCAAGAGCGAGATACAGCCGCCGCAGTATTTTTCCTCGGACAGCGTGATTGAGCGCAGCATTGTGGGCGAGGGCACCAATATTTACGGCAAGGTTTACAATTCCGTCATCGGCTGCGGCGTGACGGTGGGCAAGGATGCCGTGGTGCGGGATTCCATCATTATGAATGAGACCGTCATCGGCGCAAACTGTGAGCTCAACAAAGCCATCATAGCCGAGGGCGTGACCATCGGTGACAATGTGAAGCTGGGCGTGGGCGAGGAGGCCGAGAATGAGACGGCGCCCCATATCTACAATCATGGTATTGTGACCGTGGGGGAGAAGAGCGTGATTCCAAACGGCGTTAGCGTGGGCAAGAATTCCGTGATTTCCGGCGTTACCGGCGCTGCGGATTACAGGGATTCCCGTCTTGCCAGCGGAAAAACTTTGATTAAGGCAGGTGAACAGCAGTGAGAGCAATCGGAATTATTTTAGCAGGCGGCAACAACCACAGAATGAAGGAGCTGTCCCAGAAGCGCGCTATCTGCGCCATGCCTATCGCCGGCAGCTACAGAAGCATCGACTTTACTCTGAGCAATATGTCCAATTCCCACATTCAGAAGGTGGCGGTGTTTACGCAGTACAATGCCAGAAGCCTGAACGAGCATCTGAATTCCTCCAAGTGGTGGGATTTCGGACGAAAGCAGGGGGGCTTGTTCGTATTCACGCCCGCAGTGACGGCGGACAACAGCAATTGGTATCGCGGGACGGCGGACGCCATTTACCAGAATCTGCACTTTCTGAAAAACAGCCATGAGCCCTATGTGGTGATCGCCTCCGGCGACGGGGTCTACAAGCTGGATTTTAATAAGGTTCTGGAGTATCATATCGAGAAAAAGGCGGACATCACCGTGGTCTGCCGCGACATGGAGCCGGGGGTCAATGTGGAGCGCTTCGGGACGATCCACATGAATGAGGAGAGCCGCATCGAGGAGCTTGAGGAAAAGCCGATCCAGGCAAAGACCAACACGATATCCTGCGGCATCTATGTCATCCGCAGACGTCTTTTGATTGAGATGATGGAGAAATGCGCGGAGGAGGATCGCTATGATTTTGTGCGGGACGTCCTGATCCGCTATAAGGATCTGAAGCGGATTTACGGTTACAAGATGAGGGATTACTGGCGCAATATTGCTTCCATTGAGGATTATTATGCGACCAACATGGATTTTTTGAAGGCGGATGTGCGGGATTATTTCTTTAAGCAGTACCCGGATATTTATTCCAGGGTGGACGATCTGCCCCCCGCTAAATACAATGTGGGAGCGCAGATTCGGAACAGCCTGATTTCCAGCGGATGCATCGTCAACGGTGTGGTGGAGAATTCGGTGGTTTTCAAAAAAAGCTATATCGGCAACAATTGCGTGATCAAGAATTCCATTATTTTAAATGATGTCTATATCGGCGACAATACATACATTGAAAACTGTATCGTGGAGAGCCGGGATACCATCCGGGCGAATTCCCGCTTTGTGGGCGAGGACGGTATCAGGATTGTGCTGGAGCGCAATGAGCGGTATATGTTATAGAAGTGCTGTAGAAGGTGTTGCAAAAGGTGTTGCAGAAGACGCTGTAGAAAGTTTTATGAGGGGTTCCTGTTGACGGTTGATAGATAAGGGGGAAAACGTATGCAGATTACAGATGTACGCGTCCGTAAAATTACCAAGGAGGGTAAGATGAAAGCAATTGTGTCTGTCACGCTGGACGATGAGTTCGTGGTGCATGACATTAAGGTGATCGAGGGGGATAAGGGATTGTTTATCGCAATGCCCAGCAAGAAGGCTTCAGACGGGGAATTTCGGGATATTGCACATCCCATTAATTCCGCCGCCAGAAACCATATCCAGAGTATTATTCTGGAGGCCTATGAGAAGGCGCTGGACGAGCCGGAGGAAGAGCTGCAGATGTAAATGTCAGATAGAACAGCCGGTATGAGCAGCAGCTGTAAACGGATCACGCAGGTGATGGTGGAATATGGATTCAGGGGGCTTTGAACAGTCCCCTGAATTTATTTGATAAGAGAAACAAAATGCGGTATAATAGCAGATGCATTGGAAAATATTGCAATAGAAAATATTGTAATAGAAATATTGTATGAAGGCAGGAAGGAATCGACATGTTTTTGATCGTTGGATTGGGCAATCCGGGGAAGGAATATCAAAATACCAGGCATAATATAGGCTTTGACGTCATAGACAAATTAGCAGAGGCCGAGGGAATCGACGTTCTGGAGAAGAAGCATAAGGCTGTCATAGGGAAGGGCTGTGTGGCGGGAAAAAAGTGTGTGCTGGCAAAGCCCGTCACCTATATGAATCTGAGCGGCGAGAGCGTGAGGGCGCTGGTGGACTATTATAAGGCGGACGAGTCGTCGGAGCTCATTGTGATTTCTGACGATATCTGTCTGGACGTGGGACAGATCCGGGTGCGCAAAAAGGGCAGCGCCGGCGGGCACAACGGACTGAAAAACATTATCGCCCATCTGGGGCACGATGGTTTTATGCGGGTGAAGATGGGCGTGGGAGAGAAGCCCAAGGGATGGGATCTGGTGGATTATGTGCTGGGGCATTTTTCGGGCGCGGAGAGAGAGCTTATGGACGATGCCTGTGAGCGGGCGGCGGAGGCTGTCCGCATGATGGTGGCCGGGGAGACGGATGCGGCTATGAATCGCTTTAACACCAGGAAGGAGGCGTAGTATGCAGGCTTTGCTTGCGCCTTTGAGGGAGCTTGCGGAATACGGCTCCATGCGTGAGGCAATTAAAAAACAGTCTGAGACGGCACGGCGGAAGAATAAGATCATGGCCTTGACAGGCTGTGTGGACGCGCAGAAGCTTCATATGATATACGGACTCAGCGATGGCCTTCGTTGCAAGGTCATCGTTACTTATAGTGATATAAAGGCAAAAGAGCTGTATGAGGAATACAAGTTTTATGACAGAAATGTCACATTATATCCGGCTAAGGATCTGATCTTTTTTCAGGCGGATATCCACGGCAATCAGCTTATCCGGGAGCGCATCTGCACACTGCGGCGGCTCATGGAGAAAAAGCCCCTGACCATCATCACCACCTACGCCGCGCTGATGACGCCCCAGGTGCTCTGGGACAGGGAGCGGGATGTGATCCGGGTGAGCCGGGGGGGAAGTCTGAACGAGAGTGAGTTTGCAAAGCGGCTGGTGGCCATGGGCTATGAAAAGTGCTATCAGGTGGAGAGTCCGGGGCAGTTTTCCGTCCGGGGCGGTATTGTGGATGTGTTTGAGCTGACAGAGGAAAATCCCTACCGCATAGAGCTCTGGGGGGACGAGGTGGACTCTGTCCGAAGCTTTGATATCCTGAGCCAGCGTTCCATCGAGAAGCTTGAGAGCATCAGCATTTATCCCGCCACAGAGTTTGTGATGTCCGATGAGTGTATGCGCGCGGGGCTGGAAAAGCTTGCGCGTGAGGCGGGGGAGCGCGAGGCATATTTTCGGGAGAGACATCAGCCCGAGGAGGCGCACCGCATTGCGGCTCAGATTGGAGAGCTCAGAGAGCAGCTGGTGGAGTTCCAGAACAAGGTGAATCTGGAGAGCTATCTTCCGTATTTTTATGAGGAGCAGGTGACTTTGCCGGAGATATTGCAGAGTCTTGAAATGCCTCCGGTATTTTTTGTGGATGAGCCCGCCCGGGTGAGGGAGCAGGCGGATGCGGTGGAGGCGGAATTTCGGGAGAGCATGGAACAGCGCGTCCTCAAGGGCTATATCCTGCCCGGCCAGATGAATATTCTCTACAGCGGGGAGCAGGTGGCCGCAAAGCTGCAGTGCGGGACGGTGGTGACGCTTGCCACGCTGGACGGCGCGTATGGATTCTTTAAACCGGATCAAAAATATGACATTAGTGTCAGGAGCGTTGCGCCTTACAATAACAGCTTTGAGGCATTGGCAAAGGATTTAAAAAATTATCGAAAGAAGGGGTATCGGGTGCTCCTGCTGTCCGGCTCCCGCACCCGCGCAAAGCGGCTGGCGGAGGATTTGCGGGATCAGGAGCTTGTGGCGGTCTATACGGAGGATCCCATGCGGGAGGTGCAGGCCGGGGAGATTGTGACCTGCTATGGGCATGTGAGCAAGGGCTTTGAGTACCCTCTGTTAAAGTTTGTGGTATTGTCCGAGACGGATATTTTTGGCGCGGAGAAAAAAAAGAAAAAGAAGCGCAAGGTCTATCAGGGACAGAAGATCAATGATTTTAACGAATTGAAGGTGGGGGACTATGTGGTCCACGAGAGCCACGGGATCGGTATCTACCGGGGTATCGAGAAGGTGGAGATGGAGCATGTGGTCAAGGACTACATCAAGATAGAATATCGGGACGGCGGCAATCTCTATGTGCTCGCCACTGGTCTGGACGTGATCCAAAAATACGGTTCCGCCGACGCCAGAAAGCCGAAGCTCAACAAGCTGGGCAGCAAGGAGTGGGAGAACACCAAGACAAAGGTTCGCTCGGCGGTGAACGAGGTTGCCAGAGATTTGGTGGAGCTCTATGCGGTGCGGCAGCAGGCGGAGGGGTATCAGTACGGCAGGGACACGATATGGCAGCGTGAGTTTGAGGAGATGTTTCCCTTTGAGGAGACGGAGGATCAATTGGCGGCCATCGCGGATATCAAATCGGACATGGAGAGCCGCAAGATTATGGATCGCCTGATCTGCGGGGACGTGGGCTATGGCAAGACGGAGCTGGCCATCCGGGCGGCCTTCAAGGCAGTGCAGGAGGGCAGACAGGTGGTGTATCTGGCGCCCACCACCATTCTGGCGGGGCAGCATTACACGACATTTACCCAGCGCATGAAGGATTTTCCGGTGCGCATCGATCTGCTCAGCCGTTTCCGCTCTCCCGCGGAGCAGAAAAAGACGGTGAAGGATCTGCAGAAGGGACTGGTGGACATCGTCATCGGCACGCACCGGGTCTTGTCTGCGGACGTGCAGTTTAAGGATCTGGGACTTTTGGTGGTGGATGAGGAACAGCGGTTTGGCGTGGCGCACAAGGAGAAGATCAAGAAGCTGAAGGAGAATGTGGATGTGCTGACTCTGACGGCAACGCCCATCCCCCGCACGCTGCATATGAGCCTTGTGGGGATCCGCGATATGAGCGTGCTGGAGGAGGCTCCGGGGGACAGGCAGCCCATCCAGACCTTCGTGTGCGAGTACAACGAGGTGATGGTGCGGGAGGCGATCACAAGGGAGCTTGCCCGGGACGGACAGGTATATTATGTATATAACCGGGTCAATAATATTGCTGACATGACGGCGAAGCTTGCCGCGCTGATACCGGAGGCGACGGTGGCATTTGCCCACGGGCAGATGAAGGAGCAGGAGCTGGAGCGCATCATGTATGATTTTGTCAACGGCGATATCGATGTGCTGGTGACGACGACCATCATCGAGACAGGACTGGACATTCCCAATGTGAACACCATGATCATCCATGACTCGGATAATATGGGGCTGTCCCAGCTCTATCAGCTCCGCGGGCGCGTGGGGCGCTCCAACCGCACCGCCTATGCATTTCTCATGTATAAGCGGGACAAGATGCTCAGGGAAGTGGCTGAGAAGCGTCTGGAGGCCATCCGCGAATTTACGGATTTGGGGAGCGGTTTCAAGATTGCCATGCGGGATCTGGAGATCCGCGGCGCGGGCAATCTGCTTGGCATGAGACAGCACGGACACATGGAGGCCGTGGGCTATGATTTATACTGCAAAATGCTGAACGAGGCGGTACTGCGCTTAAAGGGCGGTGCGGAGGGAGCCGGGGGCGGCTCCTTTGCCACGGTCATAGATTTGGATGTGGATGCGTTTATTCCGCCCACCTATATCGTAAACGAGGTGCAGAAGCTGGATATCTACAAGCGCATTGCCGGGATTGAGAACGAGAGAGAACGGGACGATATGCGGGATGAGCTCCTCGACCGTTTCGGCGAGGTGCCCCAGTCCGTGGATAATCTGCTGGCAGTGGCGTTAATCCGCGTGGCGGCGCAGAAGCTGTTTCTCACGGAGGTGAAGAGCAAGAGCGACCGGATTCTCTTTACCTTCAAGCCTGACGCGGATGTGAATCCCGCGGGCATTCCAGCTCTTTTGGAACGGGCGGGCGAGGATCTGAGCTTCACGGCTTACGGCAATCCCTTCTTTGCTTATAAGTACAAAAAAACGGGACTTTTGGAGAAGGACGCGGAGCTTTTGCTGGAGCGGACGCAGAGACTGCTGACCTGGATGCTGGAATTATTGAGGTAGTTTTATTGGACTATATATCTGATATCTTTTTGTCAGAACAAAACAGACAGTTTTTGACGGGAGGTATCGGATATGAAGGGATATATGACAGCCAGCGGCTATATGGGTCTTGTGGAGGGCAGATATATTTTGTTTGCCAGCGAGGAGGACTATCGTGAATTTTTGGAGGCGGCATAGTCTCATGGGAGTGTATGTATGAGAAAAGAACGGTTAGAGAAATATCTTCCGCTGGGGATTGTCCTGTTGGGGGCGCTCCTGCGTCTCGTGTGTCTGGGCATTGTGCCGGGAGGCATGCATCAGGATGAGAGCCTGACGGCATGGAATGCCTTTGCTATGTTTCATGAGGGAATCGACTCGGCGGGAAATGTCTGGCCTGTCTATATGGCGGGCTGGGGCGACGGGCAGAGCGCGCTTTATGTATGGCTGACGGTGCCGTTACTGTTTTTGACAGGAGGACATGCCGTGCCTTATGTCACCCGGCTGCCTCAGGCGCTCACAGGCATTTTTACCCTGATGGCGGTATATGGGATCGTTAAAAGGCTGACGGGAGAGCGCAGACTTGCCCTGTGGAGCCTTTTTGCGCTTGCAATCTGCCCATGGCACGTGATGATGTGCCGATGGGGGCTGGAGGCCAATCTGGCTCCCGGGTTTCTTATATTTGGCCTCTACTTTTTTGTAAGAGGTCTGGAAGAAAAAAGATTTTTATTGCTATCTGCATTTTTCTACGGATTAAGTCTGTACTGCTACGCGGTAATATGGCTGATCGTTCCGCTCATTTTACTCCTGGAAATAGGATATGGCCTGTGGCAGAAAAAGCTGCGCATTGATGGTACGGGGCTGTTGGCGGCAGTGATCCTTGCGGTAATGGCGATGCCGCTGATGCTGTTTATATTGGTGAATCAGGGATGGATTGCAGAAATCCGGCTTCCGTTTATGACAATCCCGGTTATGAGCGGATATCGCGGCGGTGAGGTTGCCACCAATCTGCATTGGATGTGGAGAAATCTGCGCACGGCGCTGTCCCTTCTGTGGCATCAAAATACAGGAGCGCCCTATGATGTATTGCTGCCATGGGGTTTGTTTTATGACATCGGCAGGATTTTTATTGTGATTGGAGCTATCGCTCTGACGGTAAAGGTGGTGCAGGGATTATGGCGCAGGGAGTACACGGGAGAAACCTTTCTGTTCATCCAGCTGCTCGGGGGCGGGGTGCTCTGTCTGTTTGTGACTGCTGTGCTGCATCAGATCAATGCACTCTATATTCCGTTGGTGCTCTGTGAGGGATATGGTCTTTGGTGGGGACTGGAGATGCTCAAAAAGCGTAAAGCTGCCCTCTCCAGGGGCTGCGCGGCGCTCGTGGTCATGTTGTATCTGTTTTCGCTTGTGGGATTTACCAGAGATTATTACACGGAGTATCGGGAGGTAGTTGACGCTTATTTCGGGGCGGGCATCGAGGAATGTGTGGACTGCGCCGTGGAGGTGTGCAGGCAGACCGGTCTGGATACCGTCACGGTGGAAAAGGGGGCTCAGTGGCCAAGACTGCTGCTCTACACGGAGACCCTGCCCTCGGAATATCTGGAGTCCGTGGTCTATGATGTGGCTCCTGCACCGGCAAGCTTTATGGCGGGGGATATTTTGATACGCACACGCATTGATATGGAGCATATTGATCAAGACAGCGTGTATATTCTGTATTTTATCGATAAGGAAAAATTTGAGCAGGATTTTGATCTGATACAATTTCATGACTGGTATGTGGCGGTGCCGGCAGCCTTGGGGAGGGCTGCGGGAGAGCAGCTGTCATACCCTGGAAAATAAGACAAAATAAGGAAAAATGAAGGAAAAGTATATAGAATCTTAAGAAATTTTTCATGGCCTCTCAGTTGCAATAATAATTTTGAAATGATAGAATGGCATTATATATAAACAAGTTTTAGTCTTTTCAGACGATTGGGAGGAATTAAATTGAAGGCGAAAAGAATTCTGGCAACTATAATGAGTGTAGTTTTGCTTGCTACCTCAGGAAATTTTACGCTGGACGTCCATGCGACGGAGGACGGGATTGATATGCCCCCTGTTGTTGTGGAGGACGGCAGCGCGCCGGACGAGACATTGCCCGGTGACGAGGGACTGACCGGGGAGGAAGCGCTGCCCGGGACGGATGTCGGCGACGGCAGCGACACTCTGGTGGACAGCTCCGAGTTTGCCGAGGAGAGAAGGGGCGGCACCGACGACGGCAGTGACGAGAGCATTGTACCGGAATGGGGCAATGAATACTTTGATGTGACCGAGAGCGGTTTCCTGCGTGAGAAGGCAGACCGGCCTGTCAGCAGTCTCAGCGGGACGGTGACGCTCCCCGATAAGGCGAAGAAGATTCCCGCCGGAATTTTCAACAACAACACCAGAATCACGGGACTGACAATCTCGGTGAACAGTGAGCTGGAAAGAATCAACGAGGGAGCGTTTAAGGGCTCGGGAATCCGCTCTCTGAACATACCGGACGCCGTGACGGAGATTGGCAAGGAGACCTTTAAGAGCTCTCAGCTGTCCAATATCAGCTTTTCGGCGGACAGTAAGCTGACGACGATCGGCGAGGAGGCTTTCTTCGGAAGCAGACTGACAAAGATAGATATCCCTCTTCCGGTGACCCGGATTGAGGAATCCGCATTTGGCAATTGTACGGCTATGACAAGTGTTGCCCTGCACAATGTGGAATATATCGGAAACGGAGCGTTCAACGGCTGTACCCAGCTGGCTTCCATAGGATGGGGCGAGAAGCTCCAGACAATCGGAAATTCAGCATTTTCGGGAATCGGTATCTCTCAGATCACTCTGACGGGAAACGTGGGAGCCGGTATCACCACATGGGGTACTTCCATATTCGAGAACTGTCCCTATCTGACAACGGTGACGCTCCATATGAATATGGCGGAAATACCTGCTGCTATGTTCAAAAACTGCACAAAGCTGACGAAAATTGAGATTCCCAGAGACTGTACCGTCATTCGGCAGGAGGCGTTTTTTGGTTCAGGCCTGAAGAAGATTACCGTGACGGACAGGGTAAACGCCATTGAAGCGGACGCTTTTGCGGACTGCCAGAGTCTCACGGAGGTTACCATCAATCAAAAGGGTGCTAATTCCGCGGGCGAGAGCGATATCATTATCGCGGAGGATGCCTTTAACCAGAAGGAGCTGACGTTAAAGGGATATAACGGAACCGTTCAGGAATATGCCAATAAAAAGGGCTATAAATTTACATCTCTGTTCCCGACTCATAAGATTACCATTAAGCCCACCAACTATGCGGACAAGGGGGCAGTGGAGCTGTCCAAGAAGACCGCGAGAGCGGGCGAGACGATCGAGGTGAAGGTTACCCCTGCATCGGGCTATCGCCTGAGAGCCTATGGCTTTACCTATAACGGTGAGGAGATTACCACATTAAAGGAAGAGGGAACGACTACGGGAGCGGATGGCACTGTCACCAGCACCGGCAGCAGAACCTTTACCTTTGAGATGCCGGACGAGGATGTGGAGCTCTATGTGCCTTTTGAGAGCACCTCGGTAGCTTACACTTCGCTCCGGACGAGCTTTGAGCAGACAGACCCCCAGATGCCATTTGACTGGGATTCAAAGAACAAGCTGCTCACACTGGACAAGACAGGTATGTCCTGTAAGCTGGTGATAGAGGGCAAGAAGGGAAGCAGCTATTATGAGCTGGGGAATTGGGCATTTACCTACAGCAGCAGCAAGACCTCGGTTGCCACGGTAGATTCCAGGGGCGTGGTCTATGCCCGCGGCACAGGTACTTCCACCATCACGGTCACCATGAAGGATGATACCAGCAAGAAAGTTACCTTTAAGGTGACAGTGGAACAGGAAGCGAATATTGATTATGACAATATTTATCTGGAGTATGAAGATATAAGGTCGGCGAAGCGGTTTTCGGAGAGCTTTGACGGCGAGAGCATCATGGTTGTTCAGTATGATAAGAGTGCTCTCAGCACGGCGGAGCAGAGCTTTACCGTCAATATGAAGGCGACGGAGGTGAACGACACCAGAAATCTCAATGTGCGTTCCGAGTGGAAATCCGCCAATGAAGAGCTGGTCTATGTGGATAAGGATGTTGTAAACAACAACTCCAATGTCATCCACGTGAAGCAGGGCGTTGAGGGTGAGACATCCGTGACGGTCTTTGTCACCAACGGAAAGACCGGCAAGAACAAGGTGACTTATTACGAGGAGAGCATTATTGTTCGCGTGATAGACGTCACTCCCAGACTGGTTCAGAGTACGCTGACGGTCAATTCCAACTGTGAACAGGAAAACGGTATGGCGTTTGACCTGCTGTCTGTGTACGGCTATGAGGTGGATTTGTCCAGCCTGATAGTTGTGGAGCGTGTCAGCAACAAGAAAGTCGAGGATTATAATCCGATTGACTATGTTGAGGTTCGCCTTCGGGACAACAGACCCTATATAATGCTCACGCAGGATGGCCGCACTTTCCTCGACGGCAGGAGCAGTAAGACTTACACCAAGGCGTATATTGAGGGCGACTATGTCTATCAGACAGATGGCGGCGTTGCTGTGACAGCGCGGTTCCGCACACCGATTAAATCGCTGGTGCTGACGAATAAGGCAATCAAGCCGACGGTAAAGCTCAGCGGCAAGATTAATCTGTTCTTTAACAGTACAGCCGATGTGTCTGAGCGCGGAGAGGTAACCATCACCCAGAACCAGAAGACCCTGGAGGTAGAGGAATACAAGCTGGTCTCCGAAGCCAATTATAAGACTCCGAATTCCGAGCCGATAGATTCCTTTGCAAATAATTTTGATGTGGACGCGAGCGGCGTCATCTCCCGGAGCAGCAACGATTTGATTACGGATGCCAAGGGCAAGGTAGTGACCAAGGGATATCTTCAGATTAAGTATAAGGGTTATGCGCCCTGTTATGTGAAGATTACCGTGCCTACTCAGAACAGCAAGCCCAGCTATGTTCTCTCTCAGACCAAGGCGACGGTCAACGCTTACAGCACGGGCTATGAGATGGAGCTGCAGCTTCTGAACAAGAAGACAAAGCAGCCGATTTCTCTGGCGGAGCTGCATGAGCTGAGCTTTAATGAGTCGGCTTCGGGGACAACCATGGGATTGTTCGACGAGCTGGATACGGCTCAGGCAATTGCTTCGGATAAAATCACACTGAAGATCAGAAACGCTCAGAAGGGCAAAGCGGTCATCAATGTGGAGATGAAGACCTGGAACGAGCCTATGAAGTTTACCTTTAATCTGAGTGTGAACAGCAGCGCTCCCAAGGCGAAGCTCAAAAAGACGACGCTGACTCTGAACAATCTGTGCGTAGGGAAAGAAGAGAGTACTACCGTCAGCCTGAATCAGGCGGACGTGACGATTCTCGATATGGAGAATGTGCAATTTGTGGGTAAGGCGGCGCTTTCCGGGGATGCAGCCAATATCCATATTGATTACGCTGCTGCGGACAAGAAACTGTCAGTATATGCTGACGCCGCGGTATCGGCCGGAAGCTATAAGTTTAGTATGACGCCGCAGGTGCAGTATACAGACGGCAGAACGGAGCCCGTGAAGGCTGTGACTGTTACCGTGAAGGTTATCGACAAAAACCTTACCGCATCATTAAAGCCCGCCAGCGTGACTTTAAATAACCGCTATGTGGGCAGAGAGACAGCTGCTACCTCCTATAGCATCAAAAATATGCCCAGCGGAAACGGCACTGTGCGTATTTTGAGTCAGGATGTGACTGTGGAAGGGACGAATGCGGCATCGCGGGAGGCGCAGGATGCGTTTGTATTCACATTCGACGAGAACGCTACCGGGATACAGGTAAATCAGACAACGACTACCCGCAAGACAGGCACCTATAAATACAGGATTTCCGGATTGAAGACAATAGTGAATGAGACTCCGGTTGAGATTCAGCCCTTTAACATTTCGGTGAAGGTTATCAATTCCGCCGCAAAGCTGACCGTGAAGGCAAGCGGAACTGTCAACCCCATCAGCGGCAGCGGTATCGTCTATACGCTGAAGGCGGGGAACACAAGCGCCCAGATTACCGATATTACCGTGAAACAGCTGAATACGGTAAACGGCAAGAATAATCTGGTGGATTTGACCAATTTCCAGATTGGCGAGGTTAAGAGAAACGACGCCGGCGGTATCGTTAGTGTGCAGATTCTGGCAGACAATAATACTGTTTTGAATGCAGGAACGTACAAGCTGCGCATCGGAATCAAGCTGGAGGGTGCAGACCCGGAGGAGAAAGAGATTGCCTGGAGTAAGGATCTGGCTGTCAAGCCGAAGCAGACACTGCCTAAGGTCAAGGCGGATGTGACTTCCACCACGATGTATGTGGGCGTGGCGGCAAACAGCCCCCAGCGTTCTCAGGATATCCGTCTCACCAAGACCACGGAGAAGGATGCAGTGATGAACGATGTTGTCCTGTCCGACAGTAATCCGGACAATCTGAAAAAGGCGTTTAAGGTGACAGCATTTAATCCTGAGACCCAGACGGCTACGGTTGTTCTGGTTCGGCCGGATATGCTGATGACTAACACGGAGTACAGCCTGAAGCTGGAAGCCCGATATGAGAACCAGATGCAGAAGACAACAGGTTCTGCCTTTACTTTAAAGATTAAAATACTAAATTAAAAATATTTTACTTTTCCAAGCAAGCGGATGTCTGGGGCGTTTTTTATGGCGCGCCAGACATTTGCTTGCAATATTATTTATATAATGCTAAAATAAAATATTATATGGAATCAATATTATACGAAACGTAAAATATATGATTTGGATAATGTCAGACATGTTGCATACCGATGTTTTACAGGGTAGGAATGTTGAACGGGGAGGTAAGAACAGTGAGCAGATTAAAATTTGGAAAACGGATACTGGCTATGGTTTTGAGTGTGGCTCTGGTGACAGGAAACGGAGAGTTTGCTGTTTTCGCCAATGCGGAGAGCGCTGTAGACGATAGCCTGGCATCACTGCTGCAGGCAGATGGAGAAGATATCGCCGATGGGAGCAGAGCGGCAGGAGAGACTCAGGGAACGAGCGATGGCGTGGATGAAACGGAGTTTTGTACGGTAAACGCTGATGGTTCGCTGGACATAAAAGAGGAGGCTATTAAGGCTGCAATAGATCAAGCTCAAGAAGGCACAATAACTGTGAGCATTCCTGCGAATGTTACAACCATTAATGCGGGCATTTTTGATAGCGGGAGTGAATTGAGTGCCGGTATATCAGGTATCGAGATTCCCGAGGGCAGCCAGTTAAAGACCATCGGTGCAAACGCATTTCAGGGATCGGCTATTACCTCGCTGACCATTCCGGCAGGTGTTCCTCTTGAATCCATTGGTGATCGTGCGTTTGCAAGATCCAGTCTTGTGGAATTTAAATATGGGTCGGTAAAGGAATCGGCAGGTGAAGAAGAATCCGGATTGATGGCACTTGCTGAAGGGGATGACGGGACAACCGGAGAAGATGGGCCATCAGAAGGCGATTCGGCGCTGACGTGGGGCGATGCTGTGTTTGAAGACTGTGGCGGACTGACAACAGTAGTTCTGCCTGAAAATACAAAAGAGATAACAAAGAACATGTTCAAAGGGTGTCTCATACTTGAAACGCTCACAATCCCCGAGAATTGCACAAGTGTGGGAGAATCAGCTTTTGAGGGGTGTGTAGCACTTCAAAGCATTGACTTTCCTGAGAGTGTTGAGAAAATAGGAGACCGCGCTCTGGTCGATTGTAAAGCTTTGAAAACGGTCATAATCAGACAGCGCGGAGAGCGGAATGAAAGCGTCACAGATAAAGACGGAAATGAAACAATTCTGCAATGTAATGTAAGTGATATCGCACTGCAGCCAGACCTTTTTGGGTGGCTGGAAGAAGATTCATCGGGCGAGAAGTCGTTAGTTTCGCCTACACCTTCAGACAGAATTGTATTGCAGGGATATGATGGTTCGGTTCAGGAGTATGCTGAAGATGCGGGCAGGAGCAACTATCTTAAATTTGAGTCCCTTTTTGAGGAGAATGACTATTTTATACTGGATCGGGACGGAAGACTGCACTTAAGAGAGGATGTGTCTTTACCGGAGGAGATACACGCTACACTGCCTGACGGAGCAAAGATTATTCCTGTGGGAATATTTAATGAAACAGATGACTCAACGTATCATTTTGTGGAGTTGACGATTGGTGAAAACAGTAAACTTGAAACGATCGAAGGTTCTGAGAGCGAACCGGGTGTGGCTGGAACGGGCGTTTTTGAAAAGTCGTCCATTACGCAGCTTACCCTGCCGGAGAGCGTGAAGGAAATACCGGCGAATACCTTCAAGGGCTCTAAGCTGGAGACGATTACGGCAGAAGGCCTGACTCAGATAGGCGAGTCTGCCTTTGAGGATGCCTCCATTCGTCAGATTGAACTGCCGGTGGATGTGACGGAAATTCCGGCGAATGCGTTTAAGAATTCTAAATTGGAGAAGATTACGGCAGAAGGCGTAACTCAGATAGGTGAGTCTGCCTTTGCGGATTGCAGTGCGCTTACTGGAAGCATTGACTTGCCAGTAGTGAAGACGATAGGCAAGTCCGCCTTTGAGAATTGCAGTGCGCTTACTGGAACCATTAACTTGCAATCTGTGGAGGAAATAGGAGAAAGTGCATTTGCCGGCTGTGGGAAACCGAATCAGAATCAATCAGATACAAAGACAAAACTGACATTTGTATTTGGAGCTTCTCTGAATACGTTAGGAGAGGCGGCATTTCAGGGAAGCAGCGTGTCTATGGTTGGATTCGGCGAGGTCTCAGCTATCACCGAAATACCAGCCAATGCATTTGATGGCTGTACGGAGCTGTCCGAAATAACGATTCCCGAAAGCTGCATCCATATTGGCACTTCCGCTTTCAAAGGTTGTACAGCTCTTGAGAATATCAAGATTCCCGAAAGCTGTACCGATATCGGCAGTTCTGCTTTCGAAGGCTGTACGGCTCTCAAGAATATTGATATTCCTGCAAGTGTGACTCAGATTGGCAATGCAGCTTTCGTCGGCTGCACCAAGCTTGCAGAAGTGTGGATTCGCCAATGTTCCGATCCAGAGAAAGAGGATGAGACTGGTGAGAGTACCATTGAGCTTTGGGGAACTGACGAAGCTACCGGTGACTGGGATGTATTTGATCAGGAAACGCTGACGTTGTACGGATATGACGGTACTGTCAAGGCGTATGCGGAGGCCAAGGGATATACATTTGTGACGCTTTTTAAGGGAAACGAATGGTTTACGGTGGACGGAAAAGGCGTTTTGCATGTCAGGAACAAAGACACGTTTGCCCTGACTGTCGGAACGGTGGAACTTTTACCGAGCGCCAGAATAATTCCTAATGATATTTTCAAATATAACACCAATATTACCGGGCTGACTGTTCCGGAGGGGAGCGAGCTGGTAACGATTGAGGCAGATGCCTTTGCGGGCTCCGGAATTACAGAATTTACTGTTCCCAAGGGTGTAACGGAGATTCAGGAAAGAACATTCCTGGATGCAAAGATTCAAACCGTTACCTTTGAGGAGGGCAGTCTTCTGGAGCGTATCGGTGAGAATGCGTTTAGCGGAAGTGAATTGAAAGAATTGAAACTGCCCTATACGGTTGTTCATTCGGATGGACATGACGGTATTGCAAACTCGGAGGAGACAGAGGCGATCGGCATTGTGATTGGCGCCAGAGCATTTTATAACTGTGCAAAATTGGAGACGATATCTCTGCGCGCCGTGACCGAGGTTGGCGAATCCGCGTTTGCGAGCTGTGGCGGTCTGAGTACGATACAGTGGGGGAAAAACCTGACTGTCATTAAAAACGCAGCTTTTTCGGGATGTTCTGTCACATCTCTGGATTTGACCGTATTGGATGTGACTGTATCGGATACGACTGTGTCGGATGTGACCGTACCGGGTACAGAACAGAAGGGTATCACATGGGGGATCGGCGTGTTTGAAAAGTGTACCGCCTTGCGCACGGTTACGCTTCCTGAGAGCATGAAGACAATCCCCGCAAATATGTTTAAGGATTGTACAGCGTTGACGGCATTGACGCTGCCGAATAGCTGTCAGGTTATTTCCTCACAGGCATTTTTGGGCTGCAGCTCGCTGCCGACAGTCAATATTCCGGTCAATGTGAATACGATTGGCACGAAGGCCTTTGCAGATTGTAAGAGTCTTATCCTGGTGACTGTCTATCAGCAGAGCGCGGGAGAGGGTAGTGAAAGTAACATTGCCATCGCGGAGGATGCATTTCCCGTTATGAGGCTGACCATGCAGGGATATGACGGAACCGTTGAGGCTTATGCGGCTTTAAAGGGATATACATTCCGCTCCCTGTTTCCCACATATACCGTTGGGGTAGAGGTGATAAATAAGTCTTATGGAGATGCCGTTGTATCAAGGGAAACGGCTCGATACGGAGAAACCATCGAGGTTACGGTGACCCCGAAGACGGAATATCGCCTGAAGGCTTCCTCATTTTCGTGTAACGGAGTCCGCATTACCAAACTGAAGGCGTCAACCGATACGAGTCAGACCTTTACGTTTTTGATGCCGGATAGGAATGCGGTAGTCACGGTAGAGTTTGAAAAAGACGCGTCCTACGGAAAGCTGTCCGTATCCTTTGAGCAGGTTAACAACATGTCCTATGTCTGGGATGCGGATAACAAGGCGCTCACATTTGCCGAGGCGGGACTGGCGGCAAGGCTGGTTGTGGAGGGGGAGAACTCCAATCCCGGCAGCTGGAACCTTACATATTCCACTACCTCTTCCAAGGTCGCCAAAATGGATTCAGACGGAACTCTTTATGCGGTGGGCAAGGGCAGCGCTACCGTTACGGCAGCGCTCAAAACGGATTCCTCTCAGAAGGTTACCTTCAAGGTGAGTGTGCTGGAGGATTTGGAGATTGGCGATATTAAACTGATTGTCACCGGCTATGACAGCAGCAAAGCGAAATATGGTGAGGAGACAATCGGAGCGGAAGAGGAAAACGCCAGTGAGGACAATACCTATGTGGTTTTGGAATATACCAAATCCACCCTGCAGCAGGCAGAACAGAATTTCACGGTGGAAGTGAATGTCAAGGGCAAGAATAATTCCGGCAATTATTTCGCAAAGTCTGAATGGAAGTCCTCCAACACAGGAGTGGTTACTGTGGATTCGGCGACTGTCTATAACAATAAAAATGTGGTGCGCATTAAGAAGGGGAGCACGGGCGAGGCATGTGTCACGGTCACTGTAGGACAGAAAAAGCGGGGCGTGATTATCCGTGTGATTGATTCTACGCCCAGACTGGTACAGAGTACATTGACCTTGAATTCGCGGAGCACAGATCCCAAAGCCGCCTTTGAACTGCTTCCGGTCTATGGATATGAGGTGGTGTCCAACAGTCTGAAGGTGGTGCAGGCGGTTAAGGAGGATGGCATCACCAATTACAGGGAATGGGATTATGCGCAGATTTCCGACACACATACCGAGGCAAACAAGTATTATCTGGCGCTCACACAGGCGGGACAGACTCAGATAGCCTCCAAGAGCGGAAATCAGACGTATAACAATATCTTCCTTCAGGGAAGCTGCAGAAAGGGTAATGAGGAAGCACAGACTTTCTATGTGCCGATTAAGAGTGTCGTATTGACCAACAAGGCATTGAAGCCCAGTGTGAAACTCAGTGGGAAAATCAATCTCTTTTATAACGGCAAGGCAAGCACGGACGACAGCGGTATTGTGACCATAACGCAGAGCCTGAAGGATATGGAGGTGCTGCAGTATCGACTGTTGTCTGCGGAGAATTACAAGGCGGGCAAATACAAAGACCCGGGCGAGGCAGTTGATCCGCAGGATGATACCTTTGCCAACAACTTTACCGTGAAGGACAATCAGATTGTGCGGAGCGAAAACGAGCTGGCGAAGGTGAAAAACAAAACGGTTACAAGCGGCTATCTGGGGATTTTGTATGACGGCTACAATGAATTCAGCTGGGTGAAGATTACGGTTCCGACCAAGACGACCAAGCCGGCTTATGTACTGTCAAAGACAAAGGCAACCGTGAGCGCCGGCAGCACATCCTATGTGATTGAGCTGAAGCTTCTTGACAAAAAGACAAAGAATGAAATCTCTTTGGCGGATCTGGATGTGGAGAACGGTGGCATCAGCATCAATTACTCCTCCTCCAAGACAACCACGGGACTGTTCTGCGATTTTGGAGAGGAATCGGGCTCTGGAAGCTGGTATAGTCTTACGGATAACACGATTTGCTTAAGGCTTGATACTGTACAGAACGGGAAGGTGACCCTGGATGTGCAGATGGCGACCTGGAGCGCACCGGTGGCCTATACGTTTAAGGTAAATGTGACCAAAGGGAATCCGAAGGTTAAGGCGAAGTCATCAACGCTGACTATGAATATCTATTCCGATAAGGGAGCATCTACAGCGCTTACCGTTACTCAGGAGGATGTGGCGATTGAAGGCATAGAATACGTTTTCCTGCATTCCGGAAGGAGCGATGAGGATGACCCGGTTGACTGTGGAATTTCCCTGGAGTACGATAGTGGAAAATTGACTGCATCGGGAAGTGAAGACGTGGGCAGATACCGCTTCCGCGTGACCCCCAGAGTCAAATATGCAAACGATGAAGTAGGAGACGCAAAGTCCTTTGTGATTACCGTAAATGTGGTGGCGAAGCCGATGTATATGAAATTAAAATCTGCCTCGGTAACCTTAAATCGGCTCTATTGGGAGCTTGACGAGAGAGAGATTGCATATACAGTCAGAAATATGCCTACAGAGGATAAAGTCGTAGGCGACTCAATTACCGTGGAGGGTGTAAACGATGCCTCCCGGGCTATGGCGGACAATGTACAGTTTCTTTTGAGTGACGGCAAGATATGTGTCAAGCTGCTCTCTCAGAAGGTGTCTGCCGGCAGCTATAGGTTTAGGGCGGAAAGTGTGGTGACGGAGAGCGGTGTAGCGATAGAACCCTTTACCATCACGGTCAAAGTCGTGGAGAAGGCGGCAAAGGTGTCAGTGAAGGCAAACGGCGCCATCAATATGCTGGATAAGACCTCGGCTATCAAATATACGCTGACGACGAGCAATGTCCAGGTTACGCCGGATGAAAGCAATGTGGTAGTGCGGGAGCTGGACACCACAAACGGCAGAAATATTCCTTATACGGATGAGAGCGGCGGGTATATTCTAAAGAATTTCAAGTCGTCTGTGGAAGAGGAAAACGGGAAGAAGATCATCAAAATTGTGGCTAAAGGAGCGGAGGATTCTGAGAATTCTGAGAATAACGAAGAGGAGGAGCAATCAACACTCACAGCTTCCATATATAAGCTGCAGTTTGGACTGATAGTAGATCAGGAAAAGAAAACGATCATCTGGAGTAAAGACGTTAATATTAAACCCAGGCAGACGCTTCCGAAGATCAAGACGGATGTGACTGAGGCCACATTCTATGCGGGCGTGACAGGCGACAGGAACTCGCAGGAGCTGACACTGGAGCAGACTACAGTGACGGATGCCGTTATCAGCAAGGTTGGTCTGGCGAAGGGCAACTCCGATTATCTGGAGGAGGCATTGCAGATCGGCGAGTTTGATCCGAGTACCCGAAAGGTTAAGATTACCCTGCTAAGACCCGATCTGCTCAAGGCTAATACCACATATACCGTGAAGTTGGAAGCGCGGATAGAAGGACAGATGTGTAATACTGCGGGAGCCCCGTTCACTGTCAAAATTAAAGTGGTAAACTAAACGGATGCGTTATCGTACAAGGACGCAGGCAATATAGAACGGTTAGGAGACGGAGTATGAAGATTCTTGTGGTCGTGGATATGCAGAAGGACTTTATCGATGGCGCCCTCGGCACCCCGGAAGCGCAGGCGATTGTTCCCCGGGTGGTGGAGAAGATCAAAGGCTTTGACGGTATGGTGATTGCCACCAGAGACACTCATTTGAGTAATTATCTGGAGACTCAGGAGGGCAGGAATCTTCCGGTGGAGCATTGCATCAAAGGGACGCCCGGATGGCAGATATGCCCGGAGGTGGCGGCTCTGCTCACGGAGGAGCCCATGGATAAGCCGGCCTTTGGCAGCGTGGCGCTGGGGGAGCGGCTGAGGGAATTAAACGAGCGGGAAGGCATAGAGTGCGTGACCCTCATCGGTCTGTGTACGGATATCTGTGTTATCTCCAATGCCATGATCCTGAAGGCAAACATGCCTGAGGTTCCTGTTTATGTAGATGCGGACTGTTGCGCCGGGGTGACGGCGGAAAGCCACAGACGGGCGTTGGAGGCCATGCGGGTCTGCCAGATCCGGATAATGGAGGAGAATGATGCGGAAGAGTAATTTGAGCAGAGAGGAAGCTCTGGAGCTTTTAAAAAAGTATAATAAGGAGGCCTTCCACATTCAGCATGCGCTGACTGTGGAGGGTGTGATGCGCTGGTATGCCAGAGAGCTCGGCTACGGCGATGAGGAGGAATATTGGGGTATCACGGGGCTGCTCCATGATATTGACTTTGAGCTGTACCCGGAGGAGCATTGCATCAAGGCGCCGGAGCTTTTGCAGGAGGGCGGCGTGGGGGAGGATATGATTTATTCCGTCTGTTCCCACGGCTATGGAATCTGCTGTGATGTAGAGCCTGTGCATGAGATGGAGAAGGTGTTGTTTGCGGCGGATGAGCTGACCGGTCTCATCTGGTCTGCCGCCCTGATGCGGCCTTCTAAGAGCGTGGAGGACATGGAGCTCAAAAGCCTGAAAAAGAAATACAAGGACAAAAAATTTGCGGCGGGCTGTTCCAGAGAGATTATTTCCACCGGCGCGGAGCGGCTGGGCTGGGAATTGGATGAGCTGCTGGAAAAGACAATCCTCGCCATGCGGGACTGCGAGGCGAAGGTTGCCGCGGAGCTCGCTGCGGCCGTGGAGCAATAGGGTGGGTAGGACAGTCCTGCTGGCCGTCTTTTTTGGCGTATGCACGGTAATCGGTAAGCGCTATGACCCTGCCGGCAGCTGGCATGAGCTTGCTTGGAGTCCGGCTTTGCTCGGCAGGATGTCTGTAAGTCTGTTGGGATTTTCTTTTCTGTACTGGGGCGTGCTGCTTTTGGCAGCCGGGATTTTGCGGCAGGAAAGGAGATTTCGCAGGGATTGTCGCGGAAAGGTTGAGGAGTGTCTGTTTGAGAGGCACTCTTTTCTTGCCCCTCTGGCGGTGATGCTGTTGTGCTCTCTGCCGATTCTGATCGGCTTTTTCCCGGGGACGCTGGAGGCGGACGCCTACAGGCAGCTTGCTAATATGCGCTCAGGAGTCTGGGACGCACATTATCCGGTGATGGCGTCATTACTTATGGACGGCGTCCTCCGGCTGGGACAGCTGTTGTTTGGAAATGATAATCTGGCGTTTTTCCTGTATACGGGCACTCAGTATTTGCTGCAGTGGCTGGTCTTTGCCTATACCATGTCCGTACTGGGACGGATGAGGACTCCCGTGGCGATGCGCTGGGGAGCATTGGCGTATTTTTCTTTCTTTTCCGTGTTTCGGATGTATGGATATACGATGGTGAAGGACTCCATGTTTTATATTGTGTTTTTGCTCTTTGCGGCGCTGCTTGCGGATATCCTGACGCGCGGGGAGAGCGGCGGGACACGGGGACTTACGATGGCGCTTGGAGCGGTGAGTCTGCTGACAGTATTTTTCCGCAACAATGGTCTGCATTTGATGCTCTTTACGGCGGCAGTGGGATTTTTGCTCTGTAGAAAATATAAAAAGCTGCATTTTACCATACTTATGGGAGCGGTTTTGGGCGCGCTCATCAATAGCGGGGTGATGCAGCTGTATGGAGTGGAGGGCGGTTCCGTCCGGGAGATGCTCTCGGTGCCGCTTCAGCAGACGGCGCGGTATCTCTCGGAGCATTATGACGAGGTGACAGCTGAGGAGCGGAAAGCTCTGGAGGGTATCTTTGAGGTGGAGCTGAGTGAGGTTGCCGCGCTCTATCAGCCGGAGATTTCAGACCCGGTAAAGGACTGCGTGGTATATCGTCCGGACCGGGAAGCGCTGGCCGCTTATCTGCGGGTCTGGGGCGGGCAGCTTTTAAAGCATCCGGGTACTTACGTGGAGGCTTTTCTGAATCATACCTACGGATATTTTTATCCGGGCAGGGAGTGCTTCTGGGAGGGCATCGGCGTCTATGGGATTGGTGAGAGCTGGCCTTGGGACGGAATGGATTTTAGTCCGTGGTTTGTGTTGGAGAATGGCTGGATGAGAGAAAAAGCAGAGCAGCTTCACCTTTGGGTGAGTCAGCTGCCTGTCATCAGCGGTCTTTACCGCTGCGGTATGCATAATTTTCTTTTGATTGGGATGTCGGTATGGCTTCTTGAGAAGAAAAGGAAAAAGGATTTGTTCTTTTTTGCGCCCTGCGTGGGCTGTGTTCTGATCTGCCTGATTTCTCCGGTGAATGCGCTGATACGCTATATGCTGCCGGTGATGGCATGTCTCCCGCTGAATCTGGCGTGGTGTTTTTGGCCGGAGACAGCGGGAGCGGCTGATAATTTACAAAAGCTATAATTTGCAAAATTTATAAGGTTTGAATGAAGCGTCCGAAGGCATTGCGCCCTTCGGGCGTGTTTTTGTAGACCCCGGCGCAGGTCAGCACCTGGGCGAACACTTTGCCAATCTCGTCCTGAATAATGGAGTGCAGATTGTCGGGGGTGATGGTGTAGCTGTCAATCCATTCCTCCACCCAGTCCGCATGTTTCTCGATGTCCGGATTTTCCCGGATATTCTTATGGTTCAGGATAGCGTCCTCCAGCTCCGTAATCTCTTTTTTCAGGCGCGCGGGAAGCACTGCCAGTCCCATGACCTCGATGAGGCCGATGTTTTCTTTTTTGATATGGTGATATTGCGCGTGGGGATGGTAGAGTCCCATGGGACATTCCGGCGTGGTAATGTTGTTGCGCAGCACCAAATCCAGCTCAAACAGGTCGTCATGCATTCTGGCGATAGGAGTGATGGTATTGTGGGGCGTATCCTCCGTGTAGGCGTAGATATAGGCGTCCTCGTCGGTGTAGCCTCGCCATGCCTTTAAGATATGCTCCGCGGCATCAGCTATGGCGTCCGTGTCCTTTCCCTGCAGGCGGATGACGGACATGGGCCATTTTACGATACCGGCGGTGACGTCCGGGTAAGCCTTCAGGGTAAAGTGGGATTCATAGGGCGCCCTGGCCATGGCAAAGGTGTAGCTGCCGCCCTGAAAATGGTCGTGGCTGAGGATGGAGCCGCCCACGATGGGAAGGTCGGCATTGGAGCCCGCCGTGTAGTGGGGAAACAGCCGGACAAAATTCAAAAGCTTTCCAAATACGGCTCTGTCTATCTTCATGGGGATATGTTTTTTGTTAAAGATAATGCAGTGTTCATTGTAATAGACATAGGGAGAATACTGGAGATAGTACGGCTCCCCGGAGAGCGTGATGGGAATCACCCTGTGGTTTTGTCTGGCGGGGTGTGTAAAGGTTCCCGCGTAGCCCTCGTTCTCCCGGCAGAGCAGACAGGCGGGATAGCCGGATTTTTTTGCCTGACCGGCTCTCGCGATGTCCCGGGGGTCTTTCTCCGGCTTGGAGAGATTGATGGTGATGTCGATAGCGCCGAATTCGGTGTCAGTCACCCATTTCTCATCTCTGGCAATCCGGTCCTCCCGGATATAGTTGGTGGCTTTGCTGAAATGATAATAAAAGTCCGTGGCGTCTTTTGGTGAAAGGGCATAGGCGTCCTGAAAGGAAGCTATGACCGTGGAGGGGGGCGGTGTGAGGAGTCCCATAATCTTAGTGTCGAACAGGTCGCGCAGGGTGACGGTGTCCTCCTCCAGAATGCCCTGCTTCACGGCGTAGTCGGTCATATCCTGCAAAATTTCAGCCACAGGCCTTGGAGACTGGGCGGCTGCATTTTCCTGCTCCGGCTCCTGATATTCGTCCAATCCGAACAGCTCCAACAGGCGGTTGACCGTATAGATTTTGTCGGCTTCCTTTACGAGGCCGCTTTGTATGCCATAGGCTGTCAGCTCTGCAATCAATTGATTTATCATATCTAAAATCTCCTTTCCGAGCTTATCTGAGCTTATAATACTTTCATGCCGCCGTACTTACGGATTTTTAAGACCTTGCAGGAATCGTCTCCGAACACGGCGTCCATGGCAGTTTTATAGGCTTCCACAGCGGTATTTTTCACAAATGCCTGAATGGTTCCGGCAAATCCGCCGCCGTGGACGCGGCTTGTGCCGTCGTTCCCCAGAGCGATATCGCTGACTGCCAGAGCCACGGACATGTTCTGGGAGGTGATGTCATGATTGGTGTAGACATTCTGTAAATACTGGAAGGAGGAGGCGCCGGAGGCTTTTACCGTCTCCAGAAAGGTCTTGATATCCGCGGCCTTCAGGGCGTTTACCTCCTCTGTGACACGTTTGTTTTCCTCATAGAAGTGCAGAGCGCGTAGCAGTGCCCGGTCTCCCTGCGCCTCTCTGATTTGCGGGATATTGGCGAGGATTTCCTGCTCGGAGAGCTCTGTCAGCACTTCCTTTCCAAACATGCCCGCCACGGCCTTCATCTCTGCCGGTATCGCCGCATAGTCGGCGGTGAGATTTGCGTGGGAGCCCTTGGTATCGGTGATGCACAGACTGTAGCCGGCTTCGTCCAGATCAAACTCCACCTTCTCCACAGTCGGTTTTGCGGTATCTGCAAAGTCGATGTGTACCAGGCTTCCCACGGAGCACGCCATCTGATCCATCAGACCGCAGGGCTTGCCAAAGTAGACATTTTCTGCATATTGGCTGATGATGGCAATCTCAATGGGAGATACCTGCATATCGTTGTAAAGGCCGGACAGGATGGTGCCGATGAGAACCTCGAAGGCGGCGGAGGAGGAGAGCCCTGCGCCAATCAGCACATCGCTGGTGATATAGGCATGAAAACCGCCGATGCGAAAGCCGTGCTGTTCCATGCCGGCCGCCACGCCTCTGATCAGGGAAGCGGTGGTCTCCTGCTCGGATTCCACGGGAGCAAGGGCTTTGGTGTCGATGGATAACATGTCATAGTTATCGGATTTTATCTGAATGATGCCGTCGTCTGCTTTGCCGACTATGGCGATGGCGTCCAGATTGATGCCGGCCGCCAATACCTGACCGCGCTGGTGATCTGTGTGATTGCCGCCGATTTCACTTCTGCCGGGGGCGGAGTAAACGGAAGCCTCCCCGGAGCCAAAGCATTGGACATAGGTCTCGACAGCCTTGGCATAGCGCTCTCGCTGATAGGGGATCCGGCTGCGGTCTACATAGATATCCGCGAGAAGCGGATCCTGCGTGCCGTCGGAAAACTGCTGTGCTAAAAGTGAAGTATGTGTCATGTTACGCCTCCATTCTGCGCAAGCGGTTACGCATTTGCTATGAGTTTAACTTATAACAGTTTTGGCAAAAAGTCAATTAAAATGTATGGAAAAATATAGGAGACCGGGCTGGTGCGGCGGACGGAGCTGTGGTTGGGCGTTTTCTAATAGTGCGGCGGAGTATCCTGTAGTTTGCGGGTCGGTTCTAAGGCGCATCCATGCGCCGTAGAACCTGAAATGCGCATCCGTGCGCATTTCACCCTTGGCTGCGGGCTCGCACTATAAGAAAACGCACCAACCGCAGCAATGCCCGCCGCACCAGCCCGGTCTCCTCACGCCGGTATTGCGGAATGGGTCAGTGGATGGCGGGACGACAAGATAGCAAAATGGGGTGAAAGTGTGGAGCGGCAAAAAAAGGATGGGATATTGACAGGGGGGAGGAAAGTTGGTACACTACAAACGGTTGAGTTGCGCAACAAGTTGTTCACAGTTGCGGAAAGTTGATAAAAGTTTTAAAAAAGAGAGGAATGGTGTATATGTCGGGCAATATTGAACACACTATGAAGGAATCCGGGCGCATGACTATTTCGGATATCGCGGAGGCGCTGCATATTTCCAAGACTACCGTCTCCCGGGCGATATCCGGTAAGGGTAGGATTGGGGCGGAGACCAGAGAGAAGGTTCTGGCATATATTGACAAATATAATTATCATCCGAATCCCATGGCGAGGGGGCTGGCTCAGCTTAGAACCTATAATATCGCATGGGTGATGCCCGGTGATTCCGGGGTGACGGATCTGCCGTTTTTCCAGCGCTGTATGATTGGCGTCAGCGAGGTGGCCGCGGCTCATGACTATGATATTCTGCTGACTATGGTTTATGACAGGGATATGTCCCAGCTGGCGCGCATTGTGCTGAATCATAAGGTGGACGGCGTCATATTGGGGCGCACGCTGGTGGAGGACGAGCGGGTGAAATTCCTGAAGGGCATGGATATCCCTTTTGTGGTGATCGGGAGCACGCCTGTGCCGGATGTGGTACAGATTGACAATGACCACAGAGCGGCATGTCGGGAGCTTACTTCTATTTTGCTGATGAAGGATTTAAAGAAGCTGGCGCTGATCGGCGGGGACAGTAATCATGTGGTAAACCAGACCAGAAAGGAAGGCTTTCTGGAAGGGCTTCGGGCAAACGGTGAGGCGCCTGAGGATGCGGCTGTCTATATGGACTGCAAGGAGCGGTCGGACGTGGAACATGCGGTGGAGGACTGTCTGCGCAGTCAGATAGACTGTATTATCTGCATGGATGACAGAATTTGCAGCAATGTTTTAGAGAAATTAAAAAACGACGGTGTTGTCATACCCGGGCAGATGAAAGTGGCCTCTTTTTATGACAGCATTCTTTTGGAAAACAGTATGCCGGCCATCACCGCGCTGCGGTATGACCCCAGGAATCTGGGCATGGTGGCGGCGAAAAATCTGTTCCGCCTGATCTCCGAGGAAACAGTGGAAAAAATTACTTATCTGAACTATGAGGTGGCGCTGAAGGGCTCCACTCAGTGAGGTTGCTCTCATCTTTTTTCATCCTCCATTTAATTTGTGCAAATTAGATAAAAACGGTTGCCTGAACTTGGGGAAACTGTCAAAAAAAGTGAGAAGGATATTGACAGAATTTTCCGGGGATGATAAGATGAGCACACAGAGAACAACCGATTGCGCAAAACGTGTCGGAATGCGTGTCGGAATGAGAGTAAAAACTCTACAGAACAAGGAGGAATTATTATGAGAAAGAAGTTATTATCATTGGTGCTGGCAGGCACTATGGTAGCAGGACTGCTCGCCGGATGCGGCAGCAAGGATACCCCCGCTCCCTCCAGCCAGCCCGAGCAGGGCAGCACGCCTGAGGTTTCCAGTCAGGCTCCCGAGGTTTCAAACGACGATATCATTGCAAATCTGATTGCAAACACCAACGGAACCGTGAAGCTCACCGTGTGGGCGTCCGAGGAGGATCAGGATTTCACTCTGGGACGTATTGAAGCTTTCAAGGCACAGTATTCCGATGTAGATTTTGACATCACGCTGGGCGCAAAGTCTGAGTCCAAGGCAAAGGACGACATTCTGGTGGATGTGGAGGCTGCTCCCGATGTATTTGCTTTCGCTGACGACCAGATTATCGAGCTGGTTGCCGCAGGTGCGCTGCAGGAAGTGGCTGCCACCTATACCTTTGATGTAAAGACCGCGAATGTTGCAGGCTCCATCGAGGCTGCAACCATGGACGGTAAGCTTTATGCATATCCGATGACCGCTGATAACGGCTATTTCATGTTCTATGACGCATCTGTGTTTACCGAGTCGGATGTGCAGTCCATGGACGCTATGATTGAGGCAGCAAAGAAGGCAGGAAGAAAGATTGCAATGAATGTGTCCGACGGCTGGTATATCTACTCTTTGTTCAAGGGCGCAGGCTATGACCTCACTCTGAACGACGACGGCACCAACAGCTGCACATGGAACGCCGCAGGAGCAACGGATGTGGCACAGGCAATTCTGGATTTGTTTGAGACCGGCGTGTTTGTGGATATGACGGACGCAGATCAGGCAACCGCTATTGCAGAGGGAACCATCTGTGCATGTGTAAACGGAACCTGGAGAGCAGAGACCGCTCAGACTGCATGGGGTGAGAATTATGCGGCAACAAAGCTTCCCACCTTCACGGTTGCAGGTCAGCAGAAGCAGATGTCTTCCTTCTCCGGCTATAAGCTCATCGGTGTAAATCCTCATTCCAAGTTTGTGGGCTGGTCGATGATCCTGGCAGAGTATCTGACTAATGAGGAGACTCAGGTTGCACGTTATGAGGCGAGAGGCCTCGGCCCCGCAAACCTTGCGGCAGCAGCTTCCGACACCGTACAGAACGACCCCGCTATCGCAGCGCTGGCTGCACAGGCTGCATACGCAACGCCTCAGAGAGTAGGTAATCCTTACTGGACTCCCGCACAGACTCTGGGTCAGATTCTGGCTTCCGGCAATCCCGACGGCACAGACCTTCAGACTCTGCTCGACAACACGGTGGACGGTATCACCGCTCCCGTGCAGTAAGCAATTGATTAAGTAAGCAATAACATGGTTATGAACGGTAACGCCTCACTGCAGAATGAGGTAGCAGTGGGGCGTTTACTGACTGAAAAACTGCGGGAGAGGAGAGGGATAGCATGAAAGCAGAGAGGGCTCAAAGGAGCAAAAATAAAATCAATAAAGCGACCTTTGGTACAGCGTTGGCAAAGGGCGATATTTGGGTGAAGCTGTCCACTGTTATTATGGGAGCGGGGTACTTCGCCAGAAAACAGATTGCGAACGGTATTTTGATGACGGCGGTGGAGATTGGATTTATTCTGTTGCTCGTCCTTTTTGGCATTCCGAGTCTGGAAAAATTCGATACTCTGGGCGATGTGCAGATGGAGCAGACATTCGACCCTCTGACTTTGCAGAGCACGATGAATGACTACGACAATTCCTTTATGATCCTTTTGACGTCAGTCATCACCTTGTTTTTTATCTTCGTATTTATCCTGTTGTGGATATGGAACATCAAGCTTGTCTATCGGCTGCAGTTGAAAAAACAAAATGGAGAACATATCAACACCTTCCGGGAGGATATGCGGGCGCTGGTGAACGACAGGTTCCACATTACCCTGCTGGCGCTTCCCACAGTGGGTGTTGTTCTGATGAATATTATTCCTATTTTGGTGTTGATCGCGGTGGCATTTACCAATTATGACCAGAAGCATATGCCGCCCAGCTCGCTCTTCACCTGGGTAGGCTTTGACAACTTTAAGAATCTGTTTACCAACAGCATCACCATCAGCTTTGGCTATGCCTTCCGGAAAATTCTGGGCTGGACGCTGCTGTGGGCGGTTCTCGCCACCGTCACCACCTTTATCGGCGGTATTCTGCTGGCAAAGCTCATCAACAGCGCCACCACCAAATGGCCGGCTTTCTGGAGAACGCTGTTTGTGATAGCCATAGCGGTGCCGCAGTTTGTGACGTTGCTGTTGGTTCGTAACTTCTTTGCGGATTCCGGTATCGTGAACACCATCTGTTCCAATATCGGCTTTACGGGCTTTTTGCAGAGCATTGGTCTGGTGAATCCCAAGCTGACGTATATCCCCTTCCTGACAGACCCGAACTGGGCGAAGGTTATGATCATCCTCATCAATATCTGGGTGGGCGTACCTTATCAGATGTTGATTGCGACCGGCGTGCTCATGAATATCCCCGTGGATCAGATCGAGAGCGCAAGGCTCGACGGCGCCAATAAGTTTCAGATTTTCTGTAAGATTACCATGCCCTATGTACTGTTCATTCAGGGGCCTGCGCTGATAACGGATTTTGTCAAGAATATCAATAACTTTAACGTGATTTATCTGCTGACTCAGGATGTGTTCATCACATCGGATCAGCTTCTGGCAAACTCTAACGCAAAAGAGGTAGACCTGCTGGTTACCTGGCTGTTCAGACTGACGAATGAGTATTACAACTACAAGATGGCCTCCGTGATCGGTATTATTGTGTTTATTATCTGTGCGGTATTTACTCTGCTTTCGTTCTCCAGAATGATTGCGGGTGGAAAAGAGGAGGAATATAGATGATGAAAGCTAAGAAAACAATCTCTGTAATTGGTACGCATCTGCTCCTGACGATACTGGCGGTCATCTGGCTGATTCCGATTCTCTGGCTGGTGGTGACGGCATTCAGCGGTTACAAGGGGATCAATATCGCGCATTTCTTCCCGTCAAGCTATTCTCTGGACAATTTCAGGCAGCTGTTATTTGCGCCGGATTCGGTTGTGCAGTATGGCGCCTGGTTTAAGAACACGCTGATCATCGCAATCTTTACCTGTATCATCTCCACGATTTTTGTGGTGATGGTCAGCTATGCCATGAGCTGTATGCGCTTTAACGGCAGAAAGAGCCTGATGAGCTTTTCGCTGATCCTGAACATGTTCCCCGGCCCCCTTCTGATGGTTGCGGTATATTTTGTCATGAAGATGATTGGTTTGACCAACAGTCATGTGGGCATGATCATCGTATATTCCGCGGGCTCCGGTCTGGGCTTCCTGATCGTGAAGGGCTTTATGGACACGATTCCCACCTCCCTGCGGGAGGCTGCGAAGATTGAGGGTGCTTCCGAGGCGGCCATCTTTATCCGGGTGGTGATCCCTCTGTGCAAGCCGATTATTGTGTATCAGATTATCAGCTCCTTCCTGATACCCTGGGGTGATTTCGTTCTGGCGAAGCTGATGCTCAACTCCGGCGTCTCCAAGGATTTCACCGTGGCGATCGGTCTGTATAATATGCTGGAGAAATCTTTGATCAATAAGTATTTCTCGGTATTCTGCGCAGGAGGACTGCTGGTTTCCGTGCCCATCTCCATCCTGTTTGTCATCATGCAGAAATGTTACGTGGCAGGCGTGACAAGCGGCGCGGTAAAAGGTTAAGGAGGTATGAAATGGACAACACATTTGTAGTAAATATCATTCATCGTCCAGAGATGGTGCCCGAGTATGCGGAGAAGGTTACGGGGCAGGGAAAGGCGGAGGATATCGGCAGGAAGGCGCTGCTCACGGAGTCTCTGGATATCTTTAAATTCCAGCAGGAGACGGCGCATAAAAACGGTCTGAAGGTCACGATCCAGATGACCTATGCCAGCCTGTTCAACGACGAGGCGGTGGAGCTCGCAAAGGAGCATCACAAGACCTATGGGGATGAGATTGCGTTATCGCTTCTGGGACTCCCCTGTACGGAATTTCGCGAGAAGTATAAGACCAAGGACTTCTGTATCTGGATGTTCTCCATGGAGGACAAAAAGAGTATCGTGGACGATGTGTTCGGCAAGTTTTATGAGCGCTTCGGATTCTATCCGGAGTCCACGGGCTCCTATTATATGGACGCGGATCTGACGAATTATATCAAAGAAAAATATCCCATGGTGAAGTGTGCGGTGGCAACCTGCTGGGAGGAGGGTCCCAAGGCGTACCACACCTGTAACAATTCATGGTATACTCTGTTTGACGGCGGCCCCTGGAATCCCTGGATTCCGTCAAAACAGAACACCCACGCACCCGCGGCAAATGAGGCGGAGGACAGCGGTATTGTGGCGATTCCCCATCTGTCCAGAGATTTGCTTGCATGTTACGACGGGAACGGTTCCAATTTCGGAACGCATCCCCAGAACGTGCTCCGGGGCATGATCTATGACACAAAGACATGGGAATATCCGTATCTGTATAACCTCATCGACCAGTATCGGCATCTGGAAAAATACAACAACGGCTATGCCTATAACATGATGTTTGTGGGACCCGGCTGGCTGAATAAGATGGGCCGCTGGGAGCAGCCCTATGAGCTTCTGAAAAAGTCCTATGAGGACGGCATGGCTTATTACGGTCAGCTCAAGAAGGAAGGCAAGCTGGTGGATATGACCATGGCGGAGTTTGCGGATTTTTACCGGGCAAACAAGTCCTACACCGAGCCGGAATGCGCGCTGTGGAAGGATATTCTCTATGGCTCCGACAAGCAGATTTTCTGGTATGCCGACCCCTATATGAGAGCCTGTGTAAACATGGATCAGGGCGGCGCTATCGTGGATTTGCGCCCCTATGCGGCAAAGCTGCGCTGGGAGGTGGGCATCGGCACCAAGCATGTGCAGGACGCTTCCTATCCCTTCCTGATCCAGGAGAAATACCGCGCCGGATATTTCACCCATTATGCAGGAGAGGGCACGGTGCGCAGCGCCAAGATCTGTCACGGCGGCGAGGAGGTGGATCTGTGTCTGTGCAGGACTCACGCAAGCTTTTCGCAGGAGGGCAAGACCAGAATATTGACCTTGGATCCTGTAGATATCGAGTTTTATGATCTGACGGTGAAGCTGCAGACCAGAGTGTGCTTTGAGGAGGGAGCTTCCAATATCCGCATTGAGCGCGAGGTGCTTTCCATGAGCAATCCTGACGCTGATGTCACAATCAATGAGTATATGGTGGCATGCTACGGCACCACGGAATATCCCGAGGATATGACGGGCATTACCTTATGTGTGTCCGACGGCGCAAGGTCGGAGGAAATCTCGTATGAATATAAATGCAGGGAGGCATCCATGGCCGGCGGCAGGGTGGCAGGCGCTGTGATTCCTGCCATCGAGACGAAGGTCTCTCTCTCGACGGATGCTGCGGACGGCGAGGCATATATCCGTGAGGGATATGCATTTTCCCCGATGTTCACTCTGGGTTATCAGAAGAAGCTTCATGATAAGGAGGTAGTTACCACATGGCTCAATCTGGAAAAGGCAAATTAAATTTCCGGTGTCCGTCCTGTTTTATGCGTGACCTGGATATCGATATGTTTTATGATAAGGACAAGAAGGAGTATTACTGCATCCGCTGCCAGTATACGGGGACGGAGCAGGATGTGCTGGAGAAAAACGAGATGGTGCGGTTCCGCTATCGCAGAATGATGGATCGCATCACGGATTTTGACTGATCGATAGAGTCGAAAAAGTCAATTATAAAGTCAGAAAATCTGAGAATTAAAAATAAGGCGGAAGCGGGTGTCGGTGCGTTGGCAGGGCACCCGTATTTTGCCTGACGGACAGCGGGGAAGAGGAGGGCGCACATGGCAATAAAAATATTGTTTCCACAGATAAAGGGCATTCTTCACGGCGGCGACTACAATCCTGAGCAGTGGCTGGACAGGCCGGACATTCTGGAGGAGGATATCCGGATGATGAAGAAGGCGGGGATGAACAGCGCTTCTCTGGGGATTTTTTCCTGGTCTTCCTATGAGCCGAGGGAGGGAGAGTATCATTTTCAGTGGCTGAAGGATTGCATTGACCGTCTGTATGAGAATGGTATCTACACAGTGCTTGCCACGCCCAGCGGCGCGAAGCCTGCGTGGCTGGATGAGAATTATCCCGAGGCGCTGCGCGTGGATTCCTACGGCGTCCGCTATCACCACGGGGCGCGTCACAATCACTGTATGTCCTCGCCTGTCTATCGGGATAAGGTAAAGAATATCGTCACAAGGCTGCATGAGGCGGTGGGGGAGCATCCCGGGGTCATTCTCTGGCATATCTCCAATGAGTTTGGCGGCGAGTGCTACTGTCCTCTGTGCGTGAAGCGTTTTCAGGACTATCTCGCGGAGAGGTTTGACGGGGATATCGACAGGTTAAACCATGCGTGGTGGACGCCCTTCTGGAGCCACCAGTACAACGCTTTCAGTCAGATTGAGCCCCCGTATCAAAACGGGGAGTACAGCATTATGGGACTCAAGCTTGAATGGCGGAGATTTACGACCTGGAGCATGACGGACTACATGAGGTTTGAGGTGGAGCTGTTGAAGGAGCTTATGCCCGAACGTCCGGTGACGACGAATTTCATGCAGCTCTATGAGGGGCTGGATTATCGGGAGATGGCGAAGCATCTGGATGTGATTTCATGGGATTCCTATCCTTGTCTGCACAATGATTACGAGTCCTTTGCCTCCACCATGGCGCGCAATGCCTTCGACCACGCGGTGATGCGCGGAATGAAGAGGGACAGACCCTTTATGCTGATGGAGAGCGCACCGGGACTTGTGAACTGGCATCAATACAATAAATTAAAGCGTCCGGGAGTGCATCGGCTGTTCTCCATACATGCGCTGGCATGCGGCTCGGACACGGTGCAGTATTTTCAGTGGAGAAAGAGCAGAGGCTCCTACGAGCAGTATCACGGTGCGGTGGTTGACCATCTGGGCAGGGATGACACCCGCATCTTTCGGGAGGTAGCCGGGCTGGGGGAGGAGCTGGAGCGCCTTGCGCCCATAGCGGGAAGTCTGGTACAGGCGCAGACCGCCATGCTTGTGGACTGGGATGTGATGTGGGCGCTGGGGGATATGCGCGGACTGTGCGATGAGACCAAGCGGTATGCCGAGACCTGTGCGGCTCTTTATGAGACGATGCTGCGTCTGGGCGCGGATGTGGACGTCATCAGCCAGACGGACGATTTTTCGGGGTATCGGGTGCTTGTGGCGCCCATGCTCTACCTGTTAAAGCCGGGGGTGGCGGAGCGCATGAGAGCCTTTGTGGAAAAGGGCGGAGAGCTGCTTGCCACCTATCTGACGGGCTATGTGGACGAGAATACGCTGTGCTATCTGGGCGGCTTCCCGGGGGATGGTCTGAGCAGTCTCTTCGGCGTTGTCAGCGAGGAGATTGACACGCTCTACCCCGCTGACCAAAACGGAGTGCGTTTTGAGGAGGTTCTGTCGGGAGACGGGATATCCCGGCGGGAGGAGGCGGTTCGGGATTACGCGGAGCGGCTGCGGGTGTCGGACGCGGATATTCTGGGACGGTACACGGAGGATTTCTATGCAGGGGAGCCCGCCGTCACGGAGCGGGCGCAGGGAGAAGGTCATGCCTGCTATGTGGGCTGCAGACTCTCCATGACGGGTATGAGCGCTTTGTTTGCAAGGCTGTTTGAGCGTGCAGGAGTGCGTATGAGAAAGCTTCCCGAGGGCGTGGAATATCATGTGCGCGCGGGAGCGGACGGACAATATGAATTTTATCTGAATATGACAGACCGGGAGATGGAGGTGCCCGATGTGCGGGGTAAGGATCTCCTGACCGGGGAAAAGCTGCAGGGGAGCCTTAAGCTGGAGCCCTACGGCGTGGCTGTGATAGTGTGAAAAACAGCGTAAAGGAGGAGGCTTATGTTTATCAAGGGAATGGATGTGTCCACATTGTTGGAGGAGGAAGCCTGCGGCGCGAAATATTATGACCACGGCAGGGAGGCGGATTTATTTGATATCCTGAAAAATTACGGCGTCAATTCCATCCGGCTGAGGCTCTGGAACGACCCCTATGACGAGGAGGGCAATCCCTACGGCGCAGGCACCAATGATTTGGAGACGACGATTGCGCTGGCGCGGCGCGCCAAAGAGCATGGCATGGGATGGCTGCTGGATCTGCATTACAGCGATTTCTGGGCGGATCCCGGAAAGCAGATTGTGCCCAAGGCATGGAGGGGGCTGGACGAGGCGGGTCTCGAGCAGGCGGTTTATGATTTTACGGCGGAGGTCATGAGGCGGCTTGAGAAAGAGGAGCTTCTGCCGTCCATGGTGCAGGTGGGCAATGAGCTGACCAACGGGCTGTTGTGGCCCACGGGAAAGAAACCGGAGTACGACAATATTGCGCGCTATCTCAATGCGGGTATCCGCGGGGTGCGGCTGGTTGACAGACAGGTTCCGATTATGATACATTTGGATAATGGCGGACTGAATGAAATGTATGTGGATTGGTTTGAACATTTTATGGAGCGCTGTGAGCCCTTCGAGATTATCGGACTGTCCTATTATCCGTTCTGGCATGGCAATATGGAGCAGCTGGAGTTCAATATGCGGGATATGGCGGGACGCTATGGAAAACAGCTTGTGGTCGCGGAGGTTTCCATGGGCTTTACCATGGAGGACTATCGGGACAGGGAAAAACTCCCCAGGGAGGAGCTGAAGGGCATGGCAACCCGGGCGGAGCTTGTGGAGAATCTGGAATATCCCATGAGTCCGCAGGGACAGGCGGATTTTATGCAGGATATTATGACGAGGATCCGCTCCATACCCGGCGGAGCGGGCTTTTATTACTGGGAGCCGGCGTGGATACCGGTGCAGGGGTGCGGCTGGGCGAATGAGGCGGCGCTTCGCTATACCGGAGAAAAAGGCCCCGGGGGAAATGAGTGGGCGAATCAGGCTCTGTTTGACTACGATGGAAATGCGCTGCCTGCGCTGGAGGTGATCAGGGATTTCTGACAAAACTGTCATAAAGGATTTTGCCGGGAAGCGCTGTAGAGGGGAATGCCGATGAAAAAAGTAGCTTTGATCATGGAGAGCTGGATGCGCTATTTCACATACGCATGGCCTTCGGGGATTTTACAGAAAGTAAAAGAGTCCGGGCTGGACGTGAATCTGTATATCTTTAACAGCTCTGCAAACTGGAGCGATGATGCCGCGTACAATCAGGGAGAGTACAATATTTTCCGGCTGCCCGACCTGCGGGAATTTGACGGGATTGTGCTGGATGTGAACAATATCGCGGACGCGGATGTGCGGGATGCGCTGGTGCAGAGAGTGCGGGAGTCCGGCGTGCCGGCGGTGGTGATAGCCAATCGGTTTCAGGGTCTGTACACCACGGCGGTGGACAATTATGGCGCCATGCAGGATGTCATGAGGCATCTTCACGGGCATCATGGCTGCAGAAGCTTCTGGTTCGTCATGGGGCCGGAGAACAATTATGAGAACCGAAGGCGGCTCAAGGCTGTCAGGGATTATATGAATGCCAATCAGATAGAAGAGGCTCAGTATTATTTTGGAGACTTTGGCTGCGAGTGCGGTATAAAGGGCTTTGAGACCCTGTTTGCCCATACAGAGATACCGGACGCCGTGGTGTGTGCAAACGATAATATTGCGGTGGGAGTTCTCGCGGCGGCGGAGCGGCGCGGGCTGACTGCGCCCCGGGATTTTCTGGTGACGGGCTTTGACGATTTGGACAAATCCAGATATTATGATCCGCGCATCTCGACGGTCAGCCATGTCCGCGAGAAGCTGGGCTATACGGCCATGGAGATGCTGGATGGAATCTGGCGGGGCGAGCCGGTGGAGGAGATCCGCTACACGGGCACGCAGACCATATTCTGGGACAGCTGCGGCTGCAGGTCGGATATTGTCATAGATTTAAAGGCGCATTTAAAGAACAATATTTTATATGGCATCGAGACAGAGGATTTTGAAAAGCAGCTGTTGAAATTAAAGTATTCGATTACATACTGCGATTCCGTGCAGGAGATGCTGGCGTGTATCTCACAGTGCGTTCCCTCGCTGCGCTGCGACGGGCTGTATCTGGTCACGGACAGGAGGCTGTACCGTACCTCTCAGGATGTTTTCCGCGGGGAGCAGGAGAGTATCGGGCTGACGGAGGAGCCCTTTGTGGTTCAGGGCTATCCCGAGGACATGTGTTTTGCTCTGGCATATACCAGGGACGGCTCGGGGCAGCAATCGGGTCAGAACAATGTTGGCAATCGGATTTTTCCCATGTTTGAATGTGAGGAGGCGGGTGTGGACTTTCTGTTTCTGCCCCTGCATTTTAGGGAGAAGTGCATCGGTTATTTTGCCATCCGCAATGCTATTTACCTGATGGAGAAGCAGTTTTTGTTTGACATTATCAATGCGCTGACCACCGCGCTGGAGAATCTTTATTCCAAGGAGAAGCTCAAGGACGCCAATCAGGTGTTGACGGCATTGTACAATCATGATTCCATGACCATGCTCTACAACAGGCGGGATTTGGATAAGCTGGGCAATCGCTTCCTGAAAGCCGGACACGATATGGGAAATACGGTCTATGTGGCTTATTTTGACCTGGACAGATTAAAGCATATCAATGACCAATTCGGACATAAGCAGGGAGATTTTGCCATCAAGGCGGTGGCGGAGATGCTTAAGAAATATTTCCCTGAGCCCAATCTGATCTTCAGGCTGGGCGGGGATGAGTTTCTGGTGCTGTGTTCCGGGCTGAGCGAGGCGGAGCTTGAGGAGAACTGCCGGGCGCTGCAGAGCGATCTGAACCGGGTGCGCGAGGAAAACAATTGTCCCTATGAGCTCTCTGTGAGCAGCGGCTATGTGGCTTCTCCCGCCGGGGAGACGAGGAAGCTGGCGGAATATGTGCATCTTGCCGACGATAAGATGTATGCCTGCAAGACGGCGCGGAGAAAGTGCTGAGCTATCCGCGCATAATTTACTCTGTTTTCCACATACTAACTCCACACTTAAGATTTGGAAATGCAAATCTGAAAAAATTGAAAATATTGTATGGAGGAAGTTATCGTGAAAGCAACGGGTATTGTCAGAAGAATAGACGATTTGGGACGCATTGTCATCCCCAAGGAAATCAGGCGCACGCTCCATATCCGGGAATCCGATCCGCTGGAGATATACACGGACAGGGAGGGGCAGATCATCCTGAAAAAATATTCTCCCATCGGGGAGATGAGCACCTTTGCAAGACAGTATGCGGAGAGTCTGGCACAGGTGTCCGGCCACGCTGCAGTGATTGCGGACAGAGATCAGTTTATCGCGGCGGCGGGGGGCTACAAGCAGCTTTTGAACAAGGCGGTGAGCCGCGAGCTGGAGGAGAAGGTCAATAAGCGCGAGACCTTCCTTGCAGCAAGAGGCGACAGAAATTTTATCCCCGTCTGTGAGGACGGGGACAATGACTACCAGCATCAGGCGGTGGCGCCCATCATCTGTGAGGGCGATATCATCGGCAGCGTGGTGCTGCTGGACAATGATAACCGCGGCAGGATGGGCGAGGTGGAGCAGAAGCTCATTCTCTCAGCGGCAGGTTTTCTGGGCAGACAGATGGAGCAGTGATTATTTTTCCACACATTATTTTTCACTCATCTGATCCAGCAGAGCAAGCTTCACATCATAAAGCTTTTTGGACAAGTCCACATACACCCTGTGAGGATTTACCAGTCTTCTGGTTTCATCCCATAGGGTGTTTAATTCTTCCTGGCAGTAGGAGCGGATATCCATGACGCTGGGGGAGGTGTAAATGCACCGGCCGCCCTCAAAGATATGCTCCATGACGGGGCGGAGCGTGTAGGAACCGCCCTTTAATTTCGTCTTTTTCCAAGGCTCGTGCGGGTCGAACAAAAGCAGATCGTCCGCCTCGTCGTAGGTTTCATCCACCAGACAGATCAGGTCGGCCTTTAATTTGCCGGAATCCTTTTCGTAAATGCGGTAAATCATCTTGTTTCCGGGGTTGGTCACCTTTTCACTGTTCTCGGAGAGCTTGATCTTGGGTACAAACACGCCGTTTTCGTCCTGAATGGCGGCTAATTTGTAGACGCCGCCGAAGGAGGGATTGTCCTTGGAGGTGATCAGGTTGGTGCCCACGCCCCAGGAGGTGATGGCTGCGCCCTGCACCTTCAGGCTGTCGATGAGGAATTCGTCCAGGTCGTTGGAGGCTGAGATCACCGCGTCGGGAAAGCCCGCCGCATCCAGCATCCTGCGCGCCTTCTTGGATAGATAGGCGAGGTCTCCGCTGTCCAGGCGGATGCCGTAGAAGGTCAGCGGAATGCCCGCCTCCCGCATCTCGGTAAACACCCGGATAGCGTTGGGAACGCCGGATTTTAGAGTGTCATAGGTGTCCGCCAGCAAAATACAGGCGGAAGGGTACATATCGGCATAGGTCTTAAAAGCGGTATATTCATCGGGAAAGCTCATGATCCAGCTATGGGCGTGAGTGCCCTTCACGGGCACATCGAAAAGCTGTCCTGCCAGCACATTGCTGGTGCCGATACAGCCGCCGATGACGGCAGCTCTGGCGCCGTAGGTGCCGGCGTCGGGACCCTGCGCGCGGCGGAGGCCAAATTCCATGATGCCGTCCCCCCGGGCTGCAAAGCAGACTCTGGAGGCCTTGGTGGCGATCAGGCTCTGGTGATTGATGATATTTAAGATGGCAGTCTCCACGAGCTGGGCTTCCATGATAGGCGCGATGACCTTTACCATGGGCTCTCTGGGAAACATGACGGTTCCCTCGGGGATTGCCCAGATATCGCCGGAAAAGCGAAAGCCCCTCAGGTAATCCAGAAAGTCCTGTTCAAAGAGGCCGAGGGACGCCAGATAGCTGATATCCTCCTCCTCAAAGCGCAGCTCCTTAATGTACTGGATCAGCTGTTCGAGTCCGGCGCAGATGGCATAGCCGCCGTCACAGGGGTTATTCCGGTAAAAGGCGTCAAAGATAACCGTCTCGTTGCGGTCTTTGTTTTTAAAATATCCCTGCATCATGGTCAGTTCATAGAGGTCGGTCAACAGCGTAAGATTTTGGCGATCCATAGGTTCCTCGTTTCTGCCGTCCCCTGCCTGAGGCGGCTGTCATTTTTTGTATTATACATATTGTTATACATATCTGTATTATACTGCCGTCTCTGAGGGCAGCGCCCGGACAATCTGGTTTCTGCCGTGAGTCTTGCCGTAATAGAGTCTGTTGTCAGCCTGACGCAGCAATTGTACGATATCGGTGGTGTCGCCCGCGGTCAGGCCAAAGGTCATGGTCACCTGTATCGTGTGATTCTCATAAATGTTTTCCATAGCGCGGATGTCGTTAAGCAGCTGCTCCAACAGCTTATAGGCGTCCTCCGTCTCCGTGCGCTCAAATACCAGAAGAAATTCTTCGCCGCCCCATCGCGCCACAAAGCCGTTGCTGTACAAATGGGACTTGAGCTTTGCGGAGACATTTTTCAGAACCATATCGCCGCAGTCGTGGCCGTAGGTGTCATTGACCTTTTTGAAAAAGTCGATATCGCCGATGGCAAGGCAAAAGGGTGTGCCCTGAGCCTCGTGCTTTTGGATGACCTGTTTTAGCTTTCGGTCGGCACAGCGGCGGTTGTACAGCTCTGTCAGAGAATCCTGATCCACCATGGTGCGCAGGGAGCGCTGCATGGCTACCGCGGAGCGGCCGATGTCTCCGAATTCGTCCCCGCGTCCCGCCACCGCGGAGTCAAGCTCCGCGCTCAGATTGCCCGTGGCCACATCCGACAGAAAATTGCGGATATAATGCAGCGCCGCCGTCAGCTTCCTTGTATAAAAGAACAGGAAGAGGGAAATGGCGATGGTGGTGCATATGGTGGTGAGGATCAGGGGATAGAGGGACTGCTGTACGGCAGCGTCCACATCTGCGGTGGGCTTGCCCACAAACAACATGCCGACAGCCGTGCCGTCGGAATTATGTATGGGCATATAATAAGAGAAATAGTTGGAGCCGTTTATCAGGACATTGCTGTAAAATCGATCCTCGCCGCCCTTTAACACGTCCTCGATGACGGTCTCAGGCGCGCCGGTTCCGATGATGCGGGCTCCTGACTTGTTATAGAGGGTGGTCAGTATGCGGGTGTCCTGATAGAAGAGCGTGATTTCCAGATCCGTGTCGGACTTGATGCGATCCACCAGCTGGTGGGCGTTGGTGATCTCCGTCTCACCCTTGTACAGCTTCAATGCGTTTTCACCCTCCAGCCGATAGTCGCCGGGGTACGCCGTCTCCATCAGGGTATTGATATTGCGCGCCACATATTGTAATTCCCGCCGCACTTCACTGTGCATGGCGCGGGAAAACCACTGATAGCTCAAGAGCACGGTGATGGCGCAGAAGGCCAGCAGTGGGATAATATTGATCATCTGAAGAACCTGTCCGATTTTTCCTTTATTTTCTGAATGCATAGCACATCTCCCGATTTAGTATCACCCCATATTATACTCTTATGCGTGGTAAATGGCAAGAAAACAGAAAGATTTTGTTGACGCAGACAGCAGTATTTGTTACATTAATAGTTATCTGCATTTACTTACTAAGAGAGAGAAGCATATAAACAACCGTAGAGAAATGAGGAGAAAATGAAGAAAAAATCAATCATGTTACTGATGGCGGTCTCCCTTGCAATGACATTGACGGCGTGCAGTCCGAAAATGTTGAAGGAGGCAATGAACAGGGACAATCAGACTTCGGAGGAGTTTATTATCGAGGATGTGTCCGGCGGAGAGCTTGCAGACGGTGAGAACGCTGAGGGGACGGAGGGAGTTTCCGATGGACAGCGGGCGGACTTGGGCGCGGTGTTTGGCAGCGAGTTTGATGAGGGCGAGCTGGAGCTGGAATATCTTTACGCCGAGGTTTTGCGGACGGAGTCCAGAGAGAATCCGCAGACGGGCAAGATGGAGAGCAGGCAGCTGCAGATACTGCTTCCCCAGGGAGATTACAATACGGTCAACAGGGATTATGCCTATGGAGAGAAGCTCGGTGTGCGCGTGCGTGTGGAGCTGAACCCGTATCTGCGGAGCCATCATGAGGATTATACCTTAAAGGAGAATCTGGATTATCTGCTGGAGCAGGATTTCGACGCATTCTCTCAATCCGATTACAGAGACGTGCAGATTTCCGAGATTGAGGGAGACGAGGAACTGGTTCGGGCGGAGATCTTGTATCTGGATTATGACAAATATGATGACGAGTATGTTCCCTATCAGATGGCTTATCAGCTCCATGATTTTGGCGACGATACGATGGCGCTGGTCAAGATTACAATCTGTGCGGACGATACAACCGGCAAGACGCCGGCTCTGCTGGAGGAGGTCAATGCCTTCTACGGCAGTGGTATTGAGTGGGATGCGGATGCAGCTGAGGCGAGGAAGCAGAAGTTCCTTGCGAATAACAATACGGATGTAGTGCAGATTTCCACCGGCTGGCTGATGTTCGAGCTTCCGAAAAACTGGTCGCAGGACTGGAAGAACAATGACGACTACCGCTCCGACCTGTATGCTCCTGACGGAGATATGCTGAAGGCGGGCTGTTATCTCAGCGTGAGCAGAGAGCTGCAGAGCTATGGCTCCGAGATAGACTTCTCGTCCATCGCGGGCAATGAGTCCTACATGGATATCCTCAAGGCGGGAATTGCGCAGGCGACCGGTTTGAGTGAGGAGGATATCACTGTCAGCGACTATGGCATGACCGTGCTGGGACAGGCCTTGGAATTCTCCTACGTGATCACGGAGGATGAAATCTCCTATGAGGAGCATAGATGGTGGATTTCTGATAAGAGCTATATCTATCAGATCACAGCGGGTCAGGTTGACGGGAGCGGGGAGGACGCAATCGCAATCGCAAAAGAGATTCTGGAAAAGGGTCAGGTAAAGGGTGCCGATTTGTAGTTTCCCGCTTGACAAAGGGAATAAACAGGCGCTATAATCAGAGACAGATTACTGACAAACGCGATGACAAAGAGAGTAACCGTCTTTTGAAAGGCAAAGCGAATCGGTGATGGTGGAAGTCCGATGCGAGTAGGAAAACGGCGAAGATCACTTTTGAGCGGTCGGCGCGAAAATAAGTAGCTTCGGACGGAAATCCGCCGTTATCGGATACCATATCACTCTGTAGGAGGGTATGTTGTAAGAGGTGGTTTGCGAAGAGCTGAGGCTTCGTCCTGTTACGGGACGGAGCCTTTTTTGACTGCCCGGCAGGGGCGCAGGACGAATAGGAAGGAGATTGAGAAGAGATGTACAGGCAGGTAGACAAAAACTTAAACTTTGTGGAGCGTGAGAAGGCCGTGGAGCAATTCTGGGCGGACAACGATATTTTCCAAAAGAGCATGGACAGCCGCAAGGAGTGTGAGACCTACACTTTCTATGACGGGCCACCCACCGCGAACGGCAAGCCCCATATCGGTCATGTGGAGACTCGTACCATCAAGGACATGATTCCCCGTTACCGCACCATGAAGGGCTATATGGTGCCCAGAAAGGCCGGCTGGGATACCCACGGTCTGCCTGTGGAGCTGGAGGTGGAAAAGCTTCTGGGACTGGACGGCAAGGAGCAGATAGAGGAATACGGTCTGGCTCCCTTTATCGACAAGTGTAAGGAGAGCGTGTGGAAATATAAGGGAATGTGGGAGGATTTCTCCCGGACAGTGGGCTTTTGGGCGGATATGGATGACCCCTATGTGACCTACGACGACAATTATATCGAGTCCGAGTGGTGGGCGCTCAAGACCATCTGGGACAAAAAGCTTTTATATAAGGGCTTTAAGATCGTGCCCTACTGCCCCCGCTGCGGAACGCCGCTGTCCAGCCATGAGGTGGCTCAGGGCTACAAGCAGGTGAAGGAACGCTCCGCGGTGGTGCGGTTTAAGGCTGTGGGAGAGGACGCCTATTTCCTGGCGTGGACGACTACTCCCTGGACGCTGCCCTCGAACGTGGCGCTGTGCGTGAACCCCGAGGAGGCTTATTGTAAGGTAAAGGCGGCGGACGGAAAGACTTATTATATGGCGCAGGCTCTTTTGGATCAGGTGCTGGGCAGCCTCGCAGAGGAGGGAAAGCCCGCCTATGAGGTGCTGGAGAGCTATGTCGGAAAGGACTTGGAATACCGTGAGTATGAGCCGCTCTTTGCCTGTGCGGGTGAAGCTGCCGCAAAGCAGAAGAAAAAGGGGCATTTCATTACTTGTGACACTTATGTCACTATGTCGGATGGTACGGGAATCGTACACATTGCGCCCGCCTTTGGTGAGGACGACGCCCAGGTGGGAAGGGCTTACGACCTGCCCTTTGTGCAGTTTGTGGACGGTAAGGGCAATATGACGCCCGAGACTCCCTATGCGGGCAGGTTTGTGAAGGATGCAGACCCCGAGATCATTCGGGATTTGGATGCGGAGGGCAAGCTTTTCTCCGCGCCTAAATTTGAGCACGATTATCCTTTTTGCTGGAGATGCGACACGCCGCTGCTCTATTATGCGAGAGAGTCCTGGTTTATCAAAATGACGGCGGTGAAGGAGGATTTGATCCGCAACAATAATACCATCAACTGGATTCCTCAATCCATCGGCGAGGGGCGCTTCGGCAACTGGCTGGAAAATATTCAGGACTGGGGTCTGTCCAGAAACCGTTACTGGGGCACGCCCTTAAATATCTGGGAGTGCGCATGCGGCTGTCAGCATGCCGTGGGAAGCCGTGAGGAGCTGTACCGGATGAGCGAAAACGAGGCGGCGAGAACCGTGGAGCTCCACAGACCTTATATCGACGATATCACCATCAAATGCCCGGAGTGCGGCGGACAGATGCGGCGTGTGCCCGAGGTGATCGACTGCTGGTTCGACTCCGGCGCAATGCCCTTTGCACAGCACCATTATCCTTTTGAAAACAGAGAACTTTTCGAGCAGCAGTTCCCTGCGCAGTTTATCTCCGAGGCAGTGGATCAGACCCGCGGTTGGTTCTATTCCCTGCTGGCTGAATCTACGCTGCTCTTTAACAGGGCTCCCTATGAAAATGTCATCGTCATGGGACATGTGCAGGACGAGAACGGTCAGAAGATGAGCAAGACCAAAGGCAATGCGGTGGATCCCTTCGAGGCGCTGCAGACCTACGGCGCGGACGCCATCAGGTGGTATTTCTACACCAGCTCCGCACCCTGGCTGCCCAAGCGTTTCTCGGGAAAGGCCGTGCAGGAGGGACAGCGCAAGTTCATGGGCACGCTCTGGAACACCTATGCATTCTTTGTGTTATATGCAAATATCGACCGGTTCGACGCCACGAAATATACGCTGGAATACGATAAACTGGCAGTTTTGGACAAATGGATTCTGTCAAGATTAAATACCATGGTGGGCGAGGTGGACACCAATCTGGACGCCTATCGCATCCCCGAGGCCGCAAAGGCCATGCAGGATTTTGTGGATGAGCTGAGCAACTGGTATGTGCGCCGCAGCCGTGAGCGCTTCTGGGCAAAGGGCATGGAGCAGGACAAGATCAACGCCTATATGACCCTCTATACGGCTCTGGTGACGCTCTGCAAGGCGGCAGCTCCCATGATTCCCTTTCTGACCGAGGATATTTACCGGAATCTTGTGTGCAGCAACGACGCCAAGGCGCCTGAGAGTATCCATCTGTGCGATTTCCCTGTGGTGGAGGAGCGCTTTATCGACAAAAAGCTGGAGGCGGATATGGAGAATGTGCTGGATGCGGTGGTGATGGGACGCGCCTGCCGAAATGACGCAGCCATCAAGAACCGCCAGCCCGTGAGCAGAATGTATATCCGCTCCGATTTTACATTAAATGAATTCTGTACAGCCATAATAGAGGATGAGTTAAATGTAAAAGAGGTAGTGTTTGCGGATGATGTGAGAGCTTTCACTTCCTATACCTTCAAGCCGCAGCTGCGCACTGTGGGACCGAAATACGGTAAACAGCTGGGCGGCATCCAGAAAGCGCTGGCAGCTCTGGACGGCAATGCAGCCATGGACGAGCTGAATGCGGAAGGTGCGCTGAGGTTTGATGTGGACGGCGTGGCAGTGGAGCTTTCCAGGGATGATCTGCTCATCGAGATGGCTCAGAAGGAAGGCTATGTATCTCAGGAGGACAACAGGATGACGGTGGTTCTGGACACCAATCTCACGGAGGAGCTGGTGGAGGAAGGCTTTGTATACGAGCTTATCAGCAAGATCCAAACCATGCGCAAGGATGCGGATTTCGAGGTCATGGATCACATCCGCGTCTCCCTGAACGGCAATCAAAAGCTCTCCGGGATTGCGGACAGAAACCGTGAGACAATCTGTGGCAAGGTGCTTGCCGATGAATTAAAGAGCGATGAGACCTATGCCGTGTCCAGAGACTGGAATGTAAACGGAGAAAACGTGATCATTTCCATCGAAAAAAAGTAGGAGAGAGCGTAATATGCAAAATCCGAATCAAAATAAGCAACGTCAGGCACTGCTCATGTCTCTCTTCCTTGTGCTTCTCCTTGGAGTGCAGTGCCTGATTCACCCCGGCTTGGAAGACGATTTGATTTTTGCCCAATATTGGGAGCAAAGACCCCACCTGGAGTTTCTGGGACTGCGCTATCAAACATGGACTTCCCGGGTGATCATCGAGGCGGCGCTGATGCCTTTGGCGGCCGCCAATTCTCTTATCTGGCGCATTTTAAACATTGCTGTCATATTGCTGCTTGTGTGGATTGTGGCGGATCTGTTCGGGTTGGAGGACAAGCTTCAGGCTCAGTTTTTGTTTTTTGTCATCCTGTGGCTGATACCGCTTGATTCCCTGTGCAGCGCGGGTTGGATTACCACCACGGTCAACTACCTGTGGTGCCTGACTCTGGGACTGGTGGCCATGCGCCCGATCAAACACTTGCTCTTAGATGAGCGCTGTCCTGCATGGGAGTATGTGCTCTGTCCGCTCTGTATGCTCTATGCGTCTAATATAGAGCAGATGTGCGCAATCCTTCTGGGAGTCTATATTGTATTTGTCGTCTATTTCATAATCCGCAATATAAAAACAAAAGCCCTGTTTCATCACATGAATCTCGGCATCGTCTGCATCCAGCTGTTGCTTGCGATAGCGCAGCTGTGCCTGATTGAGGCATCGCCGGGCAATCAAAACCGCATGCTTTTGGAGAGCAGCCGATATTTTCCGGAATTTCCCCAAATGCATATGGGCGAAAAACTGCTCATGGGATTTTTGGAGAATGCACATTATTATATCGCGGGAGGGCATGAACAGGTCTGTTACCTTTTTGCCGCCCTTTCCGGAGTCCTGTTTTTATGCCTGTTTACAAAGAATATCGGGGACGCCTCCAATGCCTCCGGCGCGGAACGTCCATTGTCCGCCGGGAAAAGACAAGGAAAATTTTTGCAGCGGGGAATTGCTCTATGTCCATTGACTGCATACTGGCTGTGCGCATACGGTTTTCGATTTTTATTATATGATCTGAATATCCCGCGGGGACGCAATCTGCTGAGCGCCCTCGCCGAGAACCGACAGATTGCAGGTCAGGGGAATTTTTCGGGACAGATTGTGGGGATTCAGACCCTTGTATATCTGATCATACTGATATGTGTGGCTCTGACAATCTACTTCCTCCACGGCGCCAATAAAGAAACGATATTGCAGCTCCTGATTCTGGCGGCGGGCTTCCTCTCCAGAGTGATCATGGGCTTTTCGCCCACAATCTACGTCTCCGGCGACCGCACCGCGCTGTTTTGCTCCACGGCGATTTTGATCCTGATCCTGCGAAACCTCTGCATCTGGCTGCGGACACACCCCGGAATCTGGCAAAAGGCAGTGATGGGAGCATACGTGGGAAGCATGATACTCTGCAATCTGTTGTGAGGAGGGAAATAGAGGTATTGATAAAAAGTAGTTGGAATTTACTCTTTTTCTTGCTATAATATACCCATACGTTTTTCGTTTTATGGAAACACTTGGGAATGAAAAGTAAGCGAAAGGAGATAATAAATTGAAAGTTACAGCTACAAATGCAGCTACAGGTATCACCAAAAAGAAGGCTGCGGTTACTTTTGACAAGGAGCTTTTTAAGAGGAGCGTTCTTTACAATGTAAAAACTTTATATCGAAAGAATTTGGAGGAGGCAGACCCTCAGCAGATTTTCCAGGCGGTTGCTCTGGCCATGAAGGATCAGATTGTAGACAATTGGATGGATACGCAGAAGGCTTATGAGAAGGAAGACCCCAAGATGGTGTATTATATGTCCATGGAGTTTCTCATGGGTCGTGCGCTGGGCAATAACATTATCAATATGCAGGCGTACAAGCCTGTGCAGGAGGCTATGGAGGAGCTGGGGCTGAACCTGAATACCATCGAGGATCAGGAGCCGGATGCGGCTCTGGGCAACGGCGGTCTGGGACGTCTGGCGGCATGTTTTCTCGACTCTCTTGCAACGCTGGGATATCCGGCGTATGGTTGCGGCATCCGCTATCGCTACGGCATGTTCAAGCAGGAAATCAGGGACGGTTATCAGGTGGAGGTGCCGGACAACTGGCTCATGAATGGCAATCCCTTTGAGCTGCGCAGACCCGAGTACGCAAAGACCGTGAAGTTTGGCGGCTATGTGTCTGTACATACCGATGAGAATGGGCGCAATGTGTTCACGCAGGAGAATTATCAGTCCGTCCGTGCAGTGCCCTTTGACCTGCCGGTGCTGGGCTATGGCAATGGTATTGTAAATACCCTGCGCATCTGGGATGCGGAGCCTGTGGAATGCTTCCAGCTGGATTCCTTCGATAAGGGCGATTATCAGAAGGCGGTGGAGCAGGCAAATCTTGCGAGAAATATCTGCGAGGTGCTCTATCCCAACGACAATCACTACGCAGGTAAGGAGCTGCGCTTAAAGCAGCAGTATTTCTTCATCTCCGCGTCCGTGCAGGAGGCAGTGGAGAAATATATGAGAAAGCATAAGGATATCCGCAAGTTCCACGAGAAGGTGACCTTCCAGCTCAACGACACGCATCCTACCGTGGCGATTGCAGAGCTGATGCGCGTGCTGATGGATGATTATTATCTCACATGGGACGAGGCGTGGGAGGTGACCACCAAGACCTGTGCCTACACCAACCACACGATCATGGCGGAAGCGCTGGAAAAATGGCCTATTGAGCTGTTTTCGAGACTTCTTCCCAGAGTATATCAGATCGTGGAGGAGATTAACCGCCGCTTTATCATCGAGATTGAAAATAAATACAACAATGTGCCCGGCGTGGATGTGCAGGACAAGATCCGCAAGATGGCGATCATCTATGACGGACAGGTGAAGATGGCGCATCTGGCGATCGTTGCCAGCTACTCCGTGAACGGTGTGGCAAGGCTGCACACAGAGATCCTCAAAAAGCAGGAGCTTCGGGATTTCTACGAGATGTATCCCGACCGCTTTAACAATAAGACCAACGGTATCACTCAGAGAAGATTTTTGCTCCACGGCAATCAGCTTCTGGCAGACTGGGTGACTGCCCATGTAGGGAAGGAGTGGATTACCGACCTGCCCCAGATTGGCCGTCTGAAGATTTATGCGGAGGACAAGAAGGCGCAGCAGGAGTTCATGAACATCAAGTATCAGAACAAGGTGCGTCTGGCTCAATATATCATGGAGCACAATGGCATAGAGGTAGACCCCCGCTCCATCTTTGACGTGCAGGTAAAACGTCTGCATGAGTATAAGAGACAGATGCTCAACATCCTGCATGTGATGTATCTCTATAATGAGCTGAAGGAGCATCCTGAGATGGAGTTCTATCCCAGAACCTTTATCTTCGGGGCAAAGGCCGCTGCGGGCTATCGGAACGCGAAGCTGACCATCAAGCTCATCAATTCCGTTGCGGATGTAGTCAACAATGACGCCTCCATCAACGGTAAGCTTAAGGTAGTTTTCATCGAGAACTACAATGTGTCCAACGCAGAGATAATCTTTGCGGCAGCGGATGTGTCCGAGCAGATTTCCACTGCCAGCAAGGAGGCGTCCGGCACCGGCAACATGAAGTTTATGTTAAACGGCGCGCTGACGCTGGGCACCATGGACGGCGCCAATGTGGAGATTGTGGAGGAAGTCGGGGAGGAGAATGCGTTTATCTTCGGTCTGTCCTCGGATGAGGTCATTAATTATGAGCAGCATGGCGGTTATAATCCCATGGAGATATTTAACAACGACCAGGATGTGCGCAAGGTTCTGATGCAGCTTATCAACGGCACCTATGCGCAGGATACGGAGCTGTTCCGGCCTCTGTACAATTCGCTGCTCAACACCCAGAGCACCTCGAAAGCGGACACTTACTTTATCCTGAAGGATTTCCGCTCCTATGCCGAGGCGCAGAAGAAGGTGGAGCAGGCGTACAGAGACGAGGAGGGCTGGGCAAAGAGTGCAATCCTGAACGTGGCATGCTCCGGCAAGTTTACCTCCGACAGAACCATCCAACAGTATGTGGATGAAATCTGGCATTTGGACAAGGTGGTCATCAAGAAATAATATGATTTCAGGAAACATAAAAAGATATCTGCCGGGCTTGTGCGCAGCGCTGCTTCTGTTTTGCAGCGGCTGCGCACAAGCCCGGCGCAAAGTCCGGGACAGGGTTCTGAGCCTGATCATGGGGAGGACTCGGAATGGGAGATGCATGTCACGGAGGAGACCTTACAGCTTCCCGGCTTTCAGGGGGAGTATGACATTCTTTTCCTCACGGACACCCATGTGGTGATTCAGGCTGAGACCGATTCGCCTCAGGTGGCGGCGGAGGGCGCTGCCAGACAGACGGAGTTTCGGAATGCGGAGGGTGTGTCTGCGGCGGAACAGTTTAGCGACTGGATAGATTATGCCAATGAGCAGGATATGGACGCGGTGCTCTTCGGGGGCGATATCATCGATTACCCTTCCGAGGGCAATCTGGACTTTCTGGCGGAGCAGCTCGGGCGGCTGGAGATGCCTTATCTCTACACGCCGGGCAATCACGACTGGACTTATCCGTGGGAGTATATGACGGAGTTTGGGAAGGAGAATTATCTGCCACTTCTGGAGCCATATATGGAGGACAATACCGCCATCCACACCTGGGAGACAGAGGACTTGCTGATCATTGCCGTGGACAACAGTCCCGGACAGGTCAGCAGTGAGGCGATGGAGCGGTACGAGGAGCTTCTGGATGGAGAGAAGCCTGTGATCGTGCTGGTTCATGTGCCGTTTCTGACGCAGTCCGTGCTCGCGAGGGCGCGGGAGGAATGGGATTCCGGCGTGGTGATAGGCGGCGGAAATTATGGCGGCATCTATGAAAACGATGACAGTAAGCGGTTTATAAAGCTGACTACTGCCGAGGATAGTCCGGTGGAGCTGATGCTGGCCGGACATGTGCATTTTTATGACAGGGATTATATTGACGGAAAGAAACAGATACTGCAGGTGGTGGGAGACGCCGGTTATCACGGCAGCGCGGTGCGTCTGCACATCTGCGGGCAATAAAGGAGGATTTTATGATTCAGTTATCACAGGGCGGAGCTTATCTGGTAAACGGGACGGAACTGGTTCCCGAGGGAGCTGAAGCGGCTGCAGCCATCAAGGCGAAGACGGGAAAAGAGATCACGAAAGAGGCGGCGATGCAGGGGACGATGGCTTATGGGATTCTGAAAAGCCACAATACCTCCGGAAATATGGAGAAGCTGAAAGTCCGTTTTGACAAGCTGACCAGCCATGACATCACCTTTGTGGGCATCATTCAGACAGCCCGCGCGTCGGGACTGCAGAAATTTCCCATGCCCTATGTGCTCACCAACTGCCACAATTCCCTGTGCGCGGTGGGCGGCACCATCAACGAGGATGACCATATGTTTGGACTCACCTGCGCCAAGAAATATGGCGGAGTGTATGTGCCCCCTCATCAGGCGGTAATCCATCAGTTTGCCCGGGAGATGCTGGCAGGCTGCGGTAAAATGATTCTGGGCTCCGATTCCCATACCCGCTATGGCGCGCTGGGCACCATGGCCGTGGGCGAGGGCGGCCCGGAGCTGGTAAAGCAGCTTTTGAACCAGACCTATGATATCAATATGCCCGGCGTGGTGGCAGTGTATCTGAAGGGCGCTCCCGTGAAAGGCGTAGGTCCTCAGGACGTGGCTCTTGCCATCATCGGGGCGGTGTTTGGAAACGGTTATGTGAAGAATAAGGTGATGGAGTTTGTGGGACCCGGCGTGGCTTCTCTCTCCGCTGATTTCCGCATCGGTATCGACGTCATGACCACGGAAACGACATGTCTGTCATCTATCTGGACGACGGACGACAGGATTCGCGAATTTTATGAGATCCACGAGCGCAGCGAGGAGTACGCGGAGCTGAATCCCGCTGAGATTGCGTACTATGACGGCGTCATCGAGGTGGATTTGGACAAGATCCGTCCCATGATCGCCATGCCTTTCCATCCCAGCAACACTTATACCATAGAGGAGCTCAACGCAAATCTCATGGATATTCTGGATGAGACGGAGAAGCGCGCTCTGGTGAGTCTGGATGGCGCGGTGGAGTATTCTCTCAAGGATAAGGTAAAGAACGGTAAATTTATGGTAGATCAGGGTATTATTGCGGGCTGTGCGGGCGGCGGCTTTGAGAATATCTGTGCCGCAGCCGATATCCTGAAGGGGCGTTATATCGGTTCCGACGGATTTACCCTGAGCGTATATCCCGCTTCCATGCCTGTGTATATGGAGCTGGTGAGAAACGGCTGTTGCGCGACGCTGATGGAAACTGGAGCAGTGATGAAGACCGCGTTCTGCGGTCCCTGCTTTGGCGCGGGGGACACACCAGCCAACAATGCCTTCAGCATCCGGCATTCCACCAGAAACTTCCCCAACCGTGAGGGAAGTAAGCTTCAGAACGGTCAGATTTCCTCCGTGGCTCTGATGGACGCCCGCTCCATTGCGGCTACAGCGGCCAATCAGGGCGTGCTGACTCCCGCTACGGATTTCGACGGTGAGTTTGGCAGATATCAGTATCATTTTGATTCTAAAATTTATGCGAACCGCGTGTTTGACTCTAAGGGTGTGGCGGATCCCGAGGTGGAGATTCAGTTTGGCCCCAATATCAAGGACTGGCCAGAGATGGGAGCTTTGCCTGAAAATCTGGTGCTCCGTGTGGTGAGCGAGATTCACGACCCTGTCACCACCACGGACGAGCTGATCCCCTCCGGCGAGACTTCCTCCTACCGCTCCAATCCTCTGGGGCTGGCGGAGTTTGCGCTCTCCAGAAAAGACCCTGAGTATGTGGGCAGGGCAAAGGATATCCAGAAGGCGGAGAAAGCGAGAATGGCGGGCGAGCATCCCTGTCAGGCTCATCCCGATGTGAAGCCGGTGATGCAGACCATAAAGAAGACCTTCCCGGAGGTAAACCATGAGAATACCGGTTTCGGCTCCACTATTTTTGCGGTGAAGCCCGGAGACGGTTCCGCCCGTGAGCAGGCGGCATCCTGCCAGAAGGTGCTGGGCGGCTGGGCAAACATTGCCAATGAGTACGCCACCAAGCGCTATCGCTCCAATCTGATCAACTGGGGTATGCTGCCCTTCCTGATCGAGGAGGGCGAGCTTCCGTTCAAGAATCTGGATTACCTGTTTTTCCCCGGCATCCGGAAGGCTGTGGAGGAGAAAACAGAGGTGATCAAGGCCTATATGGTTGACCGGGAAAGCGGCGCGCTGAGGGAGTTTGATCTGAGGCTGGGCGAGCTTACGGACGAAGAGCGCCGGATCATTTTGGAAGGCTGTCTGATCAATTATAATCGCGTTTAAGTGGAAGTAAAAACTAAAGTTAAAAAATTTTGTGTCGATATAAAAAGTACAGAACAACGGGAAGGCCACCCGGAGTTCAAGTAAGAGCGACACCACGGATGGTATGCTTTGCGGAGAAACGGATTCCTTCGCGAAGCTGCCATCCTTTTTTATGAGGGGACAGGAAGTCGGAAGCGGTGCTTCACCATAAAAAAGTATGTGGTAGTCAGAAAAGGAGAGAAAGGAAGGTTTGAAAATTGATTCCAGCAACATAGGAATGGAGTCCGCACGAAGCTATCGAGCTTCAAGAGCAACATATCGACGCTTTTCGTTAACGGAATATCGAGGAGGGTCACTGACCTACAACGGCAACGCTTTGAATGCTACCGTCGCCGACGGGCAGAACGGGAACGGTCAGACTGTTGCGGGAGAGAATCAGAATGGGCAGCAGACGGAAGGCTCCGGCAGAAAGCTGTATACGCTGGAGGATTGGCAGAACAGTATGTCGATCAGCACAGGGCGCGTGAGCATTCGTGCAGCCGGCAGCACCATGGCGGATTTTCGTCAGGCGACGGTGCGCTATATTTTTGATCTGCTCTTTGCAAACAGACGGGGAAGAATGAACCAGTGGATGGAGGAGCAGAGCCAGGTGTATAGTAACAGTAGCAGCAACAGCCTGAGTATCAGCCAGAGCAGCGTACAGCAGTCATTTATCGCTGTTCAGACGAATCTCACCCCAAATGCCAAGGTGCTGAACTACAGCGAAGGCACTCTCTGGTCAGAGCAGGAGGCTACCAGCTTTTCCACCGTGGGAACCGTGCGCACTGCGGATGGCAGGGAGATTAATTTCAACGTGGACATCGGCATGAGCAGAGAATTTCAACAGGCTTTTCAGACGGAGCTGCAGCTGGAGTCCGTCTCCATGTGTGACCCGCTGGTGATTAATCTGGACACGGATGTGGCAGAGTTCTCCGACCAGAAGTTCTTCTTTGATTTGGATGCAGACGGAGAGATGGATGAGATTTCTCAGTTGGATGCAAAAAGCGGCTATCTGGCGCTGGACAAAAATGGCGACGGCGTTATCAATGATGGAACCGAGCTTTTTGGAACAAAGAGCGGCGACGGCTTTGCCGATTTGGCAAAGTACGACGAGGACGGCAACGGTTGGATTGACGAGAATGACCCCATCTGGTCAAAGCTCCAAATCTGGTGCAAGGACGAGAACGGAAACGATGTGCTCTACCGTCTGGCAGACAAGGGCGTTGGAGCAATCTGTCTGCAGAAGGCAGCCACCGACTTTACCCTGAAGGGCGGTACCGGTCAGACCACCGGCGCTATCCGCAGCACGGGTGTGTTCCTGTATGAAAATGGGAATGTGGGAACCATACAGCATGTGGACGTAGCGAAATACGAGCAGGGGGCATAACGCGATAATCTGATAACGATCTGGTTTCTGAATTACAATTATATTAAAATCCGATTCAAAAAGACTGCGGCGGCAAGCTGCAGTCTTTTAAATTGCATTTTACTGATTTGACCCGAGTATAAAACTTTTTCTTTCGGCAAGACTAGAAATGAAAACGAAGGACAAAAGAATGCCTGGCCAATCGCCAGTTCAAAATAAAGCAGAAAGGAAAAGAAAAATATGAGGAAAAATAGAAGGGACAGTATCAGAAAAGAGCGTATTATTATGGTGACCTCCTCCGCCCTGGTGTTGGCGGCGCTGACCATGACCGGGCTGTATATGAGAGGACAGGAGGCAAAGCAGCAGGACGACGGTTACACGCTGGATTTCTCTGCGCTGGAAAACGGACAGAACAACAGACAGCAGGGCAGCAATTCCGAGCAGGCGAAAAACACTACCGTAGGAAAATCCTTCCAGACCAATCTGGAGAATGATTTGGATTACATGCCTCTGGACGAGGAGCTGTCGGCGGAGGCGGGCTCTCATCTGGTAGAAATTCCGGGGCTGACGGACGGAGTTCAGAACAATGCACCCGATGCGCAGGATGCGGATGACAAAGAGGATGCCGAGAACAAAAAGGCGGAGAATTCCGAGGCGGAGCAGCAGGACGGGGAAAAGAATCAGCAGGCAGCGGTTACACTTCACTACAATGAGGACGAAGGGCTGACCAGACCTGTGAGCGGAGAAGTGCTTCTGCCCTACAGCATGGACGGCAGCATTTATTTCGCCACACTGGATCAGTATAAATATAACCCCGCCACAGTATTTTCAGCGGAGGTGGGCGCGGATGTGATCGCCTGTGCGGAGGCAAAGGTCACTAAGGTGTATGAGGACGCTGAGCTTGGACATGCGGTGACTCTGGAACTGGGAGACGGCTATGTTGTCACTTACGGACAGCTTGCGGATATACAGGTGACAGAGGACAGTTATGTGAAGGCGGGAGAGAAGCTCGGCACGGTGGCTGCTCCCAGCAGATATTACAGTCTGGAGGGCTCTAATCTGTATTTCCGGATGGAGAAGGACGGGGCTCCCCTCAACGCGGAAAATCTGTTTTAAGGAGCGGCACATGTATATCGTGGAAGGCAGAGTCATAACCATGGCGGGCAGAGAGTATGAGAGAGGCGTGCTCCGCATTCTGGACGGCAGGATTGCCGCGGTGGGCGGCATGGATGATGTGCCTGTGGAACCGCTGGAAGGGGAATCGGTTCTGCGTGTGCCGGGGGCATGGGTGATGCCGGGTATCATAGAGGCGCACTGCCATATGGGCATCACGGAGGAAAAGAAAGGGATGGAGGGAGACGACTGCAATGAGACAGTCAATCCCATCACTCCATATCTGCGCGCCATCGATGCGATAAACACCATGGACGCGGCTTTTGGCGATGCGGTGCGGGCGGGTATTACCGCGGCCATGATCGGTCCCGGCAGCTCCAATGTGGTGGGTGGGCAGTTCGCTCTGCTCAAGACCAGGGGCAGGAGGATTGACGACCTGATTGTAAAGGCTCCGGCAGCCATGAAGGTGGCGTTTGGCGAGAATCCCAAGGTCAATTATTCCGGGCAGGGGAAAAGTCCTTCCACCCGCATGGCTACTGCCGCCATGCTGCGCAGAGAGCTCTTTGAGGCAAAGCTGTATCTGGAAAAGAAGGAGCAGGCAAGGGCGGACAATCAGGATTTTGAGGAGGACTTCACGAAGGAGTGTTGGATTCCCGTGTTTCGGGGCGAGATACCCTTAAAGGCACATGTCCACCGGGTGGACGATATTTTTACCGCCATTCGGATCGCACAGGAATTTGGACTCTCCATGACACTGGATCACTGCTCCGAGGGACATTTGATCGCCGAAGAGCTGGCGGAAGCAGGATATCCCGCCATTGTGGGACCGGATTTGGCGAGCCGCAGTAAAATCGAAGTGCAGAATATGGCATTCAAAACCGCCGGGGTGCTGAATCGGGCGGGGATCCTGACAGCCATCACCACAGACCATCCGGTGTCACTCATACAGTCGCTGCCCATCTGCGCGGGACTTGCGGTGAAAGCGGGACTCCCCATGGAGGAAGGATTAAAAGCTATCACCATCAATGCCGCCGTTATCTGCGGAGTCGCGGACAGAATGGGAAGCCTGGAGACGGGTAAGGACGGGGACGTCGCCATCTTTGACGGCAATCCCATGGAAGTGTTTACGGAGACCCTTTATACCATCATAGACGGGGAGATTGTCTATGCGCGGGAGGAGGACGGCATTGCCTGAAATTTTTGAAAAAGATTGCTTTATGGGGAATTCGTGTTAAAATGGGTATATGGTGGTATGTGATTAAGAAAGAACCGTGAGAAGAATATGAAAAAAATCAGGTCACAGTGTAAGAGGAAAGTTCATAATATAATTAAGCGAGCAGTGCTGCCGGGACTTTGTCTGGCGGCATTTCTGTGCGCCGGATGTAGTTTCCCTTCGACGGCTCTGCCGGAATCGGAGGGGAACCGGGTGAGTTCCATGGAGAGCACTCCTGTCGTGGATTATGTGGTGCCGAAGCTTGTGCCCAATGTGCTGGTGGATGTGACAGGGTATCGCTCGGAGGGCTATAAGAGGGCTGCCGTGAAGGGCAGAAAGCTTCCCAAAACCTTTAATCTGGTGGATGCGCAGACCGGGGAGATTGTGTTTACCGGTGCATTGGAGCGCGGGGAGTACAGCGCTGATCAGGGCTTGTATTCCGCATATGCGGATTTTCATGAGTGGGAACAGGAGGGCAGCTATTATCTGGAATGTGAGTATGTGGGGCGTTCCTATACTTTTACCTTGGAGGCAGGGCTATACGACAGGCTGTTTGCGGAAGTCTGTCAGGAGTTGATGGCAGCCTGCAGGGAGCAGACGGTGACGCTGAAGGATATCAATCGAATCCTTCTGGCCTATGAGTGGTATGGAGAGGTTTTTGCAGATGACAACGGCGATACCATCCCCGATGCGTTGGATGCGGTGGCGGACTGGATTGAGGCAACGGGTGAGCAGCCCGTTCCGGAAGGACAGGAGGCAGCTTATGCGGCAGTGCTGGCAAAGTTCAGCTTTCTGTATCAAAAATACGACAGACAGTATGCCACGGAATGTCTGAAGCGCGCCTCGGTGGTGTTCGGCCAGACACAGAGCGTTATGCAGGAGGACGCAGAGAGCTTCCATGCACTGACAGAGTTGTATCGCGCCACGGGACTCTATACCTATCGGAGTCAGATTGAGCCGTACAAGACGTATTTTGAGAATCAAACCAGCTTTGCGGAGGCGGATGGATATCTGTACGGAGCCATGACCTATATCAACACCAGACAGCCCGTGGACAGAGAGCTCTGTAAGATTTTCATGGATTCGATCATGGCGCAGGGAGAGTCTATCAGTGAACTGTACGGGGAGCTGCTTCATCCGGTGACGGCGCATAATAATGGTGCGTCGGATTTGCTGCGCCACGCGTGGGAGCTTGCCTGCGCCAACTATGTGATGAACAATTATCAGTACAATCATGTGATGGAGGAGTTTCTGCATTATCTGAGAGGGCGCAATGCGCTGTCGGTGGATTTTTATGTTCAGGATACGGAAGAACTGTCGGGATATCTGGTGATACTGACACAGCTTTTGGCGGTGCAGGATAATTTGAATGAGTAGGGCGGTAAAGGGAGGAAGGAAAGTTGGAAAATAAGCTGAAGGTAATCGTGTTGGCGGGCGGTACGAGCACGGAGAGGGATGTGTCTCTGATATCCGGCAGCATGATTTACAAAGCGTTGAAGAAACGGGGGCATCAGGCGGTTCTGCTGGATGTGTATCTGGGGTATACGGGAGATATCAAGGGGATTTTTGAGCGGGACGTGGACTGGTCGGAGGATGTTGCTGCCATCGCAGAGCAGAATCCCGATTTGGAGCTTGTGAAGGCAATGCGTCCTGACGGCGATAAGAATTTTTTCGGACCAAATGTACTGGAGCTCTGTCAGAGCGCGGATGCGGTGTTTATGGCGCTGCACGGCGCAAACGGTGAGGATGGCAAGATACAGGCATGTTTTGAGCTTTTGGGGATTCCTTACACGGGCACGGATTTTGTGAGCTCCGCCATGGCTATGGACAAGGGGATTTCCAAGGATATTTTTGCTGCCCACGGCATCCCCACTCCGACCGGTTTTCGTATGAGGCGGGGAGAGCGGCAAACGGCAAAAGAGGGGGTAGGTTTTCCCTGTATCGTGAAAACCTGCTGTGGCGGTTCCAGCGTGGGCGTGTGTATCGCGCGGGAGGAAGCGGAATACGAGAGGGCGTTAGAGGAAGCGTTTCGCTATGGTGATGAGGTGATTGTGGAGCAATACATAGAGGGAAGAGAGTTCTCTGTGGGCGTGATGGATGGGAAGGCGCTTCCTGTGATTGAGATTGCACCCCGACAGGGATTTTATGACTATAAAAATAAATATCAGGCGGGCAGCACAGTGGAGACCTGTCCCGCTGCTCTGGAGCCGGAGAAGGCGGAGCGGATGCAGCGGATTGCCGAGCAGGTTTTTGCCGCGCTGCGCATGAAAAGCTATGCCCGCATGGATTTTATGATGAGCCGGGCGGGGGAGATTTATTGTCTGGAGGCGAACACGCTGCCGGGCATGACTGCCACATCGCTTCTGCCTCAGGAGGCGCAGGCCGTGGGCATGAGCTTTGAAGATTTGTGTGAAAAGATTTTGAGCTATGCGGTGAAAGCGTAGCAGTAAATATTGGTTGCGCGACAGATCGGGGGGATGGCTATGAATCTGAGTGTTGGTGAGATTGCGGGAGCCTGCGGGGGCAGACTGGTGCTGCAGGGGGCAGGGAGCCGGACAATATCGGAGGAGACTCTGGTGGACAGCGTGGTGCTGGATTCCAGAAAGGTGACTGCGGGCGGCGTCTTTGTGGCAACTGTGGGCGAGCGGGTGGACGGACATCAATTTATTCCGCAGGTGTTTGCCGCAGGAGCCGTGCTGGCTGTGACGGAGAAGACGCCGGAGCAGGTGGAGGCGGAGTGCGGGGAGTCTGCGGATGGCTGGGGGAGCTATCTGTGCGTGGAGAGCAGCTTTCAGGCGCTGAAGGATATGGCGGAATACTATCGCAGCAAGCTCTCGATTCCGATCGTGGGCATCACGGGAAGCGTGGGCAAGACCAGCACCAAGGAGTTTATCGCCGGGGTACTGTCAGAGAAATACCGTGTGTTAAAGACAGAGGGAAATTATAACAATGAAGTGGGCGTACCGCTGACTCTGCTGCGCATCAGAGAGGAGCACAAGGCGGCTGTGGTGGAAATGGGGATCAGTGATTTCGGGGAAATGCATCGGCTGAGCAAAATGGTGCGCCCGAATTTCTGCGTGATCACCAATATTGGGCAGTGCCATCTGGAGAATCTGAAATCAAGAGAGGGGATCCTCAAGGCCAAGACGGAGATTTTTGACTATATGGCGGAGGATGGCATGGTCTGCTTAAACGGCGAGGACGATATGCTGCGCACCGTGAGCACAGTGCAGGGAAGAGAGACGCACTTTTTCGGTCTGGGCGGCTGGGACGGCGAAGAGGTGTACGCCACTGACATCGTGAGCAGGGGCTTGTGGGGCAGCGAGGCGGTGCTGCATATGCCTGAGGGCGGGGAGCTTGCCGTGCAGGTTCCCCTGCCGGGCAGACATATGGTTATCAACGGGGCTGCTGCAGCCTGTGTGGCGCGGCTGCTTGGTCTGAACGGGGAACAGATTGCGGAAGGGATTCGCGGAATCCGGCCGGTGGGCGGGCGGAATAATCTGCTGCGCCTTGCGGATTACACGGTGATAGACGACTGCTACAATGCCAATCCGGTCTCCATGCGCGCCGCCATCGATCTGCTCGCCATGGCGGATACTTACCGGGTGGCGATTTTGGGCGATATGTTTGAACTGGGTGAGGACTCTGATGCCCTGCATGCCGGAGTGGGCGCGTATGCGGCGGTTTCGGGCGCAGACTGCCTGCTCTGTGTGGGCGAAAATGCCCGCCATATGTACGAGGGGGCGGTGCGTGAAGCGGAAAAACAGCCAGAGGGGACAAACGGGCAGAAGCTATATTATTTTGCCGCCCGGGAGGATTTGCTGCGGGAGCTTGCGGATCCAAAGAAGCGGGATGCCTTTGTGCCTAAGGGCTGTACCGTGTTGGTGAAGGCATCCCATGGTATGAAATTTACCGAGCTTGTGGATTGTCTGAAGCAGTGAGCTCATTTAGCATCGGTTTGTTCTTCATGTAAGTGTCAAGAATGATGGAGCTCACATATTTTCCGATATTTTTGCGGGTCTCTTTATCCAGGTCCTTCATATAGATGGGCTCACCGTATTCGATGATGACCGTCGCCTTCTTCATAAAGGGGATATGATCCTCGAAGATGGCGGCGGAGTTTACGATACTCATGGGAATGATGGGGACATTTCCCTTCTCCGCGATTTTAAAGCTTCCGTCGCGGAAGGGCAGCAGAGTGTCAGGCTCCGTGTTGCGCGTACCCTCGGGGAAAATCGTGATGGAGATGCCACTTTTTACCTTTTCTACCGCGGCAAGGATGACCTTGAGACCCTCCTTGATATCGTCCCGGTCCAGAAAAAGGCAGTGCAGATTGCGCATCCAGTTTTTCAGAAGAGGATAGCGCAGCATTTCCTTTTTTGCAATATAACCGGTGGGGCGCGGCACGCGCAGATAGGTCAGCACCACATCAAAATAGCTGCGATGATTCCCCACATACAGCACTGCCGTGTCCGTGGGGATGCGCTCCTCACCGATGGCGATTACCTTGGTGCCGGTGACGCGGATGATCATGCGGAAGGCCCATTTGACAATGGCCAGAGAACTGCGGCTCTTCAAATCAGGATTTTTCTTACCAATCAGCCATTCGACTACCAACAGCGGACTCCCCAGGATTAGAAAGCCCAGCAGGACGATTACTACCAGAATAAAACGTATCATAACTACCTCGTTTCAGCCTATTTTCGGTTTAGTATAGCATATTCTACCCTTTTTGTACATAGAATAGACCAAAACATCAGGCGGAAAATATATATGAGAGGAATGAAAAAGGCTGTGCTGTTCCTGATCACGGCGCTTTGCCTGCCCCTGCTTGCAGGCTGCTCCATGCTCAGCGAGGAGCGGGTGAAGCTGCAGGATTTGGGCTTTACGGTGGTGAGCGAGGAGAAAATCCCCGGAGAGCTGAAGACCATTATCGACGAGAAAAAGGCGGATCCCTTTAAGCTTACCTACAGTGATGCGGAATATCTCTACATAGTTATAGGTTACGGGCAGCAGGAGAGCGGCGGCTACAGCATTGCAGTCAATGAACTGTACCTGACGGATGACGCCATCTATGTGAACACTACCCTGTTAGGGCCTGAGAGCAGCGACACGAGCAATCGGGTGCCCTCCTGTCCCTATATTGTACTGAAGATGGATTATATGGATAAACCGGTGATTTTTGAGTAGGTACGGTCATTTTAAAAGAAATGAGGGCATCAGTGTGGCGGCTGATGCCTTTTTAAATGCACATTTTAACCATGGATAACGTCAATATAATATTGCAACAATAAAAATCCTGTGATAGACTATGCTATAGAAGGAGTTGCAATATTATGATGAGGAAAAAAACAGTCGGAATCTTGTTGCTGACAGGTGTTTGTCTGGCGTCTGTGGGCGTTGCAGCGGCGGGAAAACGGGATGTGAGCGTTCATATTGTAGAGACACAGACAAAAATTAAGAACTATGATCATAAGCAATATGAAGACACAGTAGAGGTTTTGAAAGCAGATATCGCTTCAGTCGAAGAGGAGCTTGCAACGGCACAGCAGAATAGAAAAAAGGCTGAGGAGGCTGGAGATTCACTGCAGATGATGCGAATGGATACAGTGATAGCTAACTGCAAAAAGGAACTGGAGGAAAAAAGGGGAACCCTGGCGGAGTACCAACTGCAGATGGATATAGATATCTATTACGTGGACAATCAAGATAAACTTGCGGCAGTTCAGGAGGCTGACAATCAATATGACTGTTACTGCAGCAGGCTGGCTATTGCAAAGTGCAATGCGCAATTATCCTATTTGGGAGCGGCAAAGTCAGAATTAGAGCAGAAGCTAACGGTTGAAAAAAGCAAATTAGAGCTTGGATATACGACTGCTTTGGAGGTCAATCAAATTCAGGGTGCATTGGACAGAACGCTTTTGATGATAAAGGAAGCAGAGGAAGAAATCAACTTTCAAAAGGATTTGCTGGCATTGTATGGTGAGGAGGAAATTTCTATAGATTTACCGCAGAAGCTGGAGGAGCTGTCGGATGATTTTATTAGTAAATTTTGCAGTAACAGCACACAGATCAAATTTTATGAACAGCAAATAACCGCATATGGCAATTATATAGAGAATTCCGGGGAGTCGGATGAGGAGCTTGAAAAGATACGTCTTCAATTAGAACTTGCCCAATTGAATAAGCAACAATATCAGGTGAATCTGGAGAGGTACATCAAACAAAAAGAAAAATCCTATAGACAAGCGAAATTAAAGACTGAGGAATATGATTTTGAGATTTCAGTGATAGAGCAAAAGATTAAAAACAGTGAGCTCCTCTATGCTAAGGGAAGATTGAGGGAGATTGATATTATGGAGCTAAAAACAGAGAAAGCGCGTCTGGAGTATGAGCGAACCTGCAGTGTCTGTGATGCGCAGCAAAGCCGCTATATTTTGGAACATCAGATAGAAAATAAGTAGTTTATACACTATTCCTGACAAATAGTCAGAATTCTGGATTGTCAATTTAATATTTTGTTGCTATAGACATAACGATATGGTATAATATGGAAATGCAGATTACATAACACAAAAATATAAAGATGTCTTATTATGGGGGATTGACGATGAAGCGATTAACAGCGATATTGCTGGCGTGCGGGATAATATGCGCCTCATTGACCGGTTGTGGGAGACCGGCGGACAAGGTAGAACAGGAAAGCACTTCTGCGGTAACGGAATCGGGGATTCATGATGATAGCTTACCCGCAGGGGCTAATGAAAAAACACAGGAATTAAATGAGGATTATGTTTATGATTATCAGATAAGCATGGAGCCGATACCAAAAGAAATTGCCGACCTTGGAGGTCCCTGTCAAGGCACCATACATGCATTTCCGTCAAAAATACGCAGGGGGCTCACTCAGAAAATGATGGAGGAAGATCCGGGACTAAAAGCAGAGGTGGAAAAACGAATTCCGGAAGTGGAGAAAGCCCTGGCGGAGAATCTGAGTGGAGAATATAAAGTTGATGAAATAATTGCTGATGATGTTCTAGCTTGGTATTGGTTTTGTACTGAAATAGGAACAGGGTACCAATTTAGAATACACTATAGAAATTACGAGTATACTGCATCGCAAACAGAACAAACGGTTGCACCTGACAATTTGCTGGTGATTGAGGATTACTATGATGGAAAAAAGGCGGAACAAGTAGAAACAATTTATGCACAGGTTGTACAAAAAAGTTTTGGGGAATGTTGTAACAGAATATGGTTTCATAGTCATTCAGATTCTATAACTATTTATATTATTCAATTTACAGACAATGAGGTAGATAAAAGGGCAGAACAGTTGAAACTATTGAATCTGTGGAGTGATTTAAAAGAATATGATGATGTTAGATACGATGTCGAGTTACTATATTATCCGACAGCGTATAGAGAAGTAATAGAACAAAAGTTTAGTGAGGGAAATCTTTATGATTTTACAATTTATCATGCTGAAGAGCTGTTGCGCAAAGGAGAGCTAATGGCAAGATTTGATTATATGGATGGATATATAGAAGAGAATGAAAGGGGGTTGGATTTATGGCTGGAAGACTATGAGACTGGACAGTATGATGAGGATGCAATATGGTCTTTTTGGTGTTCTGAATAAAATATTTACGGAGGAAAAGAACATGGAAGATACTTTTAAGAAAAATCCAAGTAGGGAAGCGTTAGAAGATGATTTAAATCTTATTAATAGAATAATTTGGGAAAAGAATCAAGGTAATAATGTAACTATTAAAGATGGTATGGTGACTATAACAGATAAAAGTAACTACCAATCAACAGAAATTGGCACCCTTACCGACCTAGCTGCTTTAACGGAAGAATTGTTCGGTGAAGACATACCCAATGGCGTAGAGTATATGACATTAGGTGGCGTGACCTTTATGACTTATTATGGGCATCTGCTTGCCTGTGGAGATGGTTCAGGATTGCATAGTTCACGAGCCGTAGATTTGATCAGGGCGCTTAATAATGCGTTGGCAAATGACGTAATACAGTTTATGGGCAATGTGTGGGATAATGTGACTGGTACAGATGTGTATTCTAATGTAACGGAAGCTGCCGCAATGATGGAGAAAATTCTTGAGGTGCTGTCTCAGGGAGATAATTATGATAACGCACTGGAAATTTTGTATAATCTTGCTAAATGCTTTGGTAAGATGCCCGGTTCCAGTGATGTGATTAAGGGGTATATTGGTGCTGCTAAGATAGCTGAGCTGGGGACATTGGTAGGGCTTTTGCTCACGGAGCTTGAGTGCAATGGCGATGTGATGATGGAATGGTCTGATAAGAAAGATGAGAATGTCCAAATCCCCTGGGAGGAAGGCGGGGCGGGTGCAGGCTCGGGCAGTGTTGGTGTCAGGCAGCTTTGCAATACCTCTCTGTCTGCCGCACAGTGGGCTACTCTGATTTATAATTATTTCAGGGACAGTCTGTCGGCTGAGGATATTGCAGTGTTGAAGGAATATGGGGTAATTGTTTTGGATATTGAGGGGATGACTCGGGCATCCAAAGCAATACAGTATGACCCGCTCATCATTGATTTGAATAAAAACAATCTTTACAGCACTACCCTGCAGGATGGTACTTATTACGACTATGGTGAGGACGGCATGAAGGAGAAAACTGCATGGGCTGACAGAGGAGACGGTTTTCTGGTTTATGACAGAAATGGTGACGGCACAATTGATCATGCAGGGGAATTTTTTGGCGACAAGACTTTGTTGGCGGATGGCACTTATGCGGAAAACGGCTTTCTTGCTCTTGCCCAGTATGATGAGAATGGAGACGGTGTCATTGACGGCACTGACACAATCTTCTCAAAGCTGGCGGTTTGGCAGGATGCAAACGGCAACGGCATTACAGAAGAGGGTGAACTGAAATCCCTGAGCGAGCTGGGTATTGTTGATATCGAGATTGCGCAGGGTGAGAATCGCTATACGGACGAGAGTGGTAATACGGTTATTGCGGAGTCGGTGGTACATATGGAGGATGGCAGTACGCAGTCGGTGGGTGCAATGGCATTTGAAATTGATTCTGTCGATACGCAGCTGGAGAATGAAATAGAGATATCTGATGCAGTCCGATTATTTATGCCAAATCTGAAAGGCTGTGGCAATGTGCTTACCTTACATCAGGCCATGATGGGAAACCGAAAATTGTATAATCTTGTGGCAGATTATATCAATGTCCGGACGGCTGAGGAGAGGGATGTAATTTGTGAGCAGATTCTGCTGGAATGGACGGGCTGCAGCGATATAGAGGATGGCAGCAGAGGCAGATATATCAAGGCTTCCCATCTGGCTGTTATTGAGGCATTTTACGGGAAGGGCTATGTGGGGATGGCGGGGAGTACTCCCACGAGTCTGGCAGGACCAATTTTGGAAAATGTATATCAAAAGCTTTTGCTGGATGTCAAAAGCAGTCTGTTACTGCAGACCTTTGGAGCCTTATGCACTCTTTATGCACCCATCGAGAAAAATCCCGATACAGGGGAAGCAACCTGTAATCTGCAGAATGCAGTAGCGTGTATTGACCGTATTTATCAGGATGCACATATGGTATATGATGTGCTGAATGCCTATGCGCGATATGCACTGGAGTCAGGGGTGTCCTACGAGTCCCTGAACACGCCGGAAATCAATGCAAAGCTAGAAGAGATTGGATTTAGTGATATTGACATTTTGCTGGGAAATACCGTGATGAGGGCAGGTGATGCTACCCTGGTCAGCGGCAGCAGAATCGATGATATCATTTACGCGGGCAGTCAGAGTACAACGCTGTTTGGCGGAGAAGGAAATGACAGACTGTATGGTGGCGGCAAGGATGACATGCTGATAGGCGGTGTGGGAGACGATTATTTATCGGGTGGACTTGGCGCTGACACTTATATTTATAGTCGTGGTGACGGCAATGATATTATCTCTAATTGGGATTTTACTGAGAGTCGCAGCTATGACAGATTGGTGTTTGGAGATGGCATTCTGGCTGATGAAATTGGTGTGCAGCGCGTTGGGAATAATTTGATCTTGACGGATCAGGTGACGGGTCAGACGGTGACAGTTCAGGATATGTATAAAAAACAGGATATGTATCTGGAGAATATTGAATTTTTGGATGGTACTGTGTGGACCCGGGAGGATGTGCAGGAGAAGATTTCTGTTATCCAGGGGAGCGGGGAGTCGGAGAAGCTATCCGGGTATGACAGCGCTTATGGCTGCAGTGGGAATGAGACAATCTATGCAGGCTCCGGGGATGACACGGTATATGCTTATGGCGGTGACGATGTTCTGTACGGTGAAGATGGCAGTGACAAACTGTATGGGGGAAAGGGGAATGACGTTCTTGTAGGCGGAGCCGGCGATGATTATCTGGAGGGCGGCGAAGGCGCAGATAGCTATATCTATAATCGCGGTGACGGTAATGATACCATCAGTAACATCGATAGCAGCAGTGAACGGCTCAATGACCGTCTGATATTTGGTGAAGGTATCCTGCCGGAGGAAATAGGTGTAAAGCGGGACGGAAGTGATTTAATCTTGACTGACAGGGTTACGGGGCAGACGATCAAGATTTTGAATGCCTACAGTATGCAGCGCAATTATCTGGAGAATATTGAGTTTGCGGATGGCACGGTCTGGAAGATGGAGGATGTCCGGGAGATGCTGACGGTTATCCATGGCAGCGAAGAGTCTGAGAAAATTTCCGGGTATGACAGCGCATACGGCTGTACTGGAAATGAGACGATTTATGCGGGAGCCGGTGATGATACCGTATATGCCAACGGCGGAGATGACGTGGTGTATGGCGAGGATGGCGATGACAGGCTGCATGGCAATGCCGGGAATGATATACTGTATGGCGGTGCCGGGAATGATCAGCTGGACGGCGGAATCGGGGATGATATTCTCATAGGCGGAGCGGGCGATGATTATCTGTCGGGCGGAAGCGGCTCTGACACCTATATTTATAACCGCGGCGATGGCAACGACCATATCAATAACTGGGTTTCTAACGAGAGCGGTGTCAATGACAGGTTGTTGTTTGGCGAGGGGATTCTGGCAGAGGAAGTCAGCGTGAAGCGCAGCGGCAATAATCTGTTGCTGACGGATACGGTGACGGGTCAGACGGTGAAGATTCAGGACGCCTTTAAGCAGGAGAACTGGTATCTGGCAAATATTGAGTTTGCGGATGGTACGGTCTGGAAGATGGAGGATATCCGGGAGATGCTCACGGTCATCTATGGCAGTGATGCATCGGAATCGATTTCCGGATATAACAGCGCATACGGCTGTACCGGAAATGAGACAATCTACGCGGGAGCCGGAAACGATACTGTATATAGTTATGGCGGAGATGATGTGGTGTATGGTGAGGACGGCGATGACCAGCTGTATGGCGGAGCCGGGAATGACATGCTGTACGGCGGGAATGGCAAGGACAAGCTGTATGGCGACAGTGGAGATGATATACTGGTAGGTGGCGCGGGTGACGACTATCTGGCAGGCGGCGATGGCTCAGATATCTACATCTATAATTGCGGCGATGGCAACGATATCATCGCTACACGGGACAATGATGGGGGTATTGATACGCTGGTTATGGGAGCTGAGTCCACCGATCTGAAATTTGAGAGACAGGGCAAACATCTGATTATTTCACTTCTGGATCAGGAGGGCAGCGTAACGATACAAAATTGGTATAGCGGCGATCAATATCAAATGGATGTGATTCAGACCAGTGATGGCTGTTATCTGGAGCGCTCACAGGTTGATCTGCTGATACAGGCAATGGCGTCCTTTGAGAGCAGCAGCGGTTTGAGCTGGCAGGACGCGGCGCGGCTGCAGGAGGAGCAGGTTGCGGGTATTGCGGAACAATATTGGGTGAGGCAGGTAGGATAAGTGAGCGGGCAGAATTTAGATACCGGTTTGAAGGGGCTGATCACCATTGCAGCATACTATGGGATTCCTGCAGACGCTCCAAGTCTTATCCATGAATTTTCCCTGCAGGATCATCAGATGACCACTCAGGATATCGTGCGGGCGGCAGGGAGTCTGAAATTAAAATGCCGGGCAGCCAGGGCAAATCAATATTCTGTACACAAGATGGCGTTGCCGGCCATGTTGAAGCTGAAGGATGACACTTATGTCATTCTGGCGAAGGCGGTGGCGGATAAGCTTCTGATCCTTTATCCGTGGGAGAGAGCGCCCCGGGCTGTGGATATGCAGGAGTTAGTGAATATTTGGGACGGGGAGCTGTTGCTCTTCGTCCCGAGAGACAGGAAAAGGCGGAATGTGAAATTTGGCTTCCGCTGGTTTATCCCATCTATTTTAAAGTATAAGCGTCCTCTGCTGGAAGTGTTGCTGGCAGCCTTTGTCATGCAGATACTTGGCGTCTGTTCCCCGCTGGTCACACAGTCTGTCATCGATAAAGTCCTGGTACATAACAGTTTGTCTACATTGGATGTACTGACCATTGCACTTTTAGCCATGGTATTTTTTGAGACGATATTGTCTGTTGCCAGAAATTATATTCTGGCGCATACCACCAGCAAGATAGATGTTATTTTGAGCAGTCGGCTGTTCGCTCATTTGTTTAAGCTTCCACTGAGATATTTTGAGAGCAGACGCGTGGGTGATACTGTGGCGCGGGTGCGGGAAGTGGAGAATATCCGAAGATTTTTGACGGGTGTCCCCATGATGACATTTCTGGACTGCATGTTTTTGATTGTATATGTGGTCATTTTATTTTTCTATAGCGCAGAGCTGGCTTGCATTACTTTGGCATCCATACCGCTGCTTGCTCTGGTCTCGGCGATTGTCACTCCATTATTTCGAGCAAGATTAGATGAGAAATTTAATTGTGGCGCAGAGTCGCAGTCCTATCTGGTGGAGGCGGTAACGGGCGCGCAGACCATAAAATCTTTCGCCATTGAACCGACGGTACAGAAAAAATGGGAGACGCTTTTGGCGGATTATACTACTGCTGGCTTTCGGACTACGATTTTATCGGGAAACGCGGGCGCTGTCGCAAAACTGATCCAGAGGGTATTTGATATTCTGATTTTGTGGTATGGAGCAAGGCTGGTTATGGCAGGGAGTCTTACCATCGGGCAGCTGGTGGCGTTTCGCATGTTGGCAGGCAGGGTCAGCGAGCCGGTGATGCGTCTGGTGCAGGTTTGGCAGGAGTTTCAGCAGACCAGTATTTCAGTGGAGAGGATTGGGGATATTTTTAACAGCAAGGAAGAGTCTGCGCCTGACAGTGCCAAAACGCGGCTGCCTCGGGTGCAGGGACATATCGAGTTTGACAGGGTGTGCTTTCGCTATGCGGTGGATGGACCGGAGGTCATTCATGATATGAGTTTTGTTGTCAGACCTGACACGGTGATTGGGATTGTAGGGCGCAGCGGGTCGGGAAAAAGTACGCTGTCCAAGCTGATTCAGCGGTTGTATCTGCCGGGAAAAGGGAAGATTTTGGTGGATGGTATGGATATTTCCATGGTGGATCCGGTGTGGCTGCGCAGACAGATTGGTGTAGTCCTGCAGGAAAATTTTCTTTTTAATGCGTCCATTCGGGAAAATATCGCGTTGCATAATCCATCTGCAAGTATGGATCAGATTATACAGGCTGCCAAAATCGCCGGGGCTCATGAGTTTGTCGTAGAGCTATCAAACGGTTATGACACCATGGTGGGAGAGAAAGGTGTGGGTCTGTCGGGAGGTCAGAAGCAGCGGATTGCTATTGCCCGTGCATTGTTATGTAATCCTAAGATTTTGATTTTTGATGAGGCGACTTCTGCACTTGATTATGAGTCAGAGAGGATCATTCAACAAAATTTAAAAGAGATTTGCAAAGGACGCACGGTATTAATTATTGCGCACAGACTGTCCACCCTGAAGGATGCGGATGCGATTATGGTCATTGACAGGGGGCGTGTGGCGGAATACGGTCCCAGACAGAATCTGCTGGAACATCAGGGTCTGTTTTGGCATTTGTCAAAGCAGCAAAGTGAAATTTAATGTAAAAAATTTGACATAAGATAGGATTATAAGGAAACCGATGGAGCTGAATATATATAAGAGACTAAAGAATTGGTGGGAGAAGCGTCAGGCAAAAAAACAGGCGCGGCTTAGAAATGATTTTTTACCGGAAGCTCTGGAGATTGTAGAAAAACCTACATCTCCCATGGGCAGCACGGTAATCATAGCCGTGTCCATGCTGGCGCTGTTTTTTGTAATATGGGCAATTGTAGGACGTGTGGATGAAGTGGTCTCGGCACGGGGAAAAATTGTGAGTATTACGGGCACACAGATTATCCAGACTGCTAATGGAGGAGTGGTTAAAAAGATTTGTGTGAAGGAGGGGGAGCATGTAAGTGCCGGACAGGAATTAGTGATATTGGACGCTTCCGTATATGAAATTACGCTGCAGAATACCAGTCACAATATAGAACTGTTAGAGTATGAAAATGAATTGCTTCAAAAGCTTCTGGCAGGAAACATAATTGATGAAACAGCGGATGATGAGGACGGCGAGAAGGCAGAGATACGCAAATATGTCATGTCTATGCAGACAGAATATGAGAGCAAACGGGAAGAGCTTTTGAGCGAAGGCAAAAAGACAGATGCACTGCTTGGACAGCAGGAGGAAGCGTTAGACGCCATAGAAAGCAGGCAGAATTCCCTAAAAAAGCAGCAGGAGATATTGGAAAAGGCGGCAAGCGGAAAAAATGCTACAGAGCAAACGGCGGAGAAGATTGATATGGCCATTTTGCAGAAAGAAGCGGAACTTGCGGATTATCAGAAATTGTATGCAGCGGGAGCAATTACGCGGGCAGAACTGATAGGCTGTGAGAATGAGCTGGAACTGCTGCAGAAGGATTATGAGATTCAGAAACAATCTGTAATTTATGAGGATTATGACAATACACTTCGTATACTGGAAGTCGAAGAGCAGATACGACAGGCTGACAGTGAGTATGTTTCTCAGGAGGGAGCGGTGGAGATTGCGAAAGAGCAGGATGCGCAGAGCCTCAGCAATCTCAGCGCGCTCAGAGCGGATTATGAGGCACAACTTAGCGGCATGATGGTAGAGAATCAAAATAGTATTCGGGATTATCGGGCGCAGCAGGAGCTCCAGAATCTGGATGTAGTGGAGCAAAGAATTATCGCCCCGGTGGCGGGGACGATAAGAACTTTGGATATCACCACCGAGGGCGGCGTATTAGAGCCGGCGCAGCAGATTGCGGCCATTGTGCCCGATGATGGTCAAATGATGGCGGAGATAGAGGTCTTAAATAAAGATATCGGGTATCTGGAGAATAATCAGGAGGCAGCTATGAAGCTGGACACCTATAATTTCCAGAAATACGGAAAGCTGGACGGCAAGGTGGTGAACATCAGCCCGGATGCAGTGTGGAGCGATCAGAAGGGCTGGGTTTATAAAGTACATGTGGCAATAGACAGTATGGATTTGAGAAAGCAGGATATGGAGGCTACAGTAGGAATTGGTATGGAGGGCACAGTGGAAGTAAAGGTTGCAGACAGGGCTATTATTGAGTTCTTTTTGGAACCTGTAGTAGAGCATTTCGATGGAAGTCTGAAGGTGCGGTAAGGGATTCCTACTTGTCAAAGCCCTGAAATCCTGTATAATGAACTGTAAGAGCTTAACAGGAAAGGGCTTACAGGAGGCACATGTCATGCTATTGATACAAAACGGTTACCTGATTGACCCCAAATCCGGCATAGAGGGAAATTATGATGTGCTGGCGGACGGGGACAGGATCATCAAAATCGGCAGAATCGGACAGGATATGAAAAAGCCCGCTCACTGCGAGGTACTGAATGCGGAGGGGCTGGTGGTGGCGCCGGGGCTGGTGGATGTGCATGTGCATTTTCGGGAGCCGGGCTTTACTTATAAGGAGGATATCGCAACGGGAGCAGGAGCTGCGGCGCGGGGAGGTTATACCACGGTAGTGCTGATGGCGAACACCAAACCGCCGATGGACAATGAGGAGACGCTGGCGTTTGTTCTGGAGAAAGCAGGGGAGACGGATATTCATGTATTGACCTGCGCCAATGTCACCATGGGCATGAAGGGCGAGAGGCTCACAGAGATGGAAAAGCTGGCGCAATGCGGGGCGGTGGGCTTTACCGATGACGGTGTCCCGCTTTTGGATGAGGAACTGGTACGGGCTGCCATGGAACAGGCGGCTCATCTGGACATGCCAATCAGCTTTCATGAGGAGAATCCGCGGCTGATAGCGCAAAACGGCATTAACCGCGGCAGAGCCAGCGCTTATTTTGGCATCGAGGGCTCGCCCCGGGAGGCGGAGATTGACCTGATTGGGAGAGACCTGGAGCTTGCTCTGGAGACGGGGGCGTGTATCAATATTCAGCATATCAGCACTGCGGAGGGAGTGGAGCTGGTGCGCCGTGCGAAAGGGCGAGGAGCGGGTCGCAATATCCATGCGGAGGCCACGCCTCATCATTTTACGCTGACTGAGGAGGCTGTGATACAGTATGGCACTCTTGCCAAGATGAATCCGCCGCTGCGCACGGAGGAGGACAGGCTTGCCATTATCCGGGGGCTGGTGGATGGCACGATAGATATGATAGCCACCGACCACGCGCCTCACAGCTCGGAGGAGAAGGCAAAACCGCTCACAGAGGCGCCCAGCGGTATTATCGGTCTGGAGACGGCTCTTTCTCTGGGCGTCACGGAGCTGGTGTGTAAGGGATATATGACCATGAGGGAGCTTTTGCGCGTCATGAGCACGAACCCGGCGTCCCTGTATCATCTGGACGCGGGGTATCTCGCGGAGGGCGGTCCGGCAGATTTGGTGCTGATTGATACTGCGGCGGTATACACGGCGGGGGATTATGTCTCCAGGTCGGATAACAGTCCCTTTACCGGATGGGAGCTGCGGGGAAAAGTGCGCGCAACGGTCTGTGGCGGAAAAATGGTATATCGTGATATGTGAGAAAAGGGGAAATGAGATGAAGCAAAAGCAGACGGCTGTGGTGGCGTCCCAGCGGGAAATTGCCCCCATGATTTATGATATGTGGATAGAGAGTGAGCTTGCGGAGAGCGCCCTGCCGGGGCAGTTTCTCTGTATATACCCCAGGGACAGGAGCACCCTGCTGCCCAGACCCATCAGTATCTGTGAGGTGCGGGAGGACAGAGCTGCGCTGCGGATTGTCTACCGCATTGCGGGGCAGGGGACGGAGGAGTTTTCGCATTATCAAAAGGGAGACAGCATCCAAATATTAGGCACGCTGGGAAATGGTTTTCCCGTGGAGGAGGCGGCGGACAAAAAGGTCTTTCTCATGGGAGGGGGCATCGGCATCCCGCCCATGCTGCAGCTTTCCAAGGCGCTGCAGGGGGTGACTGCGAAGGAGAATATTCAGATTATTGCGGGCTATCGGGACAGCAGGACTTTTTTACGGGAAGATTTGGAGCGGTACGGACAGGTATTTCCCGCCGCGGAGGACGGAAGCGTGGGCACGAAGGGCAATGTGCTGGACGCCGTGGCGGCAAACGGACTGGCTGCGGCTCTGATTTTTGCCTGTGGCCCCATGCCCATGCTGCGGGCTGTGAAGCAGTACGCGCAGGAGCGGGGCATTCCGGCGTACATTTCTCTGGAGGAGCATATGGCATGCGGTGTGGGGGCATGTCTGGGCTGTGTGGTAAAGACCAGGGAGATTGACAGGCATTCCCATGTGCATAACGCAAGAATCTGTACGGACGGACCTGTTTTTGAGGCGGAGGAGGTGGACATCTGATGAACACACAGACAACTATCGCGGGCGTCACGTTCAAAAATCCTGTGATGACCGCGTCGGGAACCTTCGGCTCCGGCATGGAATACTCAGAGTTTGTGGATTTGGAGCAATTGGGCGCCGTGGTGACAAAAGGGGTGGCAAATGTGCCCTGGCCGGGTAATCCCACGCCCCGGGTGGCGGAGGTATACGGCGGAATGCTCAATGCCATCGGTCTGCAGAATCCCGGCATCGACGTATTGCTGGAGAGGGATATCCCTTTTCTAAAGCAGTATGATACAAAGATTATTGTGAATGTCTGCGGAAAGACGGTGGAGGATTATGTGGAGGTGGTGGAGAAGCTGGGGGATGAGCCAGCGGTGTCCATGCTGGAGATCAATGTCTCCTGTCCCAATGTGAAGGAGGGAGCCATCGCATTCGGTCAGAAGGCGGATGCGCTCTATCATATCACACAGGAGTTAAAGAAGCACGCAAAACAGCCCATCATCATGAAGCTGAGTCCCAATGTGACGGATATCACGGAGATGGCGAAGGCGGCTGAGGCGGCGGGGGCGGACGCATTGTCTCTGATCAACACACTCACCGGTATGAAGATAGATATCCACAGGCGTTGTTTTGCCATTGCCAATAAAACCGGAGGCATGAGCGGGCCTGCCATCAAGCCCATCGCGGTGCGCATGGTATATCAGGCTGCTCATGCGGTAAAGATTCCCGTCATCGGCATGGGAGGGATTGCCACGGCGGAGGATGCCATCGAGTTTATTTTGGCGGGGGCAAGCGCGGTGAGCATCGGCGCCATGAACTTCGTCAATCCCTATACGACTGTGGAGGTGGTGAAGGGAATCGAAACCTATATGGAGCGTTATCGGGTGGAGAACCTGACAGACCTTATCGGAGCGGTATAAAAAGCGGTACGAAAGGCCGGTTGAGGCGCTTGTGCCGCATAAATCCAATAATACCTGCATATAGATACCTATATCAGTATCTATGTGGAGGTATTTTTTGTGGACTTGTTAAAAAAGAACATACATATGGACCGTGTCCGCTCGGAGGCAGTCACACAGATTACCCTGGAAGATGACAGGAATATCCCCGACAGCAAGCCGGATGTAAACAGCATTAATCTGGAAAAGGCGGAAATTGTCATAGAAGAGATCAAGCCGGGGACGGATGTAGTCAGCCTGAGAGGGTGTCTGCGCTTTGAAATTCTCTATCATACGCAGGAGGAGGGCAGCACGCTGGTGCCCTTTGAGGGCGAGATTCCCTTTGATGAAAAACTGATTATGAAGGGTGCGACAGCCTCGGACACCGTGACGGCCTCGGGGGAGGTGGAGGACTTCAGCGTGGGCATTATCAATTCCCGTAAGCTCAGCATCCGCTCTTTGGTGACGCTGACCGCGTCCGTGCGGGAGCTCTATGACGAGGAGGCGCCCATCGGCATCCACGGGGATGGGGAGCGCTCAGATTGGCTGGAATATCGCAAGATGCCGCTGCAATTGGCGCAGATTGCCATCTGTAAGAATGATATTTTCCGCATTCGGGATGAAGTGACATTACCTCCCAATTATCCCAATATCTTCCGGATTCTGTGGAGTACCGTGCATCTGGGAGATGTGGAGTTTAAGGTCATGGAGGAGAAGCTGGGGATTCAGGGAGATGTGCAGCTCTTTTTGTTGTATGAGAGCGAAGGCGAGGAGAAAGCTGTCCGCTCCTTCGAGACTACCATGCCGTTCTCCGGCGTGCTGGAATGCCATGGCTGCAGGGAGGGGATGCTTCCCGATATCCATTATGTCCAGGGGCAGCAGGAGTTGACAGTCCGCCCCGATTTGGACGGTGAGGAGCGCTGTATCGGTCTGGAGCTGGTACTGGATATCAATATCCGCATCTACGAGGAGGAGACCACGGAGATCATCTCGGATATCTACGGGGTGACCAAGGAGGTACATACCCAGACGCATCGAGCAAATCTCCGCAGGGTGCGCTCCTGTGTCACCGGCAAGTCCAAGGTGACAGACCATATCCGCATTCCAAGCGGTTCCGCTGGAATCTTACAGCTGCTGCACAGTGAGGCGAAGGTGTGTCAGGAACAGCAGAGCACCGTGGAAAACGGTATCCTTCTCAAGGGAGGCATTCAGCTCAAGGTGATGTATATCACGGGGGACGATGAAAATCCCTATGCCTGCGTGGACGCCCAGATTCCTTATCAGTACACGCTGGAAGTGCCCGGTATTCTGCCTGAGGATATGGGGAAGGTGCATGCGGAGGTGGAACAGCTCCAGGTCACCATGCTGGACGGGGAGGAGATGGACGTCAAGGCGGTGCTGTGCTTCTCCACCATGGCGTTCGAGAGCATTCCCGTGGAGCTGATCAGTCAGGTCGATGTGTCGGAACCGGACAGCGCGCTCATGAGCAGCCTCCCGGGCATGATCATCTATGTGGTCAGGGATGGGGATAATCTGTGGAATATCGGAAGGAAATATTATGTCTCTGTGAACAAGATTAGAGAGTTGAATAATCTGAGCAGCGATGAGCTGCAGACAGGGCAGAAGCTCCTGATTGTAAAGTAAATTATAAAATAAAAACCGGGGCTGTGGAACGATGTTGAAATCGTTTCACAGCCCCGATTTATGTGATTCGGGTTATCCTCTCGGAAGTCTGTGCCCCTATCCCTCTGCCGCCAGATCGTCGAATTTCTTCATCACAGCGTCATAGGTCTGCTGAGAGATCTCGGGAAGGCTGCCGCCCCATGTCCTCTCGGCCTGCGCATATCCCTTTTTGAAGGCTTCACGCATTTCCTCAATCTTATCAGGGTCGCCGCCGGTCAACGCGGTGGCAAAGGAAATAATCCTGTCGGAGGTCTGGTTTACGCCCCAGTAACCGTCCTCAGCGATATCGGCCTGAGCCTGTGCTCTCGTAGCGGCATCCACGGTGTAGTCGCCGTTTTTGAGGAACTGCCACATATTGTTGGCTGTGCCGTAGGTATTTGCCTGTTTGCCCATCAGCTGTTCCACAAGGCTGCGGAGCTGAGAGGTTCTGGCATCTGCGTCTGCCTTCAGTTTGTTGATTAAATTGGTGTTCGGCGTGTAAGTCTTCTTGGCGGAATCGGTCTTGCTCTCCTTGGAAGGCTCGTACACGGCTCCTGTCTCCTCCGTTTTCTGAGTGGAGGATGTCTTCTCGGCTGCAGTGCTCTCCGTGGTAGGATTGTAAGAATAAGCAGCGGAAGCCTGGGATGATGTAACTCCGTTTACACTCATAACATACCTCTTTTCCGACGAATTTTTCGTCTTTTTTGCCGGCTTTCCTGCGAACGGGCGCAAAAAGCCTGTCGTCCTTGACTTCAAATATATTATCGGCGCGATGTGGAGGAAAGTTTAGGCTTTTCTCCACCTATCCATAAAATTATTGCTTTTAGAATTCTCGCGAAGCGTGAATTCTATTGTTGTAATTGGACAGCAGATAGGATACAATAAGAAAAAAAGGAAAAGGGAAGTATTTGGATATGTCAGAAACCGTGTATACCATAAATCAACTCAAGGAAAAATTGGTACCAGTTTTTGTAGATAACAGTATAAAGAAGGCAATTTTATTCGGTTCTTATGGAAAAGGCAGCGCAACGAAAGAAAGCGATATTGATTTGTTGGTAGACAGTGGACTTAAGGGACTTCGCTTTGTGGGGTTGATAGAGGATATCCGGGCGGTCGTAGATAAAGATGTGGATGTTTTCGATATAGCTCATGTGGAAAAAGGCTCTAAAATAGATTTGGAAATTGCAAAGACAGGAGTCCTGATGTATGAAAAATGATGTAATTGTTGAGAAAATGCTGGGGTATGTTAAAAAGATCTTAGAGATACACGCAAAATATGGATTATGATGCGTTTATTGAGCAGGAAGTGGTTTTGGAAGCCTGCGTGTTTAACTTAAGCCAGTTGGGCGAATTGGCAGGAAAGATCGACAGCGAATATCGGATGGTTCATAAGGAAATACCATGGAGCCAGATATATGGTTTGAGAAATCGGATTGTGCATGATTATGAAGGCGTAAATTTTATGCTTGTATGGGAAATTATCCGCAATGACTTGCAGGAACTTCGGGAAATGCTGAAAAAATTAAAATGAAATTGTCATGAAGAAATAAGGAAATTGAAAAGGAAGCAAGTAGAGGTCGCTGGAATCATATGATTTCTGCGACCTTGCATTTCCATAGATTATTTTATAATCTATATTTTTTATATATAACATATCTGTCTGTAGGAAGTTTTGCAACCCTGCACCCGCGCAGCTTGACGGAATAAGAGCCCTTGTATATAATTAAATACAATCTATGTATACAAAATACACTACACAGAGGTTATACTATGAATACCTGTACAATAAAGGCATATGCTAAAATAAATCTGGGGCTGGATGTGCTGGGGAGGCTGCCCAATGGTTATCATCAGGTGAAGATGGTCATGCAGACTGTGGGAATCTGGGATGAACTGGCGCTGGAAAAGGCGGCTGCGGGCATTGTGATTGATACGGATTCCCGGGAGCTGCCCACAGATGAGAATAATATTGTTTATAAAGCCGCGAAACTGATGCAGGAGGAGTTTGGGCTGTCCGGCGGCATCCGGCTCAGTCTGCAGAAAAATATTCCTGTTGCGGCGGGGATGGCAGGGGGCAGCGCGGATGCCGCGGCTGTCATGAAGGCCATGAACATGCTTTATGAGCTGGAGCTTCCGGAGGAAAGACTGCGGGAGCTGGGTGTGCGCATCGGTGCGGATGTGCCCTATTGCATCATGGGGGGCACCGCATTGGCGGAAGGTATCGGGGAGAGGCTGACCGGACTCCCGAATGCGCCTCAATGTGTGCTGGTGGTGGCGAAGCCGGATGTGAATGTCTCGACCGGAGATATTTATACGGCGCTGGACGCGCTGGCGGAATATCCGCATCCCGACATTGACGGTATGGTTGCTGCTATCCGTGCGGGGGATTTGACCGGTGTGACGTCCCGGCTGGGAAATGTGCTGGAGCCGGTGACGGCAAAGCGGTGTCCGCCTGTTACCGAAATCCGCCGCATGATGGACAGCCATGGCGCGCTGGGGAGCCTTATGAGCGGCAGCGGTCCCACCGTGTTTGGCATCTTTGACAAACGGGCTAAGGCAGAGAAGCTGGCAGGGCTGCTGCGGGAGACGGAAGCGCTTTGCGTGAAGCAATGTTTTGTCACGGAGTTTGTGCAGTGATATGGAGGTATGAGTATGCAGGACAAATTGCAGGTGAAGCTGGATGAATTTTTGCCCCTCAGAGATGTGGTGTTCAATACGCTCCGGCAGGCGATACTCACCGGGGAGTTAAAGCCCGGAGAGCGCCTGATGGAGATTCATCTGGCCAATATGCTGGGCGTGAGCCGCACACCGATCAGGGAGGCCATCCGCAAGCTGGAGCTGGAGGGGTTAGTGACGATGATTCCCCGCAGGGGGGCGGAGGTGGCTCAGATTACGGAGAAGAGCATGAGCGATGTCCTGGAGGTTCGGCGTGCCATGGACGCGCTCTGCGCGGAGCTGGCCTGCGAGCGCATCACACAGGAGGAGCTGGAGCGCCTGAAGGAAGCCTGCGGGCAGTTTGAACAGGCCACAGAGACGAAGGATGTAAAGAAAATTGCACAGGCGGATGTGGAGCTCCACGATATCATCCTGCAGGCGACGGGTAACAGACGCCTGATCCAGCTGGTGAATAATCTTTCGGAGCAGATGTATCGCTATCGTTTTGAATATATTAAGGACATCAGTCAGCATGAGCGGCTGGTGGAGGAGCATAGAATAATCTATGAGAGTCTGGTGAGCAGGGACAGGGAGCGCGCGGCTGAGGCGGCAAGAACCCATATTGACAATCAGAGAAAAGCCATCATTCATCAGATCCGTCTGGACAGAGAAAAGCATTCCACTGTATAAAGTGTCCGTTACAGGGCAATCATCCTCTTATAAGCTGTTAAGAGTAAGCGGTCAGGAAGAAGCCGCTAAAAAAGAGGAGTGAATGCCATGAAGAGCGAACTTGTCAGAAAAAAACCGGGAATAAAAAGAATTGAAATAAAGAAGTTTATATCCACAGCGCTGGCTGTCTGTGCGGCGCTCGGCTGGTGGGGAGCTATCTATCCTCAGTTTACTCTGCTTCGGGGCACCTATGAGATTGTGTGCGAAGAGGGAGAAACTCGTGAGAACGGGGAAGCCAGCGCTAAGCTCTACTGGGACATATTGGAGGCGGACAGCAGCCATATTCGGTTTAAGAGCAGGCTGTTTCAGGAGTGGAATGCTTTGCAGGAGCAAAGGAGAGAGGTTCATGAATCAGGAAGTCAGCAGTAAATTGCAGCCGGAGGCGCCCATCGGAGTTTTTGACTCCGGCGTGGGGGGACTGACGGTGGCAAGAGAGATTATGCGTCAGATTCCAAATGAGAGAATTGTCTATTTTGGAGATACCGCGCGGGTGCCCTACGGGAGCAAATCCCGGGAGACCATCACCCGTTTTTCAAAGCAGATCGTGCGCTTCCTGCGGACGTTTCAGGTCAAGACGATCGTGGTGGCATGTAATACCGCCAGCGCATACGCCTTAGACGAGCTGGAGAAGGAGACGGACATCCCGATCATTGGCGTGGTAAAGCCCGGAGCCAAGACTGCCGCGGAGGTGACGAAGAACGGACGTATTGGCGTCATTGCCACGGACGCCACGATCGAGAGCCAGATTTACACGAAATACATAAAAGAACTGAACAGAGATGTGACTATTTACGGGAAGGCCTGCCCGCTCTTTGTGCCGTTAGTGGAGGAGGGACTCTGGCAGGATCCTGTCACGGACGAGATTGCGGGGCGGTATCTGACGGAATTGATTGATATTGATATTGACACCTTGATATTAGGCTGTACGCACTATCCCCTGATCCGCTCCACGCTGGGCAAAATCATGGGGGACGCCGTGACATTGGTAAATCCTGCCTATGAGACTGCCCGGGAGCTGAAGGAGATGCTGGAGCAGCGCGGACTTCTGAATCAGGAGCCCCCTGCGCTGGGCGCTAATCCCTATCAGTTTTATGTGAGTGACAGCGCGGAAAAATTCAAGCGTTTTGCAAATTCCATTATCAAGTATGGCATTTTGTCCGCCAAGACTATCAACATCGAGGAGTACTGAGATGGCGGGCGGGAAGTCGTGCCGCCTGTGCATCACGGGACTGCAGTATCCGCCCGGAGTGCGGATTGAGCCGGTTGCCACGGTGCAGGAGGTCTGTGCGGAATACTTTTATAAAAATGGAAGTCATTATCTCTTTTATGAGGAGCAGCCGGAGGGGTGCGCAGCCGTGCTGAAAACCAGAGTTAAGCGAAAGGGCGGACGAGTGGAGCTGTGCAGACAGGGGGTCATGGCGGGCACCATGGTGTTTGAGGCAGGCGGGCGGTATCGGACGGAATATCCCACCCCCTTTGGCGCGCTGCTGCTGGATATCGTGACGGAGTCCGTGGAGGTGGCCAAAGAAGGGCATGATGACGGTCTGCCGGAGGCTGAATCCGGTGGGGACACAGGCGGCTGGCTGGATGTGAGGATCAGATATCTGTTGGAGGATCAGGGAGAGGTTGTGGGAGAGTACGAGCTCAGCATTCAAAAAAAGCCCGTCTGTAGTCATCCTACTTGACGGGCTTTGCGCCTCCCTTTTCCTGAATGGCAGCAGCCATACGCTTGAAGAAGCCTTTCTTTTTTTCGGGGGCTTTCTGTACCTTGCCGTGAAGTCCCTTTACATCCAGAATGTAGATGCCGCTGACGACGGCTTTCACTTCTTTTTTAACCGGGATGGAGTCAAAAATCTTTTCATCGCTGATCAGCGAGAGGATCTGGGGGCCGACCTTGGCTTTGACGATTGGAAGCTTGGTGTTGCGCATGAGCTTTGGCGCTTCATCCAACACAATCTGCGGCAGTCCGGCTTCTTTGAGCTTCATCCGTTTCTTGTCGATGATCAGCATGGAGACAGTCTGTTTGTTGGCCTCCATCATTTCCTGCTGTTCAGCCTGTTTCTTCTGCGCCTTCCGACCCAAAAAGTACAGCGCCGTCAGAATAACGGCTGCGACAGCCAGCACGATCAGAAATACCGTGAGTCCTGTATTCATTTTTATACCCATCTGTGCGTTGCGACGCACGCTCATACAACGAAAGCCTTCCGCTGCCATGAAGCAACAGTTGAATACGCATTTTTATTCAACTTTATATTTTATATTTTTGATATTTCCAGCCCGCCCTGGCGGACAGTATTCAATATTTTTTGTATTAATGATAACTATAACACAGAAGGCGCCCAATCCGCAACAAAACATTTTAAAAAATATGGCAATTATGTTATAATGGAACATATGTCGCGGAAGGATTGAGAAATGGACAGTATTTTAGAGATTGTAAAACAGGTTTTGTTTTTTGTGTTTCAGCATTTGCTTATCTGGAATATGCTGTTTGCAGTTATCATTGTGTTTTTTGAGCGCCGTGACCCCAAGAGTGTCTGGGCATGGCTTCTTTTGCTGTTTTTTATACCGATTCTGGGATTTGTGTTCTATTTATTTCTGGGACAAAACATGCGCAAGCGCAGGAAATTCCGCCTGAAGGAAGTGGAGGATCATCTGAACGAGGCCATCCGGCAGCAGGAGCATCAGCTCAAGATGAAGGAGTTTGGCGCGCAGGACGAGGATATCCAGGGCTTTACGGATCTGATCATGTACAATCTGGAGACCTCGGGGGCGGTGCTCTCGGATGACAATGATATTGATTTTTTTGTGGATGGGAACGAGAAATTTAACGCGCTTTTGGAGGACTTAGAGAGTGCGGAGCATTTTATACACATCCAGTACTATATTATTCGGAATGATGTCCTTTTTGAACGGATTGTGAAGGTGCTGACGGAGAGGGCGGCGGCAGGCGTTGAGGTGCGCGTGCTTTTTGACGCCATGGGCTGTCGTTCCGTGCGCCACAGCTATTGGCGCAGGCTGAATGAGATGGGGATCCAGACCGCGGAGTTTTTCCCGGCGCTGTTTCGTCGGTTTCAGCTCCGTATCAATTACCGCAATCACCGCAAGATCGTGGTGATAGACAATAAAGTCGCCTACGTGGGCGGGTTTAATATCGGCAAAGAGTACATTGACCTGGATGACAAATTCGGTCACTGGCGGGATACGCATCTGCGCATCAAAGGGACAGGCGTCAGCAGTCTGCAGCTCCAGTTTATTCTGGACTGGAATTATGCGGCGGGGCAGAATATCCTGCAAAATGAGATGTTGTTTGAGGGCTTTGCGCCGGGCACGAGGGATTACTGTAAGCTGCAGATGATCAGCAGCGGACCGGACAATACCTCCGAGCAGATTCGGGATAATTATCTGCGCCTGATTTCCAAGGCCGAGAAGAGCATTTATATCCAGACGCCGTATTTTATACCGGACGAGTCCATTTTTAACGCCCTGAAGATTGCGGCGGCCTCGGGCATCGAGGTGCATATCATGATTCCATGCAAGCCGGATCATCCCTTTGTCTACTGGGCGACTTATTCCTATGTGGGCGACATGGTGATGGCGGGGGCTAAGTGCTACACCTATGACAATGGTTTCCTGCACAGCAAGGGCATGATCGTGGACGGCAGGGCTTTCTGCTATGGAACGGCAAATATGGATATCCGCAGCTTTGCGCTGAACTTTGAGGTGAATGTCGTCGTCTATAATGCTGAGAAGGCGCAGGAGCTTGAGCGGATTTTCCGGGAGGACTTAAAATACTGTACACGGATTACCCGGGATAAATATGCGGGCAGAGGGCTGTGGCTGCGTTTTAAGGAGCAGATGTGCCGTCTGCTTTCCCCGCTTTTATAAAAATTTAAGAGGTATTGTTTTTGCCAAAAATCTTTTAAATGAAGCGGATCTGTGGTATAAATGTATCATGGCGGGTGAAATGCCCGGACAGGAAGGAAGAGATTATGAAAAAAAGATGGATAGGCGCGTTGGCGCTGGCAATGAGTATGGCGCTTTTGTGCGGCTGCGCAGACAAGGATGAGAAAAAGGGCTCCGACGGAGAGAGTGTTTCCCCGGGAGAGATCCAGGCATTGGATTATGTGACGCCGGGCGAGTATAAGGGTCTGGAGATTGATGTGATGCCCGCGGAGCAGTATGACGATGAGGAGATTGAGATTCAGGCCAAGATGTTTTATTTTAATTATGTGCAGGCCCAGGAGGGGATTACAGACCGCCCGGTGGAGCTTCTGGACATGACAAATATTGACTACGAGGGCAAAAAGGACGGGGTTGCCTTCGAGGGCGGAACCGCCGAGGGGGCGATGCTGCTCATCGGCTCGGGGCAGTTCATCCCGGGCTTTGAGGAGGGACTTGTGGGCGTGATGCCCGGGGAGACGGTGGATTTGCCGCTGACCTTTCCGGAGGCCTACGGCAACAGTGATCTGGCCGGGCAGGAGGTGGTATTTACCGTCACGGTAAATTTTATTCCTGAGATGGAGGACGCCGAGGTGGAAACTATTGGCATTCCGGATGTCAAGACAGTGGAGCAGCTTCGGCAGTATGTGAGAAACGCGCTGGAGACACAGGCTCGGAACGAATATTTGTCCGCCGCCGAGGACGCGGTGTTAGCTAAGCTTGTGGAGAATTTTGAATTTTCCGAGCTGCCTGAGGATATGCTGCAGAAGAATCGGGACGCCTATGAGACATGGCTGGGACAGATGGCGGGCAGCTACGGTATGGACGCCGAGTCCTACGTGAACAGCTATAATCTGGATTATGAGAGCACGCTGAACGGCTATGCGGAGCAGTATACGAAGGAAATATTAGCCATGCAGGTGATAGCCGACAAAGAGGGTCTGAATCTGAGTGACGAGGAGCTGGACGCCCGTCTGGAAGCCTATGCGGCGTCTGGCGGCACTACCGTGGAGGCTCTTTTGGTAAACGGGCTTACAAAAGAAGAATATCGGGAAAGCTTTCTCTATGAGGATGTTCTGAACTTTTTGGTGGATAATGCCGTGAATGTCGCACAATGACACCGGGTATATGATGCGGGTATACGATGTGACAGTGCAGAATGTCAGAAAAAAGAGCGCCGGGGAGGCGCGGAAAGAGGGATATTGTGGAAGTGACAGATATCAGGGATTTATATCGCAGGAAAGAGGAGTTTGTGGGAAAGGAGGTCACCGTGGGAGGCTGGGTGCGCAGCAATCGCGACTCCAAGAGCTTTGGCTTTCTGGTGATCAACGACGGAACCTTTTTTGAGCCGCTGCAGGTGGTATACGGAGAAGGGCTGGAGAATTTTGAGGTGCTCTGCAAGCTGAATGTGGGCGCTGCTGTGATTGTGCGGGGCGGTATTGTGGAGACTCCGGGTGCGAAGCAGCCCTTTGAGATGCAGGCTGTGGAGGTGACGGTGGAGGGAGCTTCCGCCGCAGATTACCCGCTGCAGAAAAAACGGCATTCCTTCGAGTATCTGCGCACGATTTCCCATCTGCGCCCCAGGACGAATACCTTTCAGGCAGTGTTCCGCGTGCGCTCGCTGATCGCCTATGCAATCCATACCTTCTTTATGGAGCGCGGATTTGTGTATGTACACACGCCGCTGATTACCGGGAGCGACTGTGAGGGCGCCGGGGAGATGTTTCAGGTGACGACCATGGATTTGAGCAATCCGCCGAGACTCGAGGACGGAAGCGTGGATTTCACACAGGATTTCTTTGGAAAGCCCACCAATCTCACCGTGAGCGGACAGTTAAATGGAGAGGCCTATGCCTGTGCGTTTAAGAATATCTATACCTTTGGTCCCACCTTCCGGGCGGAAAATTCCAACACCACCCGTCATGCGGCGGAGTTCTGGATGATCGAGCCGGAGATGGCTTTTGCGGATTTGAAGGATGATATGCTCGTGGCGGAGAGTATGCTGAAATATGTGATCCGCTATGTGTTGGAGAATGCTCCCGAGGAGATGGCGTTCTTTAACCAGTTTGTGGACAAGGGGCTGATCGAGCGCCTGAACCATGTGCTGAACTCTGATTTTGGACATGTGACCTATACGGAGGCGATCGAGATTCTTGAGAAGCACAACGATGAGTTTGACTATAAGGTGTTCTGGGGCTGCGATCTGCAGACGGAGCACGAGAGGTATCTGACGGAGGTGGAATTCAAACGGCCTGTGTTTGTGACCGACTACCCCAAGGAGATAAAAGCCTTTTATATGAAGCTCAATGAGGACGGCAGGACTGTGGCGGCCATGGATTGTCTGGTGCCGGGCATCGGGGAGATCATCGGCGGCAGCCAGCGTGAGGACAAGCTGGAGGTGCTGGAGGCACGCATGGAAGAGCTGGGACTGAACAAGGAGGACTATGGTTTTTATCTGGATCTGCGCAGATACGGTTCCGTGCGCCATGCGGGATTCGGTCTGGGCTTTGAGAGATGCGTGATGTATCTCACCGGCATGGGGAATATCCGGGATGTCATCCCCTTCCCCAGAACGGTAAATAACTGTGAACTGTAGGAGAAAGCATATCGACAGATAGGATGAGAGTGATTGCATGAAAAAACGCCTGAGAAAAGCTTTAACTTTCCTGATAATACTGGCACTGACTGTCCCTGTGGCGAGATACGCGCTGGGGGATTCCCTTGCCGTGGAAGCGTCCATTGACCGGACGAAGGCAAATATAGACCGCCTCAATGAGGAGATTCGGAAGCTGAATGAGCGCATCGGCGATATGGAGGAGGAGCAGGATATCCTTGAGGAAGAGATGGAGGATTTGAATGCGGAGATTATCAACACACTGACCAGCATCGGTATGAAGGAGGATGAGATTGCCCAGACGGAGCAGGAGATTGAGGAGAAAAATTCCGACATCGAGGACACAGAGACCGAGTATGATAAGGCTCTGGAGCAGCAGGAACAGCAGTATGCGGATATGGTGATACGTCTGCGCAAGATGTACGAAAACGGGGAGGAGAGCGGACTGGAGCTTTTGTTTTCCGGAACGGGGCTTGGAGATATGCTCAACCGCATGGATTATGTGGAGGCGGTCTACGAGTACGACAGGAATATGCTGGAACGGTATGAGGCTACCAGAAATCAGGTTTTGGAGCTGTGGAACCAGTTGGAAGCGGACAAGCTGGAGCTGGAAAACACAAAGGAGAATCTGGAGCTTGCCAGGGAGAATCTGAAGCTTCAGAAGGCTGATCTGGACGTGCTGCTGGACAAAAAGAAACGGGAGTCAGCCAACTATGACGCGGAGATTAAAAAAGCCAGACAGGAGGCCAGCGTAGCCAAGACCAAGCTGCAGCAGGAGGAACAGACCTTGAAAAAGCTGCAGGCCGGCGGTGGCGGAAACGCCGCGAACGGCACCTATACCACCGACTATAACGCGCTGATAGACGCTGCCGGCGGCAGCGAGCTGGGCAGACAGATCGCAAAATATGCCTGCCAGTACATCGGTAATCCCTATGTGGCGGGCGGCACCAGCCTTACAAACGGTGCGGACTGCTCCGGCTTCACCTACCGGGTGTACAGTGATTTCGGTTACCGTCTCCCCAGAACGTCCTCGGAGCAGAGGAGCGCGGGCACAGGCGTGAGCTACAGCGATGCCCAGCCCGGCGACCTGATCTGTTACAGCGGACATGTGGCGCTCTACATCGGTGGCGGAAAAATTGTCCATGCCAGCACCCAGAAGACGGGAATCAAAGTGGGAAATGCGGAGTACAGAACGATCCTGGCGGTGCGGAGAATTGTTTAGGAGAAAGTCATACCCCTTGAGAATCCTTCATACATTGTAAAAAAGATTCTTAAGGGGTATTCTTTTGAAGGATTATATCGAGGAACGAGCTGTGTCGATTGCAAATTATATCATCGATAATAACGCTACAGTGAGGCAGACGGCGAAAGCCTTCGGCGTGTCCAAATCAACCGTACATAAAGATGTAACAGACCGCCTGACACAGATTAATCCCACGCTGGCGGCTCAGGCCAGAAAGGTTTTGGATGTGAATAAGTCCGAGCGGCATATCAGGGGAGGATTGGCCACCAGGGAGAAGTATCTGCACAGGGGGCATCAGGATTAAGCGGGGGAAGTACATAATGCGACAGGAAAACCACTGTGGAGAAATCCGCAGTGGTTTTTGAATTGGTCGCGAAAGCTTTACCGGATATATTGATTTGATTTGGGGAAAGTTAGAGATTTGATTGACACTTATATCTGATCCTTTTATCCGGTGGTCATGGTGTGCGGGCAGCGGCAGGTGGGGAAGTCAACCATGTTGAACCATATCAGGGAACCGGAACGCAGATATGTGACCTTGGATGACGGAAATGCAAGGAGGCTTGCGGAGAAAGACCCGGCGCTTTTTTTTGAAACATATGGCTATCCGCTTCTGAGTGATGAATTTCAGCGTGTGCCTTCTATTCTTCTGGAAATGAAGAGGATTGTGGACAGGAAAGCGCTGGACGGTGAGGACAACAATGGCATGTACTGGCTCACCGGTTCGCAGAAATTCAAAATGATGAAGGATGTATCGGAGTCTCTGGCGGGGCGGAATGCAGGTACATTTCATCCGGCGCTCGAAAAGCTGCGGGAACGAATGCAATCCTGCAGCCTGAGAAATGTTCATGAGATATACGAGCGGATTTTTAAGGGGGGAATGCCAAAGCTGATTGCTACGGGTATGGACAGAGAGCGTTTCTATGTGGATTATATCAATACCTATCTGGAGAGGGATATTAAGGAATTGTCACTGGTGGGGAAGCTGGGTGAGTTCTATGATTTTCTTGTATTTATGGCCGCAAGGACTTCCATGGAGCTAAAGTATAGCGAGATTGCAAATGCGATTGGCATATCCGCGCCCACGGCAAAGGAGTGGGTATCTATTTTGGAGCGCTCAGGGATTATTTATATTCTTCGTCCGTATTACAGCAATATTACAAACAGATTGGTTAAAACGCCCAAAATGTATTTTCTGGACACTGGTCTTGCAGCATACCTGTGCAGATGGCCCAATGCGGAAACCTTGGAAAACGGCGCTATGGATGGGGCGTTTTTTGAAACCTATGTGGTCAGTGAGATTGTGAAAAGTTATTATAATGCGGGGAAAAGGCCGGATTTATATTATTATCGGGATATCGACGGCAAAGAGATTGATCTGCTGTTTGTTGAGGGGGACAGGATATATCCTGTGGAAATCAAAAAAGCGAAGATGCCGAATCATGCGGATAAAAATTTTTCTGTGCTCAATAAATTGAAAATGGATATTCAGCCGGGGGTGATTTTGTGTATGGCGGACGAGATGCTGCCATACAGTCGGGATGTGTGGTATTTTCCGGCAGCGGGGGTGTGAGGGACTTTTTGACGCATGGAGCGGGGAATAAGCGAGGTCTCGAAATTAAACCTATAATTTGAGATAAAATCTCAAATATGGTTTACAAATACATAAATCTGTGTATAATATAGATTAAAGGTGGAGGTAGAGGCAATGTTATGTCAATTTACCATAAAAAACTATAAAAGCATCCGTGAAGAGATAACTTTTGATATGCAGGCTACAGCGATTATGGAACATAAAGATAGGATTGTTCAAACGGAGGACGGAGAAAATTTTTTGCCGGTAGCTGTAATTTATGGACCGAATGGCGGTGGTAAATCGAATGTGCTGGAGGCGTTGCACACGTTGGATGCAAAGGTTTTAAGACCTTTGTGTGCGACCTGTGATAAGTCAGAATGTGAATATAAGGCAAAGAAGATTCCGGTAGAGCCGTTTGCTTTTTCAGAGGAAACAAAAAAAGAGCCGACGGAATTTGAAGTTTTCTTTAGGACGCAAACTGCAGAATACCGTTACATTTTGCATGTGAAACAAGATCTTGTTGTCTATGAGAGTCTGGATCGGATAAAGCTGGATACCGGAAGGCGGTCAACTCTATTTGTGAGAGATGGGAATGGGGTTGAGTTAAAAGGTGTTTTTGGTAAAATTAAAATCAGTGAAGAAATTTCGGAAAATTTGCCCTTGCTGTCTTATCTGGGAATTACTTATAAAAAGAATGAGGTGATTTCTGATGTGATTGCATGGTTTGAGGATTCGATTGATTTCCTGAATTATGGGAATCCAAGACAGGAATTGCGGACTGCTATTGCTAAAACAGAAGAGGTAAAAAAACTTGTACTTGATATGATTCGCGAGATGGATTTGGATATTGAGGACTTTCGTATTGAAGAAAAAGAAGGAAACAGCATAGAAGTTTACACGAAGCACACGGTAAATGGGTATAGTACAGAATTGACCTTGTCAGAGGAATCCAGCGGAACAAGGAAGTTATTTGGTTTATTGCCTTTTATTGCCAGAAGTCTTGTTGTGGGGACAACGCTTGTAATTGATGAACTGGATGCGAAGATTCATCCGGTATTGCTGCGTTATGTAATTATGTTGTTCAACAATATGAAAATTAATAAGAATGGCGCACAGTTGATTTTTACCTCACATGATTTGTCCACTATGAATAATGATATATTTCGCCGCGATGAAATTTGGTTTGTGGCAAAAGGTAAGGAACAGAATTCTAAACTTTATTCTCTGGTCGAATTTAAGAACAAAAAAGGTGAATCCGTTCGCATGGATGCAAAATATGATAAGCAATACTTAGAGGGCAAGTATGGCGCAGATCCATATCTGAAAAAGATTATAGATTGGAGTGATGTCAATGCCTAAAAAGATAGGGACAACACAGTGGAGGAAGCAGAGACGTAAGGAATATCTTGAAAAGAGAGAACACCGATATTATATTTTTTGTGAGGGAGAACAAACGGAACCGCTTTATTTTGAAGGATTTAAACGGTTGATAGAGGCTAATCCGATTTATAAGGATATGGTTTTAATCGAGATAGAACCATGTGCTGCAGAAACCATGCGGGTAATTGGTATGGCGGAACGATATGTTCGTGAGAATGAGATTGAACGAGGGCAGATTTGGTGTGTGTATGATAAAGACAGTTTTCCGGCAAAGGATTTTAATGGTGTAGCGGAGCGAGCGGACAAGCTGAATTTAGAAAATCCAGAATTGCAGTATCATGCGGCGTGGAGTAATGAATGTATTGAGTTTTGGTTTATATTGCACTTTGCGTATTATACATCCAATAACCATAGGACAGAGTATATGAAGTTCTTAAATGACAAGTTTAGAGAGTTGGGGATTGGAAAGTATCAGAAGAATATGAATGACATATTTGATATCCTGATGGAGAGGGGGAATCCAAAGTTAGCTATACGGTATGCGAAGCGGATTATGGGAGATGGGGAGGGAAGGACACCGGCAGAGATTGCACCGGGGACTAAGGTGTATGAGTTGGTGGAGGAATTAACGAAGTATTTGCCAGACAAAACGAGCAAAAAATTACGGTAATATGCATATGCGTTATATCGGTGAGATAAATAAAATATACATAACGGAGGAAAAATATATGATTAATAAACAGGATATTGATAAGTTGTATAAGTTGTATGAATTTGAAAAGGATGCGGAAAAGGCAGCTTGCTGCGTTTATGTTTATGATCAAGGGTATTTTAATAATGCAGAAATTGTAGTTTATGATTCAAAGAATGAAACTGATGTACAAAATGTGAAAGAAAATTATATTAATTTAGGCTATTCCGTTTCCATACGTGAAGCAAAGGATTATGAAGATATTAAATCCAAATTATTTCATGGATTTTTTAAAATTGAAGCATCAAATAAGAAAGTACTGTCAGAGTATGAAGAATATGCTAAAATACAGTCAAAGCGGTTAGGGGGCAATGCATATTCATATATTGAATCAAAATATGTTTTGAATGATAAACAAAACGATGAACATATTGTGAACAAGGTATTTGAAATTATAAGTCAAGAAGATGCGCAATTAGTTATTTTGGAAGCACCTGCTGGATTTGGAAAAACCTGTACTTCATATGAAATTGCGAAAACAATTTCACAAAGAAAAAATACCAATATAGTGCCGATATTAGCAGAACTATCAAAGAATAGAAGTGCGAGAATATTTAGTTATGTTTTGCTGACAGAAATTGATAGAAAATTCCCGAGATTATCGTCTTTCTTGGTAACAGAACAGATCAAGGAGGGAAATATCCCATTAATTATTGATGGATTTGATGAACTGTTGTCAAAATCTACGGAAGATATGGATCATTCTACAGAAGAAGCTAGAACTATGCTGGATACCATAGCTAATTTTTATACGGAAGGCAGCAAAACTAAAATAGTATTAACTTCAAGGAAAAGCTCTATTTTAGCAGGAGAAGTTTTTGATAAATGGATTGCAGAGAAACTGCTTTATTGTAATGTAAATAGGATTCAAATTATCAATCCTACTATTGTGGATTGGATTGGTAATGAAAAAAAGAAATACTTAGAGTCAAAACGAATCATGTTAGATTATATTGCCAATCCTGTTCTTTTGGCTATGTTGAAATCAATACCTTTAGAAGAGTATGATAAAAAGTTTCAATGCGCAAATGATATTTTGGAGAACTATTTTAGTATTTTGCTGGAAAGAGAAAAGGAACGACAGCAATTATATTTGAGTGTAGATGAACAGAAAAAGATTATGCGTAGATTGGCCGCTATGTTTGTTCAATTTGATGTGTCTGCCGATGAACCAGATATGATACAAATGTATATAGAAGACATTATTAAAGATGATATGGCAAAATATTTATCTACATATAATGAGGCTGTTATGAAAAATGAGATTGTAATGCCTACCGAAGAAGAATTTGTAATGAAGCTTGTCCATAGTGCTTTGCTTGATAGAATGAATGTAAAATCAAATTATATTGGATTTATTAATGAATTTATTTTTGGTATTTTAATTGGAGATGCAATATTAGAAAAAGATTTGGAAATAAAAGAAGTGACAGATAAATATTTAAATTTAGTATTAACTGCGTATGTTGTAGAAAGTGAGGAAAAAAGAAAAAAGATATATGAAGTAATAAACAGTAGCAAAATTCAAATGTCAACTGAACAAAAATTGATTTTAGATATGAATTTGATAGAAAAATTGAATCATGATTTTGTTGACGAGTATATTGCCGGTGTTACATTCAGAAGTACATTTGATATGAAAACAGGTCGTTACTTTTATAATTGTGTTTTTGAATCGTGTACTTTTGAAAACAATTCATTAGAAAATGTAATGTTTGAAGGATGTCATTTCATAAATTGCATTTTTTATAATGTGGAAATTATTAGCAAGGGAACGATTGAAGAAGAATCAATTTTTATTTCATGTATAGGACATGAAAAGTTAAGCGATGAACTTCATCAGAGTATTAGTGGCAATACAAAAGCTAATAGTGATGAGCAAAATTATGAAAAGATTGTTTTGGAGCAATTCTGGATGAAAGGTTCAAATGCAGCGGATCCAAGGAAAACATATAGAACTTTGTGCAAAGGTGTAAAACAAAAAGATAAGGCGAAAATTTTGGCTGCGGTTGATGTATTGATTCATAGAAATATATTAACACGACGTACATATTGTCTTGAACTTAATTTTTCAAAAATGACTGAGATAAAGGCTATATTGGGGAGGTAGGGGACATGGATTCAAAAGATAAATTTAACACCCAACTTGACAAATTATATACCGACATTATAAATAATCCTGAAAAAGATATAGAAAGAACGATTTGTAATCGACTTGATAAATGTGGGATAATGTATCGAAGTTTTTCAAGAACTAAAGAGAAAGAGTCTGTTAAGAAAAAAATAGAGAAAAAGAGAGATATTTATTTACGCGATAAGAAAAAAATGCAGGATTTGGTGGGTATAAGAATAGTCTTATATTTTAGGGATGATGTAGATATTTGTATAAATATTTTAAAAAAATTATTTGATGTTGACAACTATGAATATGATAAACCAGATATAGAAACTTTTAGACCACAGCGCATTAATTATGTCTTTAAGATGCCTACGGATATTATGAAAATACCAGATAATATATCTGGTGATTGTTTGATTGATAATACGTTTGAAGTACAGATACGCACAATTTTTTCAGAAGGATGGCATGAGGTAGAGCATGATATACGGTATAAGTTTTTAAATGAATGGAACACGGTACCGGAGTTATCAAGGGAATTAAATGGTGTTTTGGCAGTATTAGAAATATGTGATCATAATATTATGTCGATATGCGAACAATTAGCGTATAAAAAATATAAAGAAAAAGATTGGGATTCAATGATTAGAAATAGATTTCGTTTGAGATTTGCGCATCAACCATTAGATGCAAAGCTGTCCCACATTTTATCGGAGAATCCTAAATTAGCCAAAAATATATTGAGATTTGAAAGGGAAAAACTGATAGATTTTTTTGCTCAAAATACGGTGCCGAGAAACTGTAATAATGCAGTGTATATAATTAATCAAATTCGATTACATAATGAGAGTATAACTGATATAACACCAGAAGTAATTGTGGAAAAATGTAAAAATTATAATGGATGCGAAATCTCCGATTGACTTCGGAGATTTCCCAACTCCCGTAATGGATTTATGCGGATTGCTACGCCGGTGGCAAGGAGCAGCCATAAACGGAAAAGGCTGTATAGCCGCAGGACAGGAGTGGAAAGGATAAATGGCCGGATAGACCGGGATTATTAATTTGCGGGACACACGATCCGGGGATTGTCAAAGATGAGGATGTTCGTGACAGTGACCTTCTTGGTATACATGGTAAAGATAAAAATTTCGAAAATGGACGAAGTGTTATAGATATATTGAGGACAAAAGTGTTACATCGAAATTAATTCGGGTTGTATGAGCTATTGTGTTTTATTAAAAGCCGGATATAATGGAGACATGAGAATTTGTGTATATCGGTTTGATCATGATACTAAAAAGGAAGAAACAGAGCTATATCCGCAGAGGTACGGGAGATGAATCAGAGAGAAAAACAGGCGCTGCTGCATTTTAGATTTGTGAAAAGGGGTTTTGTGCTGGACGAGCAGGAAGGGGAATATCCGGAAGCGCTTCTGGTCTGGAAAGAGCGATTCGAGACCGACGGATGGAGGGCTGTCTATACAATCGGATTTGAAAAGAGGCCGGAGTGGCTGGACGCCGCCGGCTGTTTTTTATACCGGATAGCAAGCGGATTTCAGGAGCTGCTGACACGGAAGCCGGATTTGGAGGTGGCGCGGGAGCGGATTGAGATTATCCCGGATGAAAACATGCTGGAACGGCTGTTGAATTCCGTGCCGTTCACTTTGGGGTCGGAGCATGTGAATGCGGACTGGCTGAAGGCTGCATTCGAGCGGCTGCAATTGGTTTTTGCGGAAGAGATCAAAGCTTTTGACGGGACGGTTGCACTTTATCTGGCGGATAAAAGCCAGCAGCTGCGCGTTCCGGAGCGTATCTTTTTTCACCTGGTAGAGAGTAAGGAAGAGAAATATCCCTTTGCGTTTCTTGCGACTTATGCCACAAAGGATGAGGATGATAAAGTACACCATATGCCGCTGCAGTATGCGCTGACGGAGTATCAGTCGGAACGGGAAAAGCTGCTGGAGCTGTTGTCCTGCTTAAACCGGGCGGCCGAGGTATCGCCGCTCATAGGAGAATTTGTGGAAAAAGGTGAATTGTTTCACCCGCTTCGACTGACTTCCGGGGAGGCCTATCAGATATTGAAGGATGTGCCGCGGATTGAAGAGATAGGAATTGTATGCCGTATACCGAATTGGTGGAGGAAAAATGCGTATGGGGTATCAATGTCTGTGAATTTGGGCGAGGAGAAACCGCCGATGCTGGGGCTTGATACGATTCTGGGCATGGTGCCGCAGCTCGTGGTTGACGGCGTGCCTCTGACTCGCCGCGAAATCGAAACTCTGCTCCGCCAGACGGAGGGGCTTGCATTTTTAAAAGGGAAATGGGTTGAGGTAAATCACGCCAAGCTGCAGAAGCTGTTAGAGGAGATGGAAAATTACCGCGGAGAGCTGACATTGCTGCAGGCTTTGCGCATGGGCTTGGAAGAACAGCCGAGGGGCGGCGCGGATATTGGGACGGTTGTGACCAACGGGGCGTGGCTGTCAAAGCTGTTGCAGGATTTAAGAATGCCCCGAAGGATTCGTTCAGTAGCTGTCCCAAAGTCCTTCCACGCGGCTCTGCGCCCTTATCAGAAGGATGGTTTTACTTGGCTCGACTATATGAATAAGCTGAATCTGGGCGCCTGTCTGGCTGACGATATGGGACTCGGCAAGACGGTTCAGGTGCTGGCATTTTTAGAGAAGCTGCGCAAGACGCAGAGAGAGGCGCGCGTACTGTTGATTGTTCCTGCATCCCTGTTAGGGAATTGGCAGAAGGAGGCGGAAAAGTTTGCCCCTCTGATACGGTATACGATTCTTCACGGAAGCAGTGCGAAGCTGCTGGGAAAGCAGATTGAAGAGGAGCAGAGCTTTCTGACCATCACAACCTATGGAATGGCGTCGAGGATTGAGGAGCTTGAAAGCATACAGTGGGACTGCCTGATTCTGGACGAGGCACAGGCAATCAAGAATCCGGTTGCCAAGCAGACCAGGCGGATTAAAGCCATGAAGAGCAAAATGCGTATTGCCATGACGGGAACGCCGATAGAAAATGATTTGACCAATCTCTGGTCATTGTTTGATTTTTTGAATAAAGGCTTGTTGGGAAGCTCGGCACAGTTCCATGAGTATTGCAAAAAACTTGAAGAGCATCCGGAAGGGTATGCGAGGCTGAAATCCATGATTGCTCCGTTTATGCTGCGCCGTGTAAAAACGGACAGGGAGATTATTTCCGACCTGCCGGACAAGCTTGAGCAGGTGGATTATGTGGAGCTTTCCGGAAAACAAAAGGTGCTGTACCGCAAATATGTCACGGAGCTTGCAGGTAAGCTCCAGGAGCTGAGGGGAATACAGCGAAAGGGTCTGGTGCTGGCGTCGCTTACAAAGCTAAAGCAGATATGCAATCATCCGGATCAGTATCTTGGACAAACGGCATATGATTGCAAAGAAAGTGGAAAATTCGAGATGCTCCGCGAGGTGTGCGAGACCATTTATGAGAAACGCGAGCGAGTTCTTGTATTTACCCAGTTTAAGGAGATTACATCGTATCTGGATGAATTTCTGGCAGGGATTTTTCGATGTCACGGATATGTCCTTCATGGAGGGACTCCCGTCAGCCAAAGGAACCGGATCGTGGAGACGTTTCAGGGTGAAAAATATGTTCCGTATATTGTTTTGTCTGTAAAAGCGGGGGGAACCGGACTGAATCTGACGAATGCAAGTCATGTGATCCATTTTGACAGGTGGTGGAATCCCGCGGTGGAGAATCAGGCAACTGACCGGGCTTATCGCATCGGACAGAAGAATAATGTCATGGTTCACAAGCTGGTATGCAAAGGAACGATTGAAGAAAAAATTGACGAGCTGATTGAATCCAAAAAGGAGCTTGCTGAAAATGTGATTGGAAGCGGCGGTGAAAGCTGGATTACCGAGATGAGTAACGAGGAGCTGTTGTCCATTCTGACACTGGATTAGGAGATGTTATGAGCAGAAATTATTGGAATACGGGCGGGAATTACAGCCAGCCGGACGCGGTACAGCTGCAGAGGAACGCAAGGCAGACCCTGTTGAAGGAAAAGTCAAAGGGAAAGAGTATGGAGCCGATTGTGATTCAGGGCAGAAACATCGTGAAAAGCTGGTGGGGACAGGCGTGGTGCAATAATCTGGAAAAATATGCGGATTACGAGAGCCGCCTTGAGCGGGGGAAGCGTTATGTGCGTACCGGAGCGGTTGTTGACCTTAAGATTCAGAAGGCGAAGGTTCTTGCCCGGGTTCAGGGAAGGCGAAAGACGCCCTATAAAGTGGAAATACGAATCAGTCCGCTGTCGGAGACAAGATGCCAATATGTCATTGAACGGTGCGGGCGCAAAATCGAGAATCTGGAGCGCTTGGTAAACGGCGATTTCCCGGAGGAGCTAAAGGAGATATTTCTCGGAGAACAGGGGCTTTTTCCTGAGCCTAAGGAAATAAGCTTTGATTGCAGCTGCCCGGATTGGGCGCTTTTGTGCAAACATGTTGCCGCTGTTTTATATGGAATCGGAGCCAGGTTTGACGAAAATCCGCTGTTGTTTTTTGAACTTCGGGGAATTGATGTAGGGCGGCTGGTGGATGTGACACTGGCAAACCGCGTTGAGAGTATGCTTGCAAATGCGGACGCGCCCAGTGAGCGCATTATCGCGGGAGATAATTGGAAAGAGCTGTTTGGGGTGCTGTAGGGTATTGAAAACAGTATTTAAACAGTAATTTCAGCAGTACTTAATTGGAAAAGTTGACATTTCTTAGTCTCTATTGTAGAATGAAACTGTGTTATTGGATTTATTTGCCTGTAGTTGCGCTATTGACGATTAAGATGGAGGGAAAAATGTTGATACGGAAAGCAAAACGGATGTTAGCAGGTGTGTGTGTTGCCCTGATGCTGACGCAGAGTGTCGGGGAATACGCGCTGACGGCTGTGGCGGCAGAGGGGAATGTGGAAGATGCTGCCAGGACGGAAGGGTATGAGGAATCTGTCGATGTCGCTGCGCCGGTCTTTGAAGCAAATGCGGAAGACGATGCAATGGCTGTAGAGGGCGATGAGATGGTTGCAGAAGACGATTCTGCGGGAATAGCCTTGTACAGCGATTCCGTTTTGCCGTCCCAGGATGGAGGAGATATAAAATTAAATGCTCGTGTCCTGATAAAACAGGATGGCTCCATCATAGTGGATGGCGTTCCCTTTGGTACAGTCGATGAGGATGGAGTGGTCACTGTGTTTTGGAACATTGACAATATCCCCGCGGGGCTTTTCAAAGGCTGGGAGGATATGACGGTTCTCCAGTTTGAGCCTGCCTCATATGTTAAGGATATTTCCAGCCAGAGCTTTATGGAATGTACAAATTTGAAGAGGATTGATTTTACTAATTGTCAGTCCCTGACCCAGATTGGTGAGCAGGCTTTCTCAGGGTGTGCCAATCTTGAGAAGATAGAGTTCCATGATAATTTACAGTTTATAAAAAAACAGGCATTTGAGAAATGCACCTCGCTTCAGAGCGTTACGCTGGTGCCAAGTCTGATCAGCGTGGAAGCCAATGTTTTCAGTGGGTGTACATCATTGGAGAGTGTCAAGCTGGAGACTGCCAATGTGGCTTGCGCGACAGCGGGTGGAATTTTTAGTAAATGTAATATTAAGACGATAGAATTCGCTATCAGAAACGTGACGGGAGATAATTCCAAAAACAATATTATTGTTCCTGCAAATTTGTTTAAAGGTGCGGGCTTTGCAGAAGATGCTGATATTCTGATTCCTTGTGAAATTCAGGAAATTGGCGAGAGCGCTTTTGACGGTTCTACTTTGCGCAAGGTTACTCTTGAGAATACAGTTGCCAGACCCAGCTCATTGTCTACCATTGGGAAAAAAGCGTTTAATGCCACTTCTATTACAAGTATTACTTTTCCGTCTACGGTACAGTCGCTTGGAGAGTCGTCTTTTGAAAGCTGTACCGGACTGACAGAGCTGGAGATTCCTGATTCAATTAATGTATTGGGCGATAAGGCGTTTCGTGGTTGTAACAAAGTGACCAAATTGCAGCTTCCAAATGCTACCACCACAATCGGTTCTTATGTGTTTCAGAATTGTACCTCTCTCACGGAGGTGGTTATACCGGAAGGTCTAACTTTTACCGGAAAGGGTGAATTTGCAGGTTGTACAGCTTTGAGCAGTGTGACAATTCCAAGCACAATGCAGACTATCGGTGATGAGACATTTAAGAGTTGTACAGCACTCACACAGATAGAACTTCCTGACAGTGTGACCAAGCTTGGCGCCAGCGCTTTTGAGGCATGTTCCAATTTAGTGACTGTTCGCTATTCAGTGGAGCTGATAGAAATTGGTAATAAAGCATTTTATAATTGCATCAACTTTAGCTCATATGTTTTCCCGGAGAGTCTGCAAATAATTGGTAGTCAGACATTTGAAAATTGTGAGAGTTTCAGGAGCCTGACGATTCCTGCCAATGTTACAGCTATTGGTAGCAGGGCATTTGTGAATTGTCACGGGATTAGCGTTTTAACAATTGATACAAATAAACTGACTAACTGCGGGACGGCGATTTTTAACCAATGCCTATTGAGACAGGTACGGTTTCCTGAGGGAATTACAACCATCCCTGCTAATCTGTTCAGTCAGGCCACTTTTACAACAGACAGCGTCATGACAATTCCGAACACAGTTACTACTATTGGCAATAACGCTTTTGGTGGAACTTCAAATGTTCCGGTGAATGTGTCCGTCGTACAATTTGAGGCAGGCTCGGAGTTGACCGTAATTGATTCGAAAGCATTCACATATTGTACGGCACTGGAAGAATTTATCATTCCAGAGACTACTCAGGAAATTGGTGCAAATGCTTTTGAAGGCTGTATTAAGATTCCGTCTATTGTGATTCCTGAGAATGTAACAAAGATTGGTACGAGTGCGTTTTCCGGCTGTTCCATTCTTGCTGAAATTACATACAATGCCATTCGCGTAACGACCTCTAATCAAAATATTTTTGCCAAGTGTAATGTAAGGAAAATCCTGATTGGTGACAAAGTGAGCGCTTTCCCCGCCAATCTCTTTAGGGGAGCACAGTTCTCAACGAATAGCGCAACGGGCGAGATGGAAATGATTACCATTTATATTCCTGCGTCTGTGGTGGAAATCGGCGACTATGCGCTGCCCAATATCGCGAATCTGCAGCATGTGGTATTTGCGAATGGCTCTGCACTTACTACCATTGGGCAGTATGCGTTCTGGCAGTGTGTAAATCTCGAGAGTATTAATCTGCCGGATTCGGTAACCTCGATAGGCAACTTTGCGTTTGACGGCTGTACCAAGCTGGGTTCCGACAGCACGGTTCCGTTCAGCATTCCGAAATCACTCACCAAGCTGGGCAACAATGCTTTCAGCGCGTGCCCGGCGATTACGACAGTGGTGATTCCCGAGGGCGTTGAGAAGATTAACGACAAGGCATTCATGAATGATACCGGGCTGACCAGTGTCCTGATGACTGGCGGTTCCCTCACGGAGATAGGAGTATCTGCCTTTGAGGGCTGTACCGCGCTCACGGAGGTCAGCATTCCCAACGGCGTGACCAGGATTGGAGCGACGGCATTCAAGAATTGTTCTGCGCTGACAAGGGTGGTAATCCCTGCCACAGTTACAACCATTGGCAAGGATGCTTTCCTTGGCTGCGGCAATGTGCAGTTCTTTGTGGTGCCCGGTTCCTATGCGGAGAAGTGGCTTGAGGACAACGGTCTTACCTCCTCCAAGCTCCTGACGATCACTTATGTGTTGAACGGGGGAGTCAATGCACCTGAGAATCCTTTGGGCTATGAGGCGGGAGATATCTTCGTCTTTAAGCCTGCGACCTGCAAGGGCTATGAGTTTAAGGGCTGGTATCTGGATGAGAATTTCCAGACTGAAATTACGAGTCTGGAAGGCTGCACGGGAAATATCACGCTTTACGCCAAATGGGAGATTGCCCGGTACACGATCACCTATGAGCTGGACGGCGGTGTGAATCACAAGGATAATCCTGCATTCTACACTATCCTGGATAAGATTACATTAAAGGAGGCTACGAAGGAAGGATTTACTTTTGACGGCTGGTATACGACCGATCCTAAGAATCCTGCTGAGTGGAATTCGAGGAGTAAGGTGACGGCAATCAATGCGGGTAATTCCGGAGACAAGATACTCTACGCAAAGTGGGACGGCGGCACGGCGGAGGCTCCCACTGCGAGCATTGCGGATGACTCCACTGTCAAGGCGGGCGTTAAGCTTTTCCTTACTTCTGCAACGCCGGGCGTAAGCATTTATTATACATTGGATGGGACAGAGCCCACGACCGCGAGCACTCGGTATTCGGGCGGCATCGTCATAGACCGCAATCTGACGGTGAAGGCTATCGCGGTGAAGTCAAACGGTGTACAGAGTACGGTAGCTGTCTTTACCTATAGGATAGTAGATGAGACCAGCTTCTGGGGCGATATCCGTACCGAGGATCAGGCGCAGTATGGCAATGACGCTTCCAAGGTGCCGGAGGGCATCTGGGTGGCAGGCGTTAAGGATATGGAATACACCGGTCAGAAGATTACTTTTGATAATCTGAGAGTGTATGATCACAAGACGCTTTTGCAGGAAAAGACGGATTATACCGTAAAATATGCGAATAATACGAAGGCTGCCAAAAGTGATATAGGCAAGAAGGCGCCCAGCGTGACCATCACGTCCAAGGGCAATTACAAGGGCAAGGTTGTGGTGTACTTTACCATCGAACGGCTGAGTATTGCCGGAGAGGAGTTCACCGCGGAGGATATGGCGGGCAATGTGACCGGAAAGGCTCAGAAGCCTGTGCCTGTGCTGTATTATGGCAAGACAAAGCTGAAAAACAAAAAAGACTATTCCATCGAATACCTTAAGGTGGAGAATGGCTCTGAAACGGTGGTTTCCGGCTGCGAGAGCAAAGGTCAGTACAAGGTGAAGCTGACGGGAGAAGGCAACTTTACAGGTGAAAAGACTGTGCTGTTCGACCTTGGGGAAGGGACTTCGGTTGCCAAGGCGAAGATCAAAGGGCTTGCGGCCTGCGATTATACGGGCAGTGAGATTACCCAGGATTTCACCGTACAGGTAGGCTCCGACATCCTTAATAAAGGAACGGATTATGATGTCATCTACAGCAATAATGTGGATGCCGGGACTGCAACCGTGAAGATTGTGGGCAAGGGCAATTACTGCGGCATGAAGAAGGCTACCTTTAAGATTAAACCGATCACTACGCTGAACAAGGCAAGCTTTACATTGGATAAAACCAAAGTGGAATATACCGGAGTTGCATACGAGATCGGTAAGGGAATCGAGGTAACGGCGACCTTTAACGGCAAACCGCTTGTGAAGGATGTGGATTACACCTGCACATACAAGAAGAATACGGACGCCGGAACCGCAACGATCACCTTCACGGGGAAGGGCGGATATTCAGGGACAGCCAAGAAGACCTTTAAGATAGAGAGTGCAAGTATTGCTTTATTGGCTCCTGCGTTCCTTGACAGAGAAGGAAATAACAAGACGGATGCTGTTTACGCATATGAGCAGGGCGGAGTGACGCCGTCCGTACAGCTTACCTATCTCGGGAAGGTACTGGTTGCCGGAAAGGACTACACGGTTTCCTGCAAGAACAATACCACCAAGGGAAATAATGCCGCCGAAATCACCATAAAGGGCAAGAAGAACTTTAAGGGAACGATTTCCAGAAAGTTTACGATTACGCCGCAGAGTGTTGCGGAGCTCTCTGTGTCCGCAACGGATGTGCCCTATCAAAAGAAGGCGGGTGTGCTTACAGCTGCCAAGACCACCACGGTGACCGATGCGAACGGAAAGACTCTCGTGGAGGGCACGGACTACAGGGTGAGTTATTCCTATTTGAACAATACCATTCTGGAGGATAAGGATGGAACGTCCAGAAAGGAAAAGGAGGGTGTAAAGAACACTGATATCATTCCCGAAGGGACAATCATTGTTGTGAAGGTTACCGGAAGCGGAAACTATAATGGCAATGTGGAGACCGCCATCAAAATCTGCAAGAAGAGCATTGCCTCCGCGAAGGTGACAGTGAAGCCGCAGATTTATACCGGTTCGGAGGTTCAGCCGGGCGCAGACCAGATGACTGTAAAGGTGGGCGGAAATCCTCTGGTGCCGGGAGAGGACTATGAGATTGTGGGATACTCAAACAATGTCAAGAAGGGCACCGCAAAGGTGACAATCCACGGCATTAACGGTTATGGCGGCACAAAGACCGTGAATTTCAAGATCACACAGAAGAATTTTGTATTGGCAATACTGGAAAAAATGTTTTAAGGCGGTAAGTACTGGACGGGCAGGACGGAGAAATCTATCCTGCCCGTTTTGGCTGCCTGATTCATTCGGAGGGCGATTTATTTATTGCAATTCCATTTAAGAAGGGATTGATTATGTCGGATAGATAGTTTATAATATAGATAGTTTCATACTGGGGCGAAAAGGCGATTGATGCCGCAGCCAGGGAGGTAAGCATGGACAACCAAGTTTTACAGATGAAGTATCATCCCGCCAAGAAGGAAGTTGAATTTCATCGTTTTGAGAACGGACAGGAGATTGCTATCAAAAATGACAGCAGACTCATGAAGTACATGAGTTTAAAGGGTAAATTCGTGCTGCAGGACTATGGAAATACTTTCTTTGAGGATATCGCAAACGCATTCGACGGTCAGAAAGAAATCGAGATGCAGGTTGTGACAACCCAAATGGATTATGAAGATTTTGTGCAGATGGTAGAGTATTACAATGCGGAGCCCAATGCATGTAAGATTACGCCGAGCCTGATTGCGGAGCTGCCTGATATGGCGCACACCTTTGCCGAGGTAAAGAAGTATGGTGAACAGGCTACGGAGATTTTGCGCAGACACAGGCAGAATCTGTTCGAAATTCCTTTGGAGAATGAGAATGTCAGAAAGAGTGCGGAGAGCTTTGCCGAGCAGATTGACGAGGAGCGGAGGAATATCCACGACAAGATTGCCAGCCTGAACGACAATGCGGTGAGCCTGTGCTTTACCGGTGTGTACAGTGCGGGGAAATCCACTCTGATCAACGCGCTGCTCGGGTATAAGATCCTGCCCGAGAAGATTACCTCCGAGACGGCGAAGATGTTCCGCATTTCCAGTCCGAAGCCCGGCGAGAATGTCATGATTACCTTTGAAATCGAGGGCGTTTATTCCGAGCTGGAGTGGAATGAGGTTAAGCATTGCTTTGTGTTCTCCCAGGGACCCTCCGGCAGTGAGATTATGGCGAATATTCAGGAGGAGGTTGACAGGGTGCGCGAGGCGCAGCTTATGCAGCATGAGCAGATTTGTTCGATTTTGACGATGTTAAACGGCACGGAGGGCGTGTCCGCGGATATCAGGATCCTGTTTCCTGTGGCGCTGGATAGTCCCAGCGTGCAGTACATTATCTATGATACACCGGGGACGGACAGCAACTACGCGGAGCATCAGACTGTTTTGATGGATGCGCTGTCCGAGCAGAAGCAGTCCATATTGATTTTCGTGGCTGCACCCAACAAGACGGAGGGCAGCGGAAATAATGCGCTGTTAAAATATCTGAAGGAAGCGGAGGAGAAGAACAGCAAGACCAGTATTGATATTGGCCGTTCCCTGTTTGTCATCAACTGGTCCGACAGTATCGACTCCGACGCCAGACGGGATTTGCAGCATGAGGAGATTAAGTATAAGGACGACGATTCCTTCTCCATCCGGCTCGCAGACAAGAAGCTGTTCTTTATCTCAGCAAAATACGGTTATGCGGCGAGAGCCGTAAAGAACGGTATTGCATCTGAGAAGGAGCAGTCCGAGTTTAACAGAGGTCTGAATAATATGACTGACAAATTCGGCGGTTACTGCTATCGTGAGGATCGGTGCGCAATGTCCGAGTTTGCGACCAATCGTATGATCGGACGCTGCGAGGACGCGCTGAAGGACGCTCAGGAGAGGCAGGATGATATTTCTGTGCTGGAGGTGGCAGCCGGTCTGTATGCGCTGGAGAGTGAGATTTTACAGTATGGCGAGAAGTACGCCTCTGCGGTGAAGGCCTCCGCGCTCATCGACAGTGTGGACAGGGCTTTGTCCAAGCTGAGCAATCGCGCGGTATCCCTGAGGGAGAGTAATCGCGAGGAAATCAAGGAAATTGAGAAGAATATCATCGAGCTTCGCAGAACCATCAATGAGGCCATTGAGAAGGAATATAATGAATCCTCCATCCCGGAAAATATGCCCCTCCCAGAGGAGGCCAGCAGGACACTGGGACTGGATCGGGCGACTCTTTACAGCGCCATTGTGGGAAACACCAAAAACTACATGGACAAAGAGCTGAGAGGCTGGTTCCTGGGAATTTTGGGAAGGGTAAAGGTGAAGGATCGCGATAAGGACAATGTCCGCGATATGATTAACCGCGCCATCGACGAATACACGGATCAGTTCCTCTCTCAGAGAAAGATTCTGCTGGAGAGCCAGCGTGACATTTTCAGCAATGCCGTGAAGCAGACTATTTTGGAAAACGGAAATATCAGCAAGGCAGCCAAGAAGTTTTTCCTGGATGTGCCGGTTCCGCAGGTAGTGAAGCCTGGTATCACCAACTGGGGTGAGCTGTACGACTCCCACTGCCGAACGGAGAAATTCCTGATGTTCAAGGGTGAGTATCTGGATAAGGCAGGCTTTATTCAGGATGTGGAGAAAATGCTGGTGGAGATTGCGGACAGTATGTGCGAGGACTACAGTCATGATTACCGCAATGCGCTGGAATCCCTCCTGATGCAGATTAAGACACAGTTCGAGAGCAATCTGGAGACTTATTCCCTGTATATGAAGGCTATGGTGGAAAACCGCGACGCCATGAAGGAACTGGGAGATAAGGTGGCTGATGTGGCGACGGAGCTGTTTGACTGCCAGAAGCAGTTGAACGACATCATCTGGAACCTGCGCCTGACGTCCTTCTGGCTCTGATAAATTCTAAAAGACGGGCTGATACACTATCGGTTAGTGCATCAGCCCCTTTTATGATTTTAATAACAATTTCTACAACAAGTGCAGACTTCTCAAAAACGCAATCACTACAAACATCACAAGGGCGGAAAACAGAGTTGTCCAGAGAACGAGTTGTCCGGCAAGCTGTCCGTCATTATCCATTTCCTCAGCCATGATAGCGCTGGCCACCGCCACCGGAGTGGCAAACAGGGCTATCAGGGCGGCATAGATGCCATTGTCAAAATGTAACATGCCTATACTCTGTAAAAGCACCGCGCCGCCGATTCCCACGACAGGCGCAAGAAGCAGCCGCCCCAACACGCCCAGAGTAATCTGCCTTTTCAGACCCTTGACCCGATCCATCTCAAACTGTCCGCCCAGCACCAGAAGGGCGACCGGGGTGGAAGCTCTGGCGAGATAGTCGAGGGAGACGCCCACAAATGAAAGTTTTTCCATACACACTGCCATAACGGGCACGCGGAAGAACAACGGTTTGAGGCACACCCACAGAATGCCCGCCAAGACGCCCAGAATCAATGGATTGTGCAGGATATCCCGCAGGATTTTGCGGATGCGCTGCCCGGGAGCCGCGGACTGTGTATCGGTGGGAGCAAAGATAGAGAGCGCCACGACGCCCAGTATATTAAACACGGGGATGGTGAAGGCGGACAGAAGCGCCGCAGCCTGCACCCCTTTATCGCCGGCAATGAGCTGTGCCAACGCAACGCCAATCAACGCAAAATTGGAGCGGAACACACACTGCAGGATTACGCCCTTTTGACGGCGCTCCGGGACTGTGCAGGAGAGCAGCAGACCTGCTCCAAAGAGCACTGCAATCGCCCCCATCACATAAAGCACCGCGTCCAGCCGCAAATCCAGAAAACTGTCCATTTCAGCCAGATTGGTGAACAACAGAACGGGCAGCAAAACCCGAAACACCGTCTTATTTCCAATCTTTAAAAACTCCTTGGTAAAAAGCCCTTTTTGCTTCAACAGATAGCCCAGAAGCACCAATAAGATAATCGGCATGACAGAATTGACAGCAAAAATCAGGATATCCCCAAGCGCCATGATAAGTCCTCCCCAAAGCGTATTTTATAGAAATTATAATATATTTGCAGGAAAAAATAAAGAGTGGGGTGAGAAATGATATTTTTATAGTAAATGGAGAATGAAAGTGGTATAATCAATATGCATTAAAGGATGCAATATTTTGGTGCAGGAGCATTAAAGAATGGTTATTTTAGAGAGAAAATATACAATTAAAGAGATTTGTGCAATAAATTCCTTTATAAACGGATTTGTGAAGGGTGTTGTGGATTTGGATAAAGAATTAGTTGCCCTTGATGCAGATATGCATTACGAATTGGCAGATTATCTGAAGAAACAAAGGGGCTCAAAGGAACTTGATATGTGGGGATTTAATTTATGGCTTGAAAATCAGTCGATGGATGAAATTTTGGAATATGATTCTTTTATTAATATTCACAATAATCAGCTTCATGGTTTTCCTCGCGGTGGAATGGGAATATTAGATCCGGATATTATGGCAAAAGCAACGGAGGTGATTTGTAAATGGATTCAATTTTAAATGAAAAATGGTTTGAATTGTCTCTTGTGCAGCAGATGATTAATATAGGGAATGAAGTAAAGCGGGCGCTGAGATTTTCTTCAAATCCGGATAAAAGCAATATGTTTTTTGACAGGGCGATACAGTTTACCCAACTTACAATGCAGGATCCCAAAAATGCTCATGTATTATCGGAGTTACTAATTAGTAAAGAAGTGTTGGAAGATTATCGTGGGAAACACAATCTTGCTTGCACTGGAGAGCAGATTAATGGATATTATCAAGCTTATCAATACCTCTTGTAATAAGCACAGCAGATATGTGCTATGAAGTAGAGTTCCTGTGCTTCTTCGGATACTATCGTCCGCCTCGCTTATACCATCCCGGTCTTCTCCCGCCGACACCGCTGAATCATCTCGCACAATCTCCTCAACAGCCACCCACATCCCGCGCGCTATTTTTGCCTGATATCTTGTGTAAAGCTGCAAAATTGCAGTATAATAACATGGATAACAAAGTATGCGGCACAGGCTGCAGTCTACGGGGAGACCATCAAGGAAATGGAAATAGACGCAAAAAAGGCATCCGCCCTCGCCAATCAAATATTGCAGCTTGCCCACGACGATTTGATGATGCATCTGCGTTTTCTGGACACTGCGCTGGCCCGCTTCCCATGGCGGGAGCGTCCGGGCATAGGCTGCATGGCAACGGACGGGAGCGTCTGCTATTATGACGCAGTCTATCTGTTAAAGACCTATCGGGCGGACGCTAAACTGATTGCCCGTATTTATCTGCACATGCTGCTCCACTGCGTATTTGCCCACAGCTTTCAATACGATAAACTGGAGACCGAGCTGTGGGATCTGGCGGCGGATGTAGCGGTGGAGAGTGTGATATTGGAGCTTGGTCTGCCCGGTGTGACGCTGGAGCAGGATGCGGACGCCGGGAGGAAGCTTAAGATTTTGCAGGAGGATATCGGCGCTTTGACGGCGGAGCGCATCTATCGCTATCTGCGCCGCAACCCGCCCACACCCCACGAGCGTGAGGAGCTTCAGAGGTTATTTTTGAAGGATATCCACAGCCTCTGGAAACCGGCGGACAATCTGGAGCTGACGCTGGAGCAGTGGAAAAAAATCAGTGAGCGCATCAGGACGGATTTAAAGTCCTTCACCAGGGCGAAGACCGATGCGGAGACGCTGGAGCGGAATCTGGAGGAGGTCACCCGGGACAGATATGATTACAGCGATATTCTCAGGCGGTTTGCGGTGATGGGGGAGGATATCACCGTAAACGATGAGGAGTTCGACTATATTTATTATACCTACGGTTTGGAGCATTATGGCAATCTGCCTCTGATTGAGCCGCTGGAATACAGGGAGACGCATAAGGCGAAGGAGTTTGCCATCGCTATCGATACCTCGGCGTCCTGCAGAGGAGCTGTGGTAAAGGCGTTTTTGCAGAAGACCTATTCTATCTTAAAGGAAGAGGAGAATTTTTTTCATAAAATAAATGTCCATATCATTCAGTGTGACAATGAGGTGCAGAGCGATACGAAGGTTACCTGTGATGAGGATTTTGAGACCTTTATAAAATATGGGAAGCTCACCGGATTTGGCGCTACGGATTTCAGGCCGGTGTTTGTGTATCTGGACGAATTGCGGGCCAGGGGAGAGTTTGAAAATCTGAAGGGGCTGATTTATTTTACGGACGGTTATGGCATATATCCGGAGCATATGCCGGACTATGACGTGATTTTTGCGTTTCTGGACGAGGATGAAAACAGGGCGCCGACGCCGCCATGGAGCCTGAAAGTCATTTTGGAGAGCGGGGAACTGGAGGAGGAAGCGGATGAACATTAAGCAGGCAAAGGAATATATCAAAAATTCCGTGAATTTATATCTGAAGAAGAATGAGTTCGGGGAGTATCGTGTGCCGGTGGTGCGTCAGCGCCCGATTTTTCTGCTGGGAGCTCCCGGCATCGGCAAGACGGCCATCATGGAGCAGATTGCGCAGGAGCTGGGTGTGGCGCTGGTGTCCTATTCCATGACGCATCACACCAGACAGTCTGCGCTGGGACTGCCCTTCATCACTCAGAAGACTTATGGCGGCAGGCAGTATCAGGTGTCCGAGTACACCATGAGCGAGATTATCGCTTCCATCTATGACACCATGGAGGAGAGCGGCATCCGGGAGGGGATTTTGTTTCTGGATGAAATTAATTGCGTCTCGGAGACGCTTGCTCCCTCCATGCTGCAATTTTTGCAATACAAGGTATTTGGCAGACATCAGGTGCCGGAGGGCTGGGTGATCGTCACTGCGGGAAATCCTGCGGAATACAATAAATCGGTGCGCGAATTTGATGTGGTGACCATGGACAGGTTAAAGCTTCTGGAGGTGGAGCCGGATTTTCAGATTTGGAAGGAATACGCCAGAGAGCGGCGAATTCATCCTGCGATAGTCAATTTTCTGGATTTGAAAAAAGAATATTTTTACCGCATTGAGATGACTGCCGGAGGACGCAGCTATGTGACGGCGAGAGGCTGGGAGGATTTGTCGCAGATGCTCTGCCTCTATGAGGAGGAGCAGCTTGCGGCGGAGGAGAGTCTGGTGGCGCAGTATATCCGAAACCCGCGGATTGTCCGGGAATTTACGGCCTATTATGATTTGTATAACAAGTACAAGAAGGACTATCGCATCAACGAGATATTGGAGGGTCATGCGCCGATGCAGGCCATTGCCAGAGCGAAGGAGGCGGCGTTTGACGAGAGGCTTTCGCTGCTGGGAATGCTGCTGGACAGAGTGCAGGCGGACATGAAGGCAGTGATGGAGGAGGCCGCTTTCCTAAAGGATTTGCAGACCTGCCTGAGGGCGCTCAAGGGCAGGGTCGGGAGCGAAGCCTTGGGTGGGGAGCAGGATGCGGCTTTGATAGCGCAGGTGGAGCAGGTGCTTGCCCTGTTGGATCAGATGGCGGAGGGCAAAAAGAAGCTTCTGGAAAATTTGCAGACCGCCAACACGCTCTCCGATGCAGACCGGCGCAGACATCAAAAGCTCATCCGCTTTCTGGAGGAGCGCAGGAAGGAGCTCTATACAGGGGATGTGGTCACGGGGGAGGCCGCCTTTTCTTTTGTAAAGGAGAAATACGACGCCTGTGTGGCAGGGATGCGGCAGGAGACGGAGCTGGTGCAGAGGGAGCTCTCTTCGCTGTTTGCCTTTGTGGAGGAGGCCTTTGCTCAGGGCAATGAGCTGTTGATTCTGGTGACGGAGCTCACGGTGGACGGCGCCAGCGCGGAGTTTATCGCCACCTTTGGCAGTCCGGATTATCAGCGGCATAATCAGGAACTGATGCTCAGCGAGCGGAGTGACGATATCCGCGCGCAGATTGACGAGCTGGGATTATAGGGGGGATTTGAGATGGCAATTTCAAATATAAAAGCTGTTTTTCAAAGCGATGTCCAAAGGGTGTGGGAAGTTGTGACTTCTCTCGAAAATTATTCATGGCGCAGCGATTTGAGCAAAATTGAAATCATAAATGAAAATCAATTTGTGGAATACACAAAGGAAGGATATGCTACTGTTTTTACGGTTACGGCAAAAGAGCCATATAAACGCTGGGAGTTTGATATGGAAAATGATAATATAAAAGGTCACTGGACAGGTATTTTTACTCAAAGGGATGAGGGGACGGAAATTGATTTTACGGAGGATGTCATTGCAAAAAAGGTTTTTATGAAACCATTTGTTAAAATGTATTTGAAAAAGCAGCAGGCATTATATATTTCTGATCTGCAAAAGGTATTATAGTCGAACAGGAAGAGGTTTTATAGGAATATCATAGGATACCATAGGAATACAGAAAGAGGTGACCGGGGTGGTTCAGGAATGGGAGTACAGGATACCGGGCGGCAGTTTATATTATGAGATCATTGAGGAGCCGGGGAGCGGGAACTGTGTCCGGATCACCCGGCTGCAGGGACTTGCGGGGGAGGTGGTGATTCCCGGGCAGATAGAGGGCTGTCCGGTGAGGAGTATCGCCAAAAAGGCTTTCCTTAGCAAAAAGAATCTGCGAAAGGTCACTGCGCCCGATAGCGTGGAGGATGTGGGCGACTGGGCGTTTGCGTATTGTGACAGTCTGCACACGGTGGCGTTTGAGGCCGGGGAGCGCTTCCTGAATTTTGGCAGGGCGGTATTTCTGGAATGTAAAAATCTCCGCTTTTTGTCGGTGAACGGCGATGACGATACGACGGCGGCGCTGCTTGCAGCGGCGGTGACAACGGCGGATGCGCCCTATCTTCTGGACGCCTCTGAGGCGGGGAGCAGAGAGTGGCTGGAAAAATGGGATGCAAGGATGCTTGCGGTTCTGCGCAGTGCGGACAGTGAAGGGTATTCCAAGCAGGTGCTCTGCGGCGAGGAGGATTACGGCAGCACGGATGCTTCAGCCTACGAGAGCGGGCGGCGCAGGCTGAAGGTGCGGCTGTTGCTGCTGCGGCTTTTGTATTCCCGGGGACTGTCCGGGGAGCACAGACGGGAGCTGGAGGAATATCTGAGAAATCACACCAGAGGGTGCAGACATGAGGAGACCTGGCAGGTGGTGCTGACGGAGCACGGCGAGGAGAGCGCTTACTATCGTCTGTTTGCACAGCTGGGCTGTATCTCGGAGGAAAATTTTCAAGGGCTGCTCGCGGATGTGGGCGACGGGTATCCTGAGCTCAAGGCTTATCTCATGCGCTATAAGGAAGAGCAGCTGGGATATCAGGATTTTTTTGCGGGGCTGGATTTATAACCGCAGTTGTGATATGCTGGAAAGAACAGGAAGCGGGAACGGAATAAGAAGAATGGAATAAAAGGAATGGAATAAAAAGAATAAAATGAGGAAGGATGAGTAAGGCTATGACGCTGGAACAGGCGCAGGAAAAACTGCTCAGGTATGGTCAGGAGCACGTATTGAAGTATTATGAGGAACTGTCCGAGGATGAGAAGCTGAGTCTGCTTGCTCAGATTGACGCCACGGATATGGATATGCTGGAGGCCTGTCTGCACAGGGAGGAGCTGGCGAAGAAGGGTGTGATCACGCCGCTCTCCGCCATGCAGCTGGATGAGATTGCCGCAAACAGGGAGAGCTTTACCCGCACCGGCCTGGAGGCCATACGCGCGGGCGAGGTGGGAGCGGTGCTTCTGGCGGGCGGCATGGGTACCCGGCTGGGCTCGGAGGATCCGAAGGGCATGTACAATGTGGGCGTCACCAAAGACCTCTATATCTTTGAATGTCTGATCCACAATCTCATGGATGTGGTGAGGCAGGCGGACGCGTGGATCCATCTCTTTGTCATGACCAGCGACAAGAACCACGACGCCACGGTTGCATTCCTAAGGGAGAAAAATTACTTTGGCTATCGCTCGGAATACATTCATTTCTTTAAGCAGGAGATGGCGGCGGCCGTTGATTATAACGGCAAAATTTATCTGGAGGGGAAGGGCAGACTGTCCACTTCGCCAAACGGAAACGGCGGCTGGTTTATCTCGCTGCAGAAAAACGGGCTTCTGGAGTTGGTGCATGATGAGGGGATTGGGTGGCTGAATGTATTTGCGGTGGACAATGTGCTGCAGCGCATCGCAGACCCCTGCTTTGTGGGGGCGACGATCCAGAAGGACTGCGTGGTGGGAGCCAAGGTGGTGAGAAAGAGCGCGCCGGACGAGAAGGTGGGCGTGATGTGCCTGGAGGACGGCAGACCGTCCATTGTGGAGTATTATGAGCTCACGGATGAGATGATGAACGCCCGGGACGAGAAGGGCGACTATGCTTATTATTTCGGCGTGATCCTGAATTATCTGTTCAAGGTGGAGGATTTGGAGCAGATGATGGCGTCCAATATGCCGCTGCATATCGTGGAGAAAAAAATCCCCTATCTGGACGGGGAGGGCAGATTGATAAAGCCTGAGGCGCCCAATGGTTATAAGCTGGAAAATCTGGTGCTGGATATGATCCATCAGCTGGATTCCTGCCTTCCCTTTGAGGTGGAGCGGGAGAGGGAGTTTGCCCCCATCAAGAATGCCACGGGAGTGGACTCGGTGGAGAGCGCGAGGGCGCTTCTGGTGAAAAACGGCGTGGAGCTTTAAGATGTTTGGAATATCAGGAAAGGTTAAGACTGGAAAGGAGAACGTATGAGAATTTTAGTGACAGGCGGTGCTGGCTTTATCGGAAGCCATACCGTGGTAGAGCTGCAGGAGGCAGGGTATGATGTGGTGGTGCTGGATAATCTGTGCAACGCCAGCGAGAAATCTCTGGAGCGCGTGGAGGCTATCACGGGCAAAAGGGTGCCTTTTTATAAGGCGGACATTTTGGACAGGGAGGCTCTGGAGCAGATTTTTGCCGGGGAGCAGATTGACGCGGTAATCCATTTTGCCGGACTGAAGGCGGTTGGAGAGTCCGTGCAGAAGCCATGGGAATATTATCAGAACAATATCGCGGGGACGCTTGTTTTGTTGGACGTGATGAGAAAGCACAATGTGAAGAATATTATCTTTTCCTCCAGCGCAACCGTCTATGGAAATCCCGCTTTTATCCCTATTACCGAGGAATGTCCCAAAGGAACCTGTACCAATCCCTATGGCTGGACAAAATCCATGCTGGAGCAGATTCTCACGGATATCCAGAAGGCGGACGAGGAGTGGAATGTGATCCTGCTGCGCTATTTTAATCCCATCGGCGCACATCCAAGCGGCACTATGGGCGAGAACCCGAACGGTATTCCCAATAATCTGATGCCCTATATCACGCAGGTGGCAGTGGGCAAATTAAAGGAGCTCGGCGTGTTCGGCAACGATTATGATACGCCCGACGGCACCGGCGTCAGAGATTATATCCATGTGGTGGATCTGGCGAAGGGACATGTGAAGGCGCTGAAAAAGATTGAGGAGAATGCGGGACTGAAAATTTATAATCTGGGCACCGGCGTCGGTTACAGTGTGCTGGATATCGTGAAAAACTTCGAGGCTGCCACGGGTGTGAAGATTCCCTATGTCATAAAGCCCAGACGTGCGGGAGATATTGCGACCTGCTATGCCGACGCAGCCAGAGCCAGAGAGGAGCTTGGCTGGACTGCGCAGTACGGCATTCAGGAGATGTGTGCGGATTCGTGGAGATGGCAGAAAAATAATCCCAACGGATATGATGACTGATTCCGTTTAAGCCACATAGAGGTACATGAAGATAAAGTGGCAGATGCTGCCTCCCATGACGAAGAGATGGAACACCTCATGGGAGCCAAAGTCCTTGTGTTTTGCATTGAAGAGCGGGAGCTTCAGCGCATAGATCACGCCGCCCGCGGTGTAGATGATGCCGCCCGCAAGAAGCCATAAAAACGCCGCGGTGGGCAGGGTGTTCCAGAGCTGTCCAAAGACCAGTACGCACACCCAGCCCATGGCGATATAAATTGTGGAAGAAAACCACTTGGGGCAGGTGACCCAGCACGCCTTGATCACCATGCCGGCCAGTGCGATGCCCCAGACCAGGGCGAGGAGCTGATAGCCCAAAGTTCCCCCCAGCACGATCAGGCATACGGGTGTGTAGGAGCCTGCGATCAGGACGAAGATCATCATGTGATCCAGCTTCTTGAAAAGCTTCAGCCGTCTGCCCGTGAGGTTGACGCTGTGATAGGCGGTGCTGGCTCCGTAGAGCAGGATCATGCTGCTCATAAAAATAGCCATGGCGGCGAAATTCTGGCCGCCGGCTGAAATTCCTGTTTTTACCAAAATGGGCACGGTGGCAAAGACTGCCAGCATCATGGCGATGAAATGTGTGATGGCGCTGCCCGGTTCTCTGATAGTTATCTGCATATGAATCCTCCTTTTTAAACAGTATATCCAAAACCACGACGAATATCATTTAAAGCTCAACAAGTAGTATTCAAAACTACATCTTATGTACTGAATACTACTATCAAAAAGAGGAATTGTCAACAGAAAATTTACAGGAAATGTTTAATCTTCTTCCAGAACCTGGAATTCCAGATAATCAAAATCAACGGATTCAATAAAGCTGTCCTGATAAAAACGGGTCTTGGCATGGCGTTTGAATTCCGCGATATTCTTCTCGAGCCAGATGGGCTGGCCTAAGTCAAAACGGCGGCAGATTTCCTCCAGCGCCCGAAATACCTTGTGAGTGCGGGTGTCCTGACGGGTGTCTTCCACAACTGTGTCCCGCAGCATATGGTTATCATGAAACAGTTTCGCCCAGATGCGCATAGTAGCTCTCCCTCCAGTCTGATTTGCCGGTTAAAAGGCGGCTGTTAAAATCATATGCTATTTGCCCGTGAAATTCAAGAAATAAAAAAATCCGGGTTCATAAACCTGAATTTCAGGACATATACATATAGAGTGGCAGTTTGAAATAGGAAAAACTACCAACTATTATTAAAAAAGGATTAAAATTTTGTGAATTATATACATTTTTATTCTAATCTGTGGTATAATGAATTCACTAAAGCAAATCGGCAAGACAAAGGAGCAGTTATGGATTTGAGACAGGCGAGCGGAGACGGTATTGATAGCTGGCAGGAAGTGACACTGGTCTACAATGCAGCTCTCCGACAGATAGAAACGAAAATGGAAATACTCAACGATGAATTTCAGCATGTGCATCAGTACAATCCGATCGAACACATCAAAGCGCGTATCAAGACGCCGGAAAGTATCGTGAAGAAGCTCAAGCGTCACGGGTATGAATCTACGATTGAGAATATGGTAAAGCACATCAATGATATTGCGGGTATCAGGATTATCTGTTCTTTTACCTCGGATATCTATCGCATTGCGGATATGATCAGTGAGCAGAAGGATATCCGGGTGATTGCGGTCAAGGATTACATTACATATCCCAAGGCCAGCGGTTACAAGAGCTACCATATGATTGTAACGGTGCCCGTGTACCTGTCAGACCGCATTGTGGACACCAAGGTCGAGATGCAGATACGCACGGTTGCGATGGATTTCTGGGCGAGTCTGGAGCACAAGATACACTACAAGTTTGAGGGAGACGCGCCGGAACACATACGCAGCGAATTGGTGGAGTGCGCCCGCATGGTTGCAGATTTGGATGCAAGGATGCTGTCCTTAAATGAGGAGATACTGGTGCTCAGCGGGGCACAGGAGAATGCCGCAATGTGATGATGCGACAGGCAGAACGGATAGACAGAAGAGATATGAGACGCATTGGAATTGTTGTATAAAGATTATCATACAGAGACGCATGGAACAGTGATGTGTGCCATGCGTCTTTTGGTGTCCGGATATTTGATGTCCGGATAAATGAGGAGTGCCCGAACACCTCTCGGCGCTCGGGCTATTATGAAAAAAATATCTGAAATCTTATCTGTACTTATCCGTATCTCTTGTATCTGTAATAAAGTATAACAAGGAAATATGAACAAATTATGAACGACATGTAAATACTCGGTTAAAGTTCCAAAAACAAAAAGACAACGGAACAAAAACTGTGCAAAATATACAAAAATCTTTTCGCGGCACAGGAGTTGTCAGGATGCCAAAAAGATGTTAAAATAAAAACAATAAAGCACACGGGAAAATGCCCGCTAAAGCGGACAGGGGGTATATTATGGATACGTTTATGGACAGGCTGGCACAGAAATTTACAGCACAGGAAATGATTAAAGCCAACGCAGCGGCGGAGGCGGAGGAGCTCAACAGATTGCGGGAGCAGGTGCAGGAGTACACGGAATGTCTGGATCGCATGCAGCAGATATGCGCGGAGATGGAGCGGGTTGCAGAGAATGCGAAGGGCAGAGTGGATGAGGCAAGGCTGGATACGGACGGACTGCGGGAGCAGCTTTTGGAAATCTGGCAGAATGTGCAGACTATGCAGAATGCACAGCAGAGTCCTGTCGGAGAGCAGGATGAGGTTTCCCAGAGGGTATTTGTGGAGCAGCTTGGCGACTCCCAGCGGATGTTGACGGAGCAGTTTGACAATTCGCAGCGGATGCTTACGGAGCAGTTTGACAATTCCCAGCGGATGTTTACCGAGCGGCTTGACAATTCGCAGAGAGCGCTTGCGGAGCAGCTTGGCAATTCTCAGATGATGCTCGTGGAGCAGCTTGGCAACTCGCAGCGGATGCTGGCGGAGCAGATTGACAGCATGAAGTGTGCGCAGGATGAGCAGTTTGACAGCATCCGGGGTATACAGAGCGAACAGATGGAGGATATCAGGGGCACGCAGGCTCAGCAGATCGAGAGCATCCGGAGTATGCAGGATGCACAGCTGGAGCGCATAAAGGGTCTGCAGCAGAATCAGATCAATGACCTCAGAGGTATGCAGGACGGGCAGGTTGAGGCTATCAAGAGCGCTATTGAGGATCAGCTTGACGGCATACGCAGCATGGTGAAGGCTCAGATCAGCGGCATCAAGAACGGACAGGACGGTCAGCTCGAGAGTCTGCACAGCGCGATGGATGCGCAGAACAATACACTGGCTGAAAAGCTGGGTGAGATGCAGACAAATCTGGAGACGCAGCTTGAGGGCTCCAATGATTTCATCCACAAGGAATGCGTGAAGGTGTATCGCAACGTGCAGGCCGTGGTGGGCGAGGAGAACAATAAGCAGACGGATAATCTGGAGTATATGATAAGACCCATAACCGGAAAGATGAAGAATCTGTTCAGCATTTCTGTGGCTGCACTGGTATTTTCTCTGATTGGCGTGGCTTTGCAGGTGCTGAGTCTGCTGCATATTTTCTAGGACAGAGCTGTACGGGATAAATGCAGGGAAACGATATGGGTGAAGGAGAGGCGGAATGGCAAAGGAGATATGGAAGCCGGGCAACATGCTCTATCCGCTGCCGGTGGTGATGGTGAGCGTGGCAGACCGGGCGGGCAGAAATAACATTATCACGCTGGCGTGGGTGGGAACGGTTTGTTCCGAGCCGCCCATGGTGTCTGTCTCCGTGAGGCCGGAGAGATATTCCCATGCCATTTTAAAGGAGACCGGGGAGTTTGTGATCAATCTGACGACGAAGAACCTGACCTATGCCACGGATTACTGCGGCGTAAAGAGCGGGCGGGACGTGGACAAGTTTCAGGAGATGAAGCTGACGGCGCTGCCGGCCGCCAGGGTGAAGGCTCCTCTGATCGCGGAGAGCCCGGTGAATCTGGAGTGTGTGGTGCGGGAGGTGAAGCCTCTGGGCTCGCACGATATGTTTCTCGCCGAGGTAGTGGCGGTGCATGCGGATGAGGAGTACATGGACGAGAACGGCAAATTCTGTCTGGACAGGGCGGAGCCCATCGTGTATTCCCATGGAACCTATTTTGGCTGTGGAGAGCGGCTGGGAACCTTCGGTTACAGCGTGCGCAAAAAATGAGGCTGGCACAGCCGTTAAGTTTTTGGAGATTTGGGGGAGTCTAACAGGCTCCCTCTTTTTACGGCGTCTTTTCCGTAGCGCGCCCGGATGCTGTCCAGCGCGGCGTCCAGCTTCTGCTGCTTCTCGGATTTGGGAGCCTCGTAGTCGAAGAGGCTTAACTGTATCGGGGCGTCCTCCTCCACAAGTCTGGCGGTGCGCACTCCCAGAAGACGGATGGGAGAGCCGTTCCAGAGTTCGTCGAAGAGGATGCAGGCATGGCGGTAGATTACGTCCGTGGAGGCGGTGGGAACGTCCAGAACCATCTGATGGGACGCTGTCTGAAAGCTGCTGTATTTGATTTCGGTGCAGACAGACTCCGCCATGGAGTGGGCGGAGCGCAGACGCCTCCCCACGGATTCGGACAGCTCCAGAAGAACCTTTCGGGCGTCCTCTGCGGTGACGGCGTCATGTGAGAGGGTGGTCGAATTGCCGATTCCCTTGGCTTTGGCCTGCACGGTGATCACGACGGAATCGTCCCGCCCGTTTGCATAGTCCCATAGCGTCCGCCCATGGCTTTTTAAATGTGCTTCCAGAATATCGGGGTCTGCACATGCCAGCTCCCCTATGGTGCGGATGCCCAGCTTTTTCAGCGTTTCCGCGCTGGAATGACCGCAGGAAAATAACTGTCCCACGGGGAGCGGCCAGAGCTTTTCGGGAATCTCGCGGCAATAGAGCGTATGCACCAGATTTGGCTTCCTGAAATCGGAGGCCATCTTTGCCAGCACTTTTCTGTCCGAGACGCCCACGTTGACGGTAAAGCCGAAGCGGGCGTACACAGAATCCCTGATATGGGCGGCGGCCGCCTCCGGCGAGGAATATTTTGAGGCAATAGGGGTATAATCCATATAGCATTCATCGATGCTGACCTGTTCCAGATCCGGGCAGATATCCGCCAGAAATTCCACAAGCTGTCGGCTGTATTCCCGGTAGCTTGCGTGGTTGGGAGCTGCCGTCACCAGATTGGGACATTTGCGGAAGGCGTTTACTACCGGCTCGCCGGTCTGGATGCCGTAGGCTTTGGCGGGAATGGATTTTGCCAGGACGACTCCGTGGCGCGTGGAGGTATCGCCCCCCACGATGGAGGGGATCAGGCGCAAATCCACCGTGTCCCCGGCTGCAAGGCGATCCAGGGCGGTCCAGCTCAAAAATGCAGAATTGACATCAATGTGGAAAATAATTTTATCACTCATAACACAAGTATAACCCGAAAATAACCGCTTTACAAGCCATACAAATATTGATAGAATGAAAATGTTTAGTCGCAAAGTGTTACGAAAATATTACAGAGGAATAATCATGAAGTCTACGAAGATAAAATATGTCGGATTCAAATTTACATATGTGAAAACCACCCTCCTGACGCTGTTTGTCTGTATGCTGCTTATGGACGGTTATCAGGGCTTTTCCTCCGAGGGCGAGAATTATTTTCGTATTGTTTTGAATGGAGTGGAGATTGGCGCTGTGGCGGATGAGGAGACGGCGGAGCGGTTGTTGACGGAGGCGCGCAGGGAGATTGCCGTACAGAGTGAGGAACTGACTTTTATTGACGCGGATATGACTGTGCAGGGTGAGGAGGTTCTCTGGGGCAGACTGGATAAGGAAGAGCTTCTGCAGTCCCGCATGGGCGAGGTGCTGCAGCAGAGCATCCGGGAGACCATGCACCGCTCTTATACATTGAAGGTAAACGAGTACATTGTAAATCTCGGCAGCGCTGGAGAGGTGCAGCAGCTTTTGCAGGCAGCAGTGGACAAATATGATGCAGACGGGCTTTTTCATGTGGACCTGGTCCGGGATGCGGGCAGAGAGCTGGGAGCTCTGACGGCGCAGGTGAGCAGAAAGGAGGAAGCCGGGGCTTTGGAGGCGGAGTTTGTGGCTGCGGGCGTGGAGACGGTCATGGCGCGGATTGGAGACGAGATTTATGACGGCAGGGAGAAAAGCTTCGAGGACTATGACCTGGGCGTAAAGACCATGAACTTTTCCGAGGAGGTGGAGATCGTGGAGGCGTATCTGCCGGAGAGCCAGCTCACCACGCTGGAACAGGCGGTGGACGAGGTGATCAAGGAGCAGGAGACCGTGGGCGAATACACCATTGTGGCCGGGGACACCCTCTCGGAGATATCCATCAAGGTCAATATTCCCATAGATAAAATTCTGGAGCTGAACAGCGACAGACTGAGCGATGAAAACTCCACCATCCGCGCGGGGGACAAGCTGATCATCACGGTGCCTGAGCCGGAGCTTTCCGTGGAGCGCATGGAGGAGAATTACTACGAGGAGATTTATGACGCGGACATTATTTATATTGACAACGACGACTGGTATACGAATCAGACGCTGGTGCATCAGCAGCCTTCCGCAGGCTTCCGCAAAATTGTGGCGGATGTGCATTATCTGAACGACAAAGAGGTGTCCCGGGAGATTTTGAAGGAAGAGATCACTCAGGAGGCGGTGGCTAAGATTGTGGAGCGGGGAACCAAGATTCCGCCCACCTATATCCGGCCTATCTCAGGGGGGCGCCAGACCTCGGGCTTTGGCAGACGTACTGCTCCCACCAAGGGCGCGAGCACCTATCACAAGGGTGTGGACTGGGCGGTGCCCACGGGAACCTCCGTCTACGCGTCCTGCGGCGGCACGGTGGCAAAGGCCGGCTGGGGAAGCGGTTACGGCTATGTGGTCTATATCGACCATGAGGACGGCAGACAGACAAGGTACGGGCATCTGTCCAAGGTGCTGGTGAAGGCGGGGCAGAGCGTGAAACAGGGAGAGAGGATTGCGCTGAGCGGCAATACGGGCGTGAGCACGGGACCTCATCTGCACTTTGAAATCCTCATAAACGGAAGCCAGGTGAACCCGTTAAAATATCTGAATTAGTGCATGATTTATGCATCATTATTGCATCAGAACATGTATTCTATTTACAAATGCGGCAAAATATGGTATAAAGCTTGTTAAGGTATAGTAGATAATGTATTTGGGATAATATTTTTCATATAGCAGATAACCTGAACAAGAGGTAGGAATAAATGGAACAATACGCGGTGAGAGGCGGAAATCCATTGGTCGGTGAAGTTGAGATAGGAGGGGCTAAGAATGCAGCGCTTCCTATTCTTGCCGCATCCGTGATGACGGATGAGACAGTATATATAGAAAATATGCCGGATGTGCGGGACACGAATGTACTGTTGTCCGCAATGGAGGGCATCGGCGTGCTGATGCGGCAGGAGGGCAGACACAGAGTTGTTCTGAACGCCGCTAACATCAACAATACCGAGGTAGTGGACGAGCGGCTGAAAAAAATCAGAGCTTCTTATTATTTGATTGGAGCATTGTTGGGCAAATACAAACAGGCGGAGGTCGTGCTTCCGGGAGGGTGCGACATCGGCAGCCGTGCCATCGACCAGCACATCAAGGGCTTTGAGGCTCTGGGGGCAAGGGTGGTCATCGAGCACGGGCTTATCAAGACCAGCGCGGAGCGTCTGGTGGGAAGCCATATCTATATGGATGTGGTCAGCGTGGGCGCAACCATCAATGTCATGATGGCAGCAACCATGGCGGAGGGCAAGACCGTTATCGAGAACGCGGCAAAGGAGCCCCATGTGGTGGATCTGGCGAACTTCCTCAACAGCATGGGCGCCAATATCAAGGGCGCGGGCACGGACGTGATCCGCATCAAGGGCGTGACCAGACTGCATGGCACGGAGTATGCGATCATCCCTGACCAGATAGAGGCGGGAACCTTTATGTTTGCCGCCGCAGTGACCAAGGGCGATGTGACGGTAAAAAATGTTATCACCAAGCATCTGGAGTCCATCACCGCCAAGCTTCTGGAGATTGGCTGCGAGGTGAAGGAGGCGGACGACTGCGTGCGCGTGGTGGCGTCCAAGCCGCTGCATCACACGCAGGTAAAGACGCTGCCCTACCCCGGATTTCCCACGGACATGCAGCCCCAGATTGCGGTGACGCTGGCTTTGTCACAGGGGACAAGCATCGTGACGGAGAGCATTTTTGAAAATCGTTTTAAATATGTGGACGAGCTCACCCGCATGGGAGCAAATATCAAGGTGGAGGGCAATATCGCCATCATAAACGGTGTGCCCAAATACACAGGTGCGAGCATTTCCGCACCGGATTTGCGGGCGGGCGCGGCGCTGGTGCTGGCGGCGCTGGCGGCGGAAGGCTACAGCACTGTGGACGATATCCGCTATATCGAGAGAGGCTACGAGGACTTTCATTTGAAGCTGCAGTCTCTGGGGGCGCAGATTGAGCTGATTGAGACCGAGCGCGACTTCCAGAAATTTAAGCTCAAGACCGGCTAAGACGGCTTGACAGGAGCAGCGTTTCATAGTATATTAGCTATAACAACTATATAAGTTTTCTCTTATTCAGAGTGGTGGAGATACATAGGATCGATGAAGCCACGGCAACCCCTGTATGGAAGGTGCCCACCTGAGCGAATAACTCCTGCCGAGAGGCGGGTCGAACAATAAGAGGATTTGACTATCGAAAATGGCAGGTCCGCTTTTTGTGAGCGGACCTACTTTAATTTACATTATCAAATTTTACTACTTATCCCGTTGGACTGGGATAGACAAGGAGGAAAACATGGAAAAACATTTATTTACTTCGGAGTCTGTCACGGAGGGGCATCCCGATAAAATCTGTGACGCAGTTTCGGACGCCGTGCTGGATGCGCTGATGGAGCAGGATCCTTTCAGCCGCGTGGCATGTGAGACCTGTACTAACACCGGCTTTGTGATGGTGATGGGCGAGGTGACCAGCAAGGCGAATATTGATATTCCCGCCATTGTGAGAAAGACTGTGACGGAGATTGGCTATGATGCTTCCGAGAAGGGCTTTGACGGCAATACCTGTGCGGTGATGGTGTCTCTGGACAAGCAGTCGCCGGATATTGCCATGGGTGTGGACAAGGCGCTGGAGGCAAAGCGGGGTGAGGCCGGCATGACGGACGATCAGCTGGACGCCATCGGTGCGGGCGACCAGGGTATGATGTTCGGCTATGCCAGCAATGAGACGGAGGAATATATGCCCTATGCCATCGCTCTGGCACATAAGCTCACGGCCAGGCTCACCGAGGTGCGCAAGAACGGTACGCTGCCCTATCTTCGTCCCGACGGCAAGAGTCAGGTGACTGTGGAGTATGACGAGAACGGAAAACCCGCGCGTCTGGAGGCAGTGGTGCTCTCCACGCAGCATGACGCGGAAGTGAGTCAGGAGCAGATTCACGAGGACGTGAAAAAATACATTTTTGACAAGGTGCTGCCTCAGGATATGATTGACGGGGACACCAAGTTCTTTATCAATCCCACGGGACGCTTCGTCATCGGCGGTCCTGCCGGCGACAGCGGACTCACCGGGCGCAAAATTATCGTGGACACTTATGGCGGCTATGCCCGTCACGGCGGCGGAGCCTTCTCCGGCAAGGACTGCACCAAGGTGGACAGAAGCGCGGCCTATGCCGCCCGCTATGTGGCAAAAAATATTGTGGCTGCCGGTCTGGCGGACAAGTGCGAGATTCAGCTGTCCTATGCCATCGGCGTAGCGCAGCCCACCTCGATCATGGTGGACACCTTCGGCACCGGGAAGCTCGGCAATGACAGGCTGGTGGAGATTATCCGCGAGAATTTTGACCTGAGACCCGCGGGCATTATCAAGATGCTGGATCTGAGAAGACCCATTTACAGAGCTACCGCAAGCTATGGACATTTCGGCCGCACGGATGTGGAGCTTCCGTGGGAGAAGCTGGACAAGGCGGAGCTGTTGAAGAAATACCTGTGAGGAGAAGAAATAATAGACGGAAGCCGCTGAACAACAGAATAGGAATTGACAGGACGGTTAGCATTTTAGACAATGTTGGCCGTCTTTTTTTGTTAAATTTTTTAAAAAATTTTAGTTGACCTGACACTATGTAATGCTTCAAACTGATAGTGAGTAATAGTTTATTTGACTAAATCAGAGGAGGTAGGAGATGAAACAGGGAACGCAAAAATTGTACAGGCGGCTCATTGCCATTGTCTGTGCGGCAGCTATGGTGTTGAGCGGGATTCTTTCCGATGTGGGCACTATGGCGGTTTGGGCGGCAGCGGAACATACGCTGTGGCTTGTGGGAGACTCGACTGTATGTGAGTTTAACGATCTGCAGTATTATCCGAGATACGGATATGGAACACAGATCAAGAATTATCTGGACGACACTTACGAGGTGAGGAATCTGGCGCTGTCCGGCACCAGCTCCAAGAGCTATCTCACTCAAAATAATTATAATACGTTAAAGAGCGGGATCAAGGCGGGCGACACCCTGGTGATCGGCTTCGGTCATAACGATGAGAAGGCCGAGGAAGCCCGGTATACGAATCCCAACGGCGACTGGCAGACGGAAGGCTCCTTTGCCAAAAGCCTGTATGACAACTATGTCAAGGTGGCGCAGGACGTGGGTGCGGAGGTGATCCTCTGCACGCCTATCGTCAGGAGAACGGACAAGGCGACGTTCAGTGACGACAAGCTCCACATCACCGCGGATTCCGGTACCTACAAGGGCGGCGATTATCCCGCGGCAATCCGCAAGCTCGGTGCGGACAAGAGCATACCCGTGGTGGATTTGACCGAGCTGACCAAGGAGCTGTATACAACGCTGGGACCGGAGGAAACGCTGTACCTTCATGCCTGGTCAAGCTCGAATGCGGCCACGGTGGACAATACGCATCTGAATCTCTATGGCGCGAAGTATGTGGCGTGGCTGTTTGCGAAGGGCGTAAAGGAGACAAATGCCGGTCTTGCGGCACATATTACGCCGGGAGCTGCCGCTCCGGAAAAGGATCTGGAGGCGGCGAAGCATCCCGACTATATACCGCCGGAGTATGACCCCAATCTGCCCGGGAGCGAGCTGTGGTCGGACTATAACGGAAGCGGCGACGGCGAGGACGGCGTGCGTTTTAAGGGAACTGTATTTGGCGATCTCGGCGATGGGGAGCCGAAGGAGGAGAACTATCTGCTGGAGACAGACGCCGACGGCAATATGCACATTCAGGTGCTGAGCAATAAGGGGGCGATTGCTGAAGGTGCAGACGGGATTGCCATGTATTACTATAAGCTGCCCGGAGGAAGCCAGTTTGAGTTCTCCGCAAGGGCGACTGTTCATTCCATCTCTGACGAAAGCGGCGCCGCCTTTGGTCTGATGGCCAGGGACGATATGTACATCGACAAGGACGGCTATATAAGCTCCGACTATGTGGCGGCAGGCAGTCTGGGGATTGGATGTAATTGCTTCTACAGACATGGCGGTACGCTGGGCGGCATGAAGGCTCTGGAAAAAGAGACCGTGGCTGCGGGCGGTGTTTATAATCTGAGCATTGTCAGCAACTCGGACGGCTACGCCTGTGCCTTTGGCAGCGAGGAAGGACAGAGCGCAGGCTATGATTTTCATCTGAATTCAGTGGATGCCGACAGCATTTATATTGGCATGTTTGCGGCCAAGAATGCGGATGTCACCTACAGCAATCTCTATCTAAAGGTGGACGGCGAGGTGCTCATCGACAATAGAAAGACTGAGTATCCGGTGACTGTGAGCAGTGATGAGCACGGCACGGCGAGAAGCAATACCACCTCTGCGGCAGCAGGGGAGACCGTGAAGCTTATCGCGACGCCTGACGAGGGCTATATTCTTAAGGAGTGGAAGGTGACGGGCGGCAATGTGACTGTGAAGGATGAGCAGTTTACCATGCCCGCGGCAGAGGTGAAGATACAGGCAGTTTTTGAGGAATTGCGCACCGAGTGGGATTTCTCCAGGGACAATACCATTGCCGGAGAAAATGGCATTCGTTTGGCGGGCGGAAAGGGTGCAGTCGCCGGCCTGCAGATTGACGCTACAAATGGCAGCTGGGATTCCACGGGCAGCCTTACAGGCGGTTGGGTACAGGTTGGTCAGGGCACCGTGATCACCGTGCCTGTGGCGGGAGCCGGCAAGGTCACCGTATACGCTCAGACGGCCGATTACACGGTGGACGGTCAGAAGGCTGCGGTGGCAAACGGCGAGGAGACCTTTATCGTCAAAGGACAGGATCGGAAGGTAACGATTGTGGCGACGGCGGCTACTGCCCTGAAATTGATCAGGGTGAAGGCGGGCTCTCTCAGAACGATCGATGTGTGGGATTTCGGCGCGAAGGAGGAGACAGACACCGACACCTATACGAACCATATCACGCCGACGACCGTTCGGAGCGCAGGCGTTGTTACAAGCGGCGTGTACAGTGCGGTAAAGGATAAAAAGATAGGGACGGTATATGGCGACCTGGCACAATTCCATGAGAATAATGACCGTTTTTACAGCGATAATAGCAAGCTGTCAGATCTGAATAATTCAAAATCCGCTACCGGAACAAAAAATGAGTATAGCGACGGGTATAAAGCGGCGGGAGCCTGGTACTGCAACGGCTCAGGCGCCAAAGATAAGCGTTATATGACCATTGCAAATGTGAAGGCCGGGGATAAGATTGTGGCCTATATGGGAAGCCTGAAGGGCAGCAGTGACGTAACCTTCCATTTTGAAGGACAGGGCGAGGCAAGTGCGCAGAAGGAAACGACCAGGACGATGGCGGCGGATTCATATGACCGTTTTGAGTTCGTAGCGGAGTATGACGGTACCTACGCAATCTGGCCCGAGGGAGGCAAGCCCATGTATCACAGGGTTATGCGCGTTCCCGGCGTTACCGTGAGCGGCACCATAGATTTCGGCGAGTATACGGGAACGGGATATTCCGTGAAGTTTGTGAACCAGACCACTAAGAGCGAGACTGAGGCCGTGGTGGAGGATGGGACATTTACCGCGGTGCTGGCGGCAGGATATACATACAGGGCTGTATTGTCCGGTGCAGTAGGCTTTGGCTTTGCCCTTGAGGGAAGAGATGTGACGACCACGAATGCGGATGCCATTACAGGCAAGGAAGGCGTTGCGCTGGTGGTGGAACCGAAAAGTACTTATACTTATTCCGGTAAGATTACCGGCTTTGCAGACGGCTATGACATTTCCAAACTGAGCGGAGCCATGGTGCCTGCCGGGGATTCCACGGCGGATGAAGCGCCTCTTACGATTGATACGCAGCTGAACTTTACCGCTACCCTGCAGCCGGATGTGGCATACACGGTACAGCTTGGGGGTGTGAACGATTATGAGGTGAAGACGCCCGCCAAGGTGGAGGCTTCGGAGGATTTCGCGGCGGATATCACCGTGGCGTTAAAGCCTGTCCATGCAGTGACCGGCGGCTTCCGCGGGATAGGAACCGCCAGGGTGACAAAACTGACCTTTACCAATGTGGAGGATGAGTATGCATATACCGCTGCAGTGACGGATGAGGGATATTCCGTCTCCCTTCGGGATGGCGCATATCTGGCTCAGGCTGAGGTGACGGGCTATACAACCCGGACTCACGTGGTGGTAAACGGCGAGGCGGTGAACAAGGATCTGCTCTTTGTATCCACCGCACAGGCGGGTACTCTGCCCAAGGCTTCTGATATTTATGTGGGATATCCAAAGAAGGCGAATAATTATGCGACTATGCGTGAGGCGCTGGCAGCGTGTGCGGCCATGAATCCCACAAGCGAGGCGGAGCGCATCACAATCCATATTGCTCCCGGAACCTACAGGGAGCAGCTGATTGTGACCACGCCCTATGTGAGCTTTGTGAACGATACAGAGGAGGAGGTACTGCTGACCTGGTATTACGGTATCGGCTATCAGTATTACAGTATCGGCGCCGACGGTTTCTACAACGAGGAGCTCGCGTATGACCAGTACGGGAAGAAGAGCGCGGAAAAATGGGGCGCTGCGGTGTACGTGAAAAATTCGGCGACTGCGTTCCGGGCGGAGGGGATTACGTTTGAGAATTCCTTCAACCGCTACATCACGGACGAGGAGATCGATGACGGTGTGGAGGTCTCCGGGGAAGAGTCCATCAACGTCAAGAGAAAATATGGCACGGATGTCCAGACCAAGGCAGCCACTGAGCGCGCGGCAGCCCTGGTGGTGGAGGCCGATAAGGCGGAGTTTAGAAACTGTGGATTCCTCGGCAGTCAGGATACGCTGCAGACGGGAAATACGGCATCGCATCTGTATTTTAAGGACTGTCTGATTGCGGGACAGAGCGATTACATCTTTGGCGACGGCAACGCGGTGTTTGATACCTGCGAGCTGCGCTTTGCAGGCTACAGCGCAAACAGTCAGGGCGGATATATCACCGCGACCAAGACAGAGAAGGCGGACAAGGGCTATCTGTTTAGAAACTGCAGCGTTACTGCGGGCGAAGGACTCACGGTGACGCCGGGATATTTTGGAAGACCCTGGCTCGCCTCCGCGCATGTGGTATTCCTGAATACCAAGCTGGAGAAGGCTGATTTGATCGTGGCGGCAGGCTGGACGGAGATGAACAATGTCAAGCCGGAGAACGTAGCTTTCTACGAGTACAACACCACGACCCTGGACGGCACTGCTGTGAGCACGTCAGGCCGCAAGGGCAAGGTGATGACGCAGGCCGAGGCATCGGCGGTAAAGCCCGCGGATTATTTCGGGAGCTGGACGCCCGCGTTCTATCGCGAGGAGGCAGAGGAGATTGCGTTTACAAGGGCTCCCTTCGTCACGGACAACGGCGACCTCAACACGCCTTACCCCGGACACAAACTGACCGTGGGATATTCTCTGGGTGCGGCCAACGATGCAAATGACGCGTCCGTGATCCAGTGGTATCGCGTAAAGGACGACAAGGAGACGCTGGTGAAGCTCTCCAACGCTGTTCTGGATAAGACCTATAAGATTACGAAGGACGATGTGGGCAGCTACATCAAGGTCACGGTGACCCCGACTACCGTCAGCGGCAGAGCAGGTACGGCGGCAAGCTACACGGTGGAGGCCGTTGTGGGAGATGGGTATGAGGATCCCGATGCCACCGGCGGGGATGTCGCGCTGGGAGAGGGCGTAAACATTTTCCTGGCGGGCGATTCCACCGTCAAGGACTATTCCGCGAAGGGTATCAATTCCGGCGGAACGGCCAGAAATGAAGGCGCGTGGGGCGAGTTCCTCCAGAGCTATTTTAACAGTGACAAGGTGACGGTGGTCAATTACGCAAACGGCGGCAGAAGCTCCAGAAACTTTATAAACGAGGGCTCTCTGGACAAAATTGCCGATAAGATTGGCGAGGGCGATTACCTGTTCATTCAGTTTGGACACAATGACTGTTCCAACGGTTCAGGCTATCTTGCCGACAGATATGTGCCCCTTGGCACACCCGACGCAAATGGTGTATATCCTTCCACGCCCGGAGTGAAAAAGGAGACTCCCGCGGAGCTGGCGGGCAATAAATATGGCGACACCTGCTATACCTATGACTGCGGCGGCACCTTCAAGTGGTATCTGCAGCAGTATATCGATGTGGCAAAGAAGGCCGGGGCAACGCCTGTGCTGGTGACTCCTGTCTCCAGAATGTACTACATTACGGACGGAGAAAACAAGGGAACCATCAAGCCCCATCATGACTCTACCGACGCAACTACCAACACACAGGTGACATCGAATAATGCCTATGTGACGGCGGTAAGACAGCTCGCCGAGGAGCAGGATGTGCTTCTGGTGGACGGCTTTGAACTGACTAAGACACTCTTTGAGGATGCCTATAAGGCGTGCGGCAGTGATGTCTATGGTACACAGATCATGCATACCGGCGACAAGACCCACAACAACAAGCTGGGCGGTATGATTGAGGCGGCGGCCATCGCGTCCGCGATTCAGAAGATGGATCTGAATATTTCCTATGCGGTGAAGGCTCCCGGACAGGTGCTGGGCGAGACCACAGACGGCAGCACGGTATTTATGGTGAGCGGAAGCGGCAAATTCACCGCCTATGACATCAACAGCGATTATAAGGAAAAGGCTGCTTATTGGGAGAGTCTCGGACAGAAGATGTTCGACGACATCGCCGCGAAGGCGGAGGAGCTGGGCGGTTCTAAGAATCCGAATGACCCCGAACAGCCGATACAGCCTGTGAAGGGCGAGGGACTGGAAATCGTGCTGGCGGATCCCGACGCGGTTTATACCTATACCGGCGCCGCCATCCAACCTGAGCTTGCAGTGTTCAACAACGGCGAGCTGCTGACAGAGGGCACGGATTACACCGTGAAGTACAGCAACAATGTGAAGGCCGCCGAGGCAGGCGACAGGAAAGCTCCCACTATCACCGTAACCGGTAAGGGCAGCTTTGCCGGCAAGACGACACAGACCTTTACCATCGGGAAGAAGGATTTGAGCGATGAGGATGTGTTGAAGGGCGACATCGTGGTTGCAAAGAAGGGCAAGGCTGTTCCCGTTCTGATTTACAATGGCATGAAGCTTGGCGCCAGGGATTATGAATTTGTCAACAGAACCGATGCATCAAAGAAATTTGAAGAAGACGGAACCATCCAGATTCAGGCGAAGGCAGGCGGCAATTACAAGACCGAGACGCCCATTACCCTTGATGTGACCGTGGTAACTAAGCTGCAGAAGCTCAACATCGTGGTGGACACAAGGACGAGGCTGACCTACAACGGCGAGGAGCAGATTCCCGATATCAAGGTATACGATAAGGATGACAAGACCAAGACGACGCCGCTGACTCCCGTTACGGATTACATCATCAGCTACAGCGGAGACAAGACCTCTGCGGGAACGCAGAAGTTCACCGTAATCGGCATGGGCAAATACACCGGAAGTACGGCGAAGAGCTACAAGATTAATCCGAGAAGGACCACGCTGAGCCTGACCAACGATGATGCAGATGCAAGCGGCGCGGTAAGCTACGGCTTCAACAGCGCGGGCGTTACCTTCAACGATGCATTGACCGTGACGGATGCCGGGCTGGATGATAAGGTGCTTGTACCTGGAAAGGACTACAAGGTAAGCTATAGCGGCAACAAGAAGGTTGGTACTAATACCGGTAAATACACGGTAACCTTCCTTGGCAACTACAAGGGCAGTGCTGCGCTGAAGGGCAAGTTCAGCATCACTGCGGCAAGTCTGGAGGATTTGGATGTGGCGAACGAATTGCATGTGGTATCCGCAGACAAGGCATACACCAAGGAGGCTGTTTATAAATCCGCACCCTATGTTCTGGTGAACGGCGTTGCGCTGAAGAGCTCCGATTACACGGTGAAGTACTATCTGGATCCCAAGGGTACCGAATCGCGCAGAGAGATGAAGGGCAGGAATAAGGTATTGCTGGATGATGGTGAGCTTTATAAGACTGTTTATGTGGAGATTGCCGGCAAGAAGAACTACAGCGGCGAGGTAGAGACCAGCTTCCGTGTCGTCAGGGCAGACGGGAAGACCGATATCTCCAAGGCAAAGATTACGCTCAAGGACAGTGAAGGAAACAAGCAGAGCAAGGTGGAATACACCGGCAAGGCAGTATATCCTGCCAGCATTGTGGTCAAGGCGGGCACGAACCCCGAGGTTACTCTGACTCCCGATGCTTCCGGCAGCTGGGATACCGACGATTACACGGTAGAATTTGTAAACAATATCGAGAAGGGAAAAGCTACCATTATCATCAGCGCCAGGGACGGAGGCGGTTGTGTGGGCAGCAAGACAGCGACCTACAGTGTGACAACGCAGCGCATCGGCTCAGGAAACGATATCTGGACGAATATCGCTAAAATGTTTAATTTCTAAAAATCTAAAAAAAGAACAGCCCTCAGGTCGATACATGGCCTGAGGGCTGTCCTTTTTATCAAAATCCGCGTTCTTTTAAGTCCGAGAAAAGCTTCACATAAAATTCACTCACATCAAAGCCCCGGATATCCTTGTGTGTCAGATCAATCATATCGGCGTGGGAGATGCCTTTTTTCCCTGCGGATAAAAGTCCCAGATAATTGCCCCAGGCCGCGGAGGAGACGCTGACCAGTCCGTCGTTGTCGCCCTCGTATTTTTTGGACAGCAGATAGCTGATATTCAGCGGGAAAAAGGCGCTTCGGTGATTGTGCATTTTGGACATGATGCTCTGATAATAAACGCCGGGGGCGTCCGGCACCATTTCGTTAAATTTCGCACAGGCGGACGCTGTCAGATCCCTGACGCCTGCCAGAAAATCGGGCTTGTCATCCCCCAGCATGCTAAACAGTGCATTGTATCGCCGCTCCACATAATGAACCAGCCATTTGGGAAGAGAATCCAAGAGCACGTCCGCGAATTGACAGCCGCGGTGCGGCGTGTTGATGGTGGTGAGGGAGGCGACATGAGCCGCCATGCCCAGCCTGCTGATGGCATACCGTGAGTCCAGGCCGCCCTTGGAATGCGCTATGATATTGACCTTTTGAGCCCCGGTTTCCGCCAGGACACGCTCAATCTCAGCTTTCAGCTCTGCGGCGCTGTCCGCGATGGCCAGCGAGGACTGCTGTCTGCCATAATAGACCAGAGCGCCGTTTTGCTTGAGAGCCCTGGGGATGCGTCCCCAGTAATTTAAGTATTGCCAATCCCGGAAGAAAATGCCATGCACCATGATCACGGGATAGCGGGTACGGCAGACAAAGTTTTCTACTCTGGCGCAATCCAGAAGGTATCTGTTGCGGGCAGTGATCAACTCTCTGCGCACTATCCGGCACCATTGATAAAATAAAACAGCGTTTATCGGGAAGAGCCACCATAGAAAGAACATGAGGATCCTGCGCTGCAGCCCAAGCTGAGAGGAACAGAAGGCCGTGCGCCAGAAGCCGTTGAGATAGTGAAAGAGCAGTATGCAGCAGGCGATGGCCAGATTGATCAGGAACAGGGAGGAGAATCCCATGTGGCGGAATAAGACGATACAGAACACGCTCTCCGCCGCCAGCGCATAGAAGGAAGTGACGATCAGCTCGTACCCGCCCGCTAAAAGCTGCAGCCGGAAGCTTAAGCCCTTTTCGTAGCACGGCAGGATTTCCATGGCGGTCAGGAGGGCGACAAGGGCGGCATAAATGGAGACGCGCATTCCAAAGGACAGTATGCTCTGCTTTGACAGCTCAAAGGCTGCCAGATACGCATCTATCCGGTTGATGACCAGAAAGCTGTTCATCATGAAAAGCAAAAACAAAGTCTTGTAGGTTCGTTTCCAAAGGGTCATGTGTAAATGATTCCTCCAACGTAATGTCAGCGGTTCGGGCGTTTGGGACGGCAGGAGCAGGCGATGCCAAGGCCTCCGGCGCCGATATGACAGGAGACGCCCAGAGAGAGCTCGTCGCACAAAAGCTCCATATCAGGAAAGGCTTCCCGGATTTGCGCAACCCAGGAGGCAGTGGTCTCTTCGTCCGCACTGGAGGCGGCGAGCAGGGATACCTCGCCGTTTTCGTATGCTTCCTTAAATACCGTCGTCAGGTCGTGACGCATCGCCTCTATCATGGTCTGCCTCGCCTTGGCAAAGCCGCGGCATTTTTTGAAGGTGTCTAAGGTGCCGACGTCAAATTTCAGCACCGGTTTAATATTGAGCAGCGTGCCCAGAGAAGCGGTGGCGGGGCTGATGCGGCCTCCGCGCTTCAAATTCTCCAGGGTCTCCACGCCCACATAAATGACCATCTCGGCTCGCGCCTGCTCCAGAGCAGCTTTAATCTCGGCGGCGGAGAAGCCCTCGGAGACCATCTCCAGCGCGTCCAGTACCGAGCGGTGTTGTGGCGCGGAGACTCTGCCGTTGTCCACTACAAATATCTTTTTATCATAGGGGGCTTCCTGCGCAAGAGCCACCGCTGTGGCGCAGGAGCCGGAGAGACCGCTGCTGATGGGGAGATAGAGAACCGTTTCGTATTCCTGCAGAGCCTCGTCCCAAAATTTCATCACGTCCGCCGGCGAGGGCTGAGAGGTGGTGACATTGGCGCCATGCCGGAGGCGGTCGTAGAATTCCGGGCGCGACAGGGATACATCTTCATAAAAACATTCTTCTTCAATATAGAACGGCATGGGCAGCACCCGGATGCCGAGCTTTGCGGCTTCCGCCTGAGTGATACCGCTGTGGCTGTCTGTCAGGACACCGATGGATTTCATAGCTCTTACCTCGATTCTTTTATTATAAGTGAGCCCGAAAATAAACAATCAAAGAATAAACAGTCGTAAAATAGAGAATGCGAGCTAATTATAGACGAAATGGGGGAATCTGTCAATTATTTGAGGAAGCGGTGAAGCAGATACAAAAGGATTGTGAATGTTGACCAAAACAGCCGAATTGTTTTAGTTAAATCGCAGAAAAATTATTAAGAATGCACAAAAAAATTGCAAATTAGCTTTTTTGATGCTAAAATTAAACATGACTAAGTAGGATGCCGTAACTGGCATTTTATAAAAACAGCAATGCAGCTGCAATATGGCTGTGATACAGCTGCAATAGCTGTACGACAATTAAGAAAGGGAGGAAGAAAAAGAAATGTTTGAGCAAGTAACAAGACCTAAAAAGCTTAAACGGCGGTTGGGCAGAGCGATTTCTATCGTGCTGTCGGCTGCGATGATTGTGACGGCGCTTCCGGCGGATCTGCTGGGCGGCATTGCAAGCGTAAGCGCAGCGCCGGACGCAGGGAAGGCAACCGTATTGAATGTATCTGACATGACCAAGGGCACAGTTTCCAAGGGCGCTCTGAACGGCAGCGTCTTTAATGCCGAAGATGACAGTATGTCGGTTGTGGAAGATAAACAGTCATTCGATGGGGAGGATTACACCCAGAGTTTGAAGCTGACTAAGACTTCTGCTATCACATTTGACGCAGCCAGGGGCGATACACTGACTGTTTATGTGATGGCGGACGAAAGTCAGGAGAGTACAGATAAAGCTGCTACGAAGCTTACTGTGACAGGTGAAGGAACGGGAACTGGCGCTACGAAGCCCAGAGATACCAAGGAAATGCCTCTCACCGAAGCTCTGGCTTCCAAAGAGATGGCGCTTGCCATCGACGGAAGCTATACTTTGACTGTAGATGGTACAGCGAAGGTATTTTATCTGGCGTTGGAGAGCGCAGGAACCGGTTCCACTGTGGAAAAGGTGACCAAGCAATATGTCTGGGATACGACCCAGGAACCGACTGCTGGAGATATTGTAAATGGAGCCAGGCTCGGAACCGAGAAATACTTCAAGGCAGTTGCGGGCACGGTAACGATAACAGAT
>N._stephensi_711_cecum__coassemble_0_pt1 | contig 158825 bp, 132 predicted proteins | sample N__stephensi_711_cecum__metabat2_high_PE_008 | metagenome-assembled genome bin N | reverse complement strand
CCTGATATGGGATATATTCGCCATTTTCCCTTATGTAGACAAAAGTCTTTTTCCCGGATTGGTCATACGCCATCTCTTCCAGCGTCGTGTACTCCTCTTCACTCCATCCCCCTTTGCCAGGCAAGATTGCCAGAATGGCACCAAGCAGCGCCACAACTATAACTACAGCTGATATGACCCATATAACCAGTCTTTTTTTCCTCATCTTCCCCTCCTCTGCATTGTATCAATTAAATTATTACCACAATTACCTCTCGCGCTTTTTTCTTATTGTAAATATAGAAAAAATAAAGTTTTTCGGATTATCCATCATCAAACTCCAATATGTATACAGTTTTCCCCTCTATAACGCTTCCACTCTTCCGCACCGCAGTACCTTTTTCCAAACAGAATGCCGGACGCACGCCAAGTATACCATCCGCAGTCGCAGAAGCCATTTCATATGTAGCGCCTATTACAACCACCTCACACGTTTCCCATATCCATGGAGTTCGTGTCCAATAAGGCCATGCCGTTGCGTCTGTCGTGTATGCCTTTTTAACAGAATGTCTTGTATTTTCAAAATACTTTAACGGCCTTCCTTCTCTTGTTATATTATAGTCAACACTAAATGTTATCCCCAGTTCCACCGCAGACAACAAAAATACCTTCCGCTCAATCATATGCGTGGCCTCTGCCCATTTCTCCTCACTATAACTTTCCATGTCCGTAACCTCTATGGTTGTGGTCACTATTGCCTCCTGCACAGCCGGACTGAAAACCTTCGGAAAATCTGTGTTTAAGTATTCATCAATGCTGCTCTCCTCATAATAGGAGCCATAATCATGCCATGCCCATCCCCCACCAAAAGGACTAGCAGATTCTCCATATGGAGAAGGACGATATGGCATCTGTTCCGGCAATACGTTTTCCCGGAAAAGCAACACATTTCCCCCATAATCCGACTCCACCACCTGATATGGAACATATTCACCATTTTCCCTTATGTAGACAAAAGTCTTTTTCCCGGATTGATCATACGCCATCTCTTCCAGCGTCGTGTACTCCTCTTCACTCCATCTCATTCTGCCAGGCAAGATTGCCAGAATGGCACCAAGCAGCGCCACAACTATAACTACAGCTGATATGACCCATATAACCAGTCTCTTTTTTCTCATCTTCCCATCCTCAATATGTAAAACGCGATTATCGCCCTGAATACTCTGTCATCTTTCCACGTCATTACCAGCATATCATTATTACAGTACGGTTTCAATTATTTTCTGAAAATTATGTTTTAATGGAGTCCTTTATTATCAAATCCCTGCATAGTACGGGAACACATATCCATACACGGTAACGCAGAGCGCAATGATGATCACAAATGTCAGCGCCGCATAACAAAACGCAGGCAACCGGCTCGATGAGCCATGTTCCCCGGCATCCGTTTTCCTGCGCAGACAGAGGGCACGCCGGACATACTGCACTCCCCTGTCAACACCCCGGACACAATAAAAACACAGCGGGAGCAGCGCGGGCATCAGATAGCGCCCCTGCGGCTGATAGTCCGTGCCATAGGAATAGCTCAGGCTCAGAATGCAGGGAACCAGAATGCACAGTATCATATTTGCATGGAAGAAAGCGCGCAGAGCCGGGCGTGCAGTCTCCCTGTGCTCAGTCTCCCGGCACTCATTTCCCCGACGCCCGGCTCCCCGGCGTAAAAACAGCGCAGACGGAATCAGGTTTCCGAGGATTCCCACCGCAAACAACAATTTATAAAAACGATAGATCCAGAGAGCGGTAGTAATGCGCATGGCGCCGTATGTACAGATAAAGCTGTTGACGGAGAGCACCACAAAATCCGATTTAAACAGAATACTGAAAATTGTATATCCCAGAGATTTGTAGGTGACGCGCACAGCGGGATCCATCGCCTCGCTGCCATAGAGCGCCCCGCAGAGGTCTCGGGTGTGAAGCCCCAGAATATCTCCGTCATAGAGAATATAGCTGCGGATAAACCACCAGCCGATACCCATCAGGACAAGAACGCTGACAAACAGCCCCTTTCGAAAAAAAGGCCTCCAGTCCAGACGCAGTCTCCCGTTTTGACAGGACAGATAGTGGGCGATAAAGAGTAATATACAGCTCAGAATAAAACTGTAGGCATTGTAGTAGGAGAGGGCACAGAAAATGATGCCTATGGACATGACAATGCAGGAGGAATAAGCAAAATGATCCTCCAGACAACGAGTCAGCCCATAGAGCATGATGGCAGTGGACATCATACAGCAGGAGTCCGTATTAACATAGGTATGTAGGAAAATACTCTGAGGCAGAAACATCGTCAGAAAACAGAAAAAATATTGCAGCCGTTTGTCAGTAAACCATTTTTGACCAAGAAGCAGTACAAAAACAGCCATGATCAAACCGAATACAAAATTGACCAGACGGGCAGAGTAAAAGAGGATGTCCGCATTCTGCGTGAAAAGCTGTACAATCCGCATACAGTACCCCTGAATCATATAGGGCAGAATCGGCTGAAACGCATAGGAAAAACCGTAGCCGGGAATCCGTATGGACTCCTCGTAGCCATTGGGCAGGGCGTCATGCTGTGCAATGTACTGCGGAATCAGATAACGGTTAAGCTCATCCGGCGGGTCGCCGAAGGGCTGTCTGAATATGAGGGACAGCCCGATTATAAAATAAAGGGCAAAATATAGAATAATAAACGCTAACTCCCGATTGGTATGCTTCAAAAATCTTTTTCTCGTCATGTATAATAGCTCCCCCTTTTCACTCAGTCCATTATAGCATGTCTGCCCCTACAAAACAAATCCTGTTGTACTTTTGCGTATACCTATGGTAGAATGACGTCATGCGGTATGTGTATCCGGAAAGCAAAACCAAAAATTATAAATCCAAAATTATAAATCCAAAATCAAAATTCAAAGAGAGTATAAATTATGGCTAAAAAAATAGTGCATCTTATTTTCATATTGGTATTGGCGGCAGTAATCGGCTTCGGTGCCTACCGCTATCTGGAATATAAAAAATACGCGCCGCTCCGGGAAGACATGGAACGGATTGCCACTGAGGACTACACCGCGGTCTTTTTCTCAACCTTTCCCATAGACAATTATACGGAGGATGATTTTATCTATTACCGCGAGATTTATCCTCTGAAGGCCGCCTACTGCATTCCGGATATGGAGACGCTTGGCGACTATTTCAACAGGGTGTCCGAGAGCTGGAACGAAGTCTCCACCGTTTATCTGGGCGTGCGCCCCGACATTGTCACAGCCGACGATCTGATGACGCTGATGGATACCTGGTCTGACAAGCGTTATGAAGTGATTTTGGCATATCCTTCCCTGGACTACTGGCGGGAACTTGACGGAGAGGAATATCCTGTGATATTGGAGGCCTACACGGATTTTGTCAATACCCTGATACCCCGCTATGAGGACAGCGAATGGCTGCAGAATAATCTCTCGGTCTACTTCTACGGAGCCACGGAATGGCTGGTGGGCAATGCCTGTAACTATGAGGATGCTTTTAATGTCAATGCAGGTATTTCCCATACCCTCTCCATGTACTCAGACCACAATCATGAATATCGGCTGACACCGGAGAATTATCAGGATGTTCTGGAAGCTTTCGAGACGCTGGTGGCGGACTGCCGCGAGGAAGAATCCGTTCATCCCTCGCTCTCCAAATGGGATGTGGTATTCTTCGGCGACAGCATCATCGCTTTCTCCGAGACCTCCTCCATCCCCGGGGCGGTGGGCGGTATCACGGGGGCGCACACCTACAATTGCGGTCAGGGCGGAAGCCATGCCACCGTGCAGAGTGCGGGCTTCCCCGGCATCCCGGATGTAATTGATAGCTTTTTAGAAAAAAATACGGATTCCTTTGATGCGGATTCACAGATTTATGCGGGAATGACAGATTATTTGGAACACTCCAAAAAAAGAAGACAAAAATGCTTTGTGCTGAACTTTGGCATGAACGATTATTATAACGGCTATCCCGTGCGGGCGGAAGACCCCTACGACTGCAGCTCCTATATCGGAGCGCTGCGCACCGCCGTGGAGAAACTGCAGACCGCGTATCCCGACGCAGTTATCATTCTGATGGCGCCTAATTTTACCTCCTACTTCGGCAATGGCTCAGAGCCGCAGTCCGAAGCAGGCGGAATGCTCCCCGACTATGCGGGAGCCGTGAGCTCTCTGTGCGATGAAATGGGACTGCCATGCTACAACAGCTACAGCGAGCTGGACATCAACAGCACCAATCACACCGAATACCTTCTGGACGGCTGCCATCCCAACGAGACGACCCGCTATGTGATGGCACAGGGCGTTGCCGAGCTGCTCTGGTCCGCTGCCGAAGCGAAAACCAAATGAATCCAAAATATCAATATCTTCCATACAGCACAATATCCTCATCCTGCGCCAGCAGTGTAAACCCGGCGTCGGCACAGCGCTGCGCCACCTCTGCGCCGGCCTGTGCCACAATGTAACGGCTGTTTAGCTCATCAAAATTCTGTAAGATATAATCCTTCTGGCAGCAACTGATGCCGAAGCCCTCGGGCAGCGCATACAGGAGCTGCCATTTCATGGTCTCCCCCTCCGCACTCTGCTCGTTAAACACCCAGATGACCACATTCTCATAATTGGGCGTATTCTCCCGCGCAAGCGTAAGCGCAGCATCAAATCGCAGCCGCCAGTCCTCCACCTGTGTCTGCCTTTCCGTCTCTATATAGGGCACCTGATAATCATAGGGCTCCACCGCCTTATAGGTATACAGATAGGCAAAGACAGCCCCCAAAAACACCGCCTTTTTATAAAATCCGGTCTCCATGAGACTGATCACAAAGACTCCCACCGCCATAAAGGTCAACAGATGTTTGCTGCCCTCTGTGAGCTTATACATCAAAAGCAGGGCAAACAGCATTCCCACAAAGGAGAATGCCAGATGCGCCTCCGCCGTCAGCTGGCTGCGGAGAGCCTTCTGCCCCTGTCCGCGCATCCGCCGCAGCTTTCCCGCATCCGCCGCAGTCTGCCACAAAAGCACCGCCATGGTCGCCAGATATCCGGCAAAGAATGCGCCGGACGCCAGCCCCGTGCGCAGCCCCTGTATGGTATGCGCATAGAAGTCCCTGCCCTTCCAATACAGGGTGCTTAAAAAGTTGTGTATGCCTGCTCCGATTCCATCCGTAAAAAACACCGTGATCCAATCCGTAAAAAACAGCGGATGAAAATACTCCGCGCCAAAATAATGCTTGATCAGCGCATAGCAGAACAAAACAAGCCCGGACACCGCGCCGCTGCCCAGAATCCCCCGCCAGATTTTTCCCTGCCTGCGGGCAGCGCGGATCCAAAAATAAACCGGGAGCAGCAAAAAAAGCAGCATATACGGCCGCATCAGGGTGAGCAGTCCTGAGATGACAAACAGCAGCACCAGCTTTCCCACCCGCTCCGACCTCTCATAACTCACCGCCAGCCCATAAAACACAATCAGATGGCTGATGCAGATGATCTCCGGCATCCCCGACAGCATATATCGCACAAAGGGCGTATACAGGCAAAACAAAAAAGTCAGCACACCCAGCTGCTTCCAGGTGGGCTTTGTGAGCCATACGAACAAAAACATGGCGGCCGTCATCAGCAGAATATTGCAGATCACAGGCGACAGCAGATTCCAGCCAAACAACAGCCCCCAGACAATCCAGGGCAGCACCAGCACCGGGCTCCACGCCGCAAAGGAAAGCTTCAGTCCATGACTCTCATTAAATCCATAGTACCCGAGCGGATAGCCAAATTCCACGATACTCTCCACCTGCTTGTAATAAAAAAGCTCGTCGTTCCACTCGGAGGCGGGCAGATAAACCTCCCCGATGCTTCTGCCCTCCGCCGCACTGCCCACAAGGCAGCATAAAACAGGCAAAAGCGCCATCAGCAGCGCTTTGCACAACAATAAGTATCGTTTATCCTCTTTCCACCAGTTCAGCAATCCGTCCAGTCTGCTCATTCGGACTCTCATCCTTTCAACTCAATTCCCCGCAACATTTTCCTTCAACACTATTTTGAGGATTGCTCCTCACAGTTCATCCGCTCTCTGACAACATACTGAGGTGAATTGTTCATACTGATATAAATTCTTCCGATATATTCTCCAATCAGCCCCAGCATGATCATGATCATACCGCCGAAAAACACCAGCGCCGCCATCAGGGCGCTGAATCCCATGGGCACCGCCGGATTCAACAGTCGCTTTATGATTGTATAAATGCCATACAGAAAACCGACGCAGGCGCTGAAAACCCCCACTGCCGTCGCAATGCGCAGCGGCTTTACGGAAAAAGCAGTGAAGCCGTTAAACCAGAGACCCAGCAGCTTTTTGACGGTATAGCCGGAGCTGCCCTCCTCCCGCTCCCTGTGCTGCACAACGACATTTGTGATATTTTTGGTGGTTCGCAAAACCAGTCCGATCACATAGGGATAGGAATTTTCGTAGCGTATCATATCCTCCACCACAAAACGCCGCACCGCAAAATAGCTGGATATATACAAGTCCTTCGGCTTCTCCAGCATCACCCGGGTCATCAGCTCATTGACCTTGCTGCCCAGATTGCGAAACGCGGAATGCTGTTTGTGCTCATACCTCGCATAGACTGCGTCATAGCCCTCCTCCAGCTTTGACAGCAGCCTGTCCGCCTCGTCCGCGGGAGTCTGTCCGTCATCATCCAGACAGACCACATAATCTCCCGCCGACTGCCTGAGTCCCGCCATCAGAGCTGCGTGCTGTCCAAAATTCCGGGCAAAGCTGACGCCCCTTATCCGCCCATCCGCCTCGCACAATCTGCGGATTACTGCCAGCGTTCCGTCCGGTGAACAATCATTCACCAGAATAATCTCATAATCATACTCTGCAAGCGTTTTCATTTTATCATGAATCTCTGTCACTACATGCTCCAGCGTCTTCTCGGAGCGATAGCAGGGAATCACAAAACTCACTTTTTTCATCCAAATTACCTTCGATAACCTTTCCGTCCGCTATTCTGCCAGCGCAGCCATCCAGACAATATCGCGATATTCGCCGTCGATGCAGACGTCCTCTTTGAGATACCCCTCCCGCTCAAAGCCCGCTTTCTCATAGCTGCGAATCGCCTGTTCATTTCCCGCCAGGGCGCGCAGATAAACTCTGTGGAGCTTTTCCTCCTCAAAACAGTACCGCAGCATCAGCCTTGCCGCCGCAGTGCCGACACCCCTGCCCCGGGCGTCCGCCTCGCCGATAAAGATACCGTACTCAGCCTTCCCGTGATGCCTGTCGATATCGCGGATGTACACGCTGCCTAACGGTCTGTCCCCGCTCAGCTCACAAATCATCGTCTGCACCACATGTCCCGTCTCCACCTGCGTGCGAATCCAGTTCTCATGTCCCTCTCTGGTAAACAGCTCCTGATAGATAAAATTTTTGCGCACGGCGTCAGAATTTCTCCACGCCACAATCAAATCCGTATCCTCCGGCGTCATCAGCCGCAGATAAATCCCCACCTGTTCATCCCGATAAATTCCAGTCATAACATATCTCCCATCCGCGCGCTATCCCTTATAGCTGTTGCAAAGTGCGATCACGCGGTCAATCTCTTCCTCCCGCATCTCGGGGAACAGCGGCAGTGTGACGCAATGTGCCGCCAGATACTCCGCATTGGGACAGTCTCCCTCCCGATAGCCCAGATGTGCGTATGCCCTCTGCAAGTGGCAGGGCACGGGATAATGCATATTGCACTCCACATCCGCATCCGCCATGTATTTCACAAAGCCCTTCTGATCCGGCACCGTTATGACAAAGAGATGGAACACCGTCTCCGTATTGTCCGGATGTGCCTGCATCCGGATCAGCGGATTCTGAATCTCCGCCAGATACCGTCTCCCAATCTCCTGCCTACGGCTCGTCCACTGCGGCAGATAGCGCAGACTCACGGAGAGTATCGCCCCCTGCAGTCCCTCCAGACGATAATTGTAGCCGATTTCGTCGTGGTAATAGCGCACGTCGCAGCCCTGATTTTTCAGCCTTGTCATGTGGCGGTAATATTCCTCGCTGTCGCAGGTCACGCTGCCGCCCTCGCCGAAGGCATAGAGATTCTTGCCCGGATAAAAGCTGAAACATCCCAGCTCTCCCAGCGTTCCCACATTCCTGCCATCAAACTTCGCCCCATGAGCCTGTGCGCAATCCTCCACCACAAACAGTCCATGTTTATCCGCAATGGCTTTCACCCCTGCAAAATCAAAGGGCTGTCCATAGAGATGTACGCCGATAATGCCCTTGGTTCTGGACGTAAGCTTCGCCTCAATGGCGGCGGGATCGAGCTCCCAGGTGTCCGCCGTGCAATCCGCAAAGACCGGCGTCGCTCCCGTGTAGCTCACGCCCCACGCCGTGGCGATATAAGTATTTGCCGGGACGATCACCTCGTCTCCCGCCCCCACGCCCAGCGCCAGCATGGCACAGTGCAGCGCGGAGGTGCCGTTGTTCACGCCGCAGGCATACCTGCTGCCCACATACGCCGCAAACTCCTCATCAAATTTGTCCGCATATTTGCCGCCGGAAAAAGCCGTCTCCCTGCACACCGCCTCGATGGCGCTCTGATATTCCTGCGCATGGCGCGCATAATCCCTCGTAAGATCGATTCGCTTGATCGGTTCGCTCATTGTCTACCTCCTGCCCACTGTAACGGCATCCGTTCGTCATATATTTTTTTTGATGTAAAACTCCCTGAACAGTCGGGCTATCTGCACCAGATAATTGCAGACGGTCTTGAACACCTTCACCGTCGTATTATAGTCCTCCTGCCATTCCACCGGGTAATCCAAAATCCTGACTCCGCGCTTCTCCGCCCGCAGCAAAAGCTCTATCATATAGAACCAGCCATTGTCCTGACTGGAGGCTTTCACCAGAGAAAGCGCCGTCTCCCTGCGCATAAAGGTAAAACCACAGATGGCGTCCGTGGACTTCATGCCCAAAAACACTTTTAACAGGATCAAAAGTCCCTGAGAAGTAATCTTGCGATACCATTTTCTGCCTTTGGTGTTGGACTCCCTGGCAAAACGGCTGCCATTGATATACTCCACTTCCTTTACCGTCCTGAAAATATGGATAGCCTCCCCCAGATGCCGCAGATTGGTGGAGAGGTCAATGTCCATATATCCCACGATATCCCCGTGGCTGAGCTTCACACCGCGCCGAAACGCCGCGCCCACGCCGCGCACATTGATGCGCTCATAGCTTACGCCGGGATACTGCCCGCAGAGCCTTTCTGCAATCTGAGGCGTCTCATCCTCCGAGCCGTTGTCCACAATGATAATCTCATAGTCGTCAAATTCAATTTTCTGCAGATACTCCACCGTGCGGGTAATCCCGCTCTCCAGACGAAGTCTCTCATTCAATACCGGAAATAAAATCGTAAGCATCATTTGGTCAGTTTTTCCACTCCTTCTACCACATAGCGCTGTCTCTTAAAGCTCATATTCAGAATAATGGATAAATACTTAAAAATCAATGTCAGCAGCACGGACAGCATAAAAAATCCAAAACTCATGAGCGCCATCAAGGAAAGCCACCCCTCCACCGGACGCACCGTGCTGAAAATGGAGTAGACGATCCAGCCAAACATCACCAGCAAAAAGCCAAGGAGCAGAATGCTCACCATCATGGAGAATTTCTCCAGCACATCCGTGAAGATTACCAGCGTATCCACTGCCAGCCCGCTGCGGCTGCCCCGCTCCTCCCGGTTCCGGTTCCGGTGTTCCATCTCCTTGTTTTCATAGACAATCGTATCAGTCTTTAAGCCGCAGTTCATATACATAACCTTCCGGTACGGCACATAGATATTCATCTGATTCACCCGGTTTACCGCCCTCCGGGAGACAATGCGAAAGCGCTCCTGACGGATGCGGTAACGGAAATGGCTGCTCCAGTTATACAGCGCGTAAAACACCTTGGAGGTCAAAGGGACGCCGTGCTTTGGAGCGGCTGCCACCACATCATAGCCCTCCAGCGCCCTTCTGTAAACCTGCATGATAAGCTCCGGGGCAAAATCCGGGCTGCAGCGGTCAAACTCAAACAAAAAATCTCCCACCGCCAAATCGCTCCCGGCGCTCATGGCGGTCTCCACTCCCTGATAAAAGCTTAAATTGATCAGGCTCACCGACCTGGCGCCATCCCATTCCTGCAAAAAGGCCTGTATCTGCTCCACCGTCCCGTCCGTACAGCCGTCGTTTACACACACAATCTCATATTTCTCAAAATATTCCTGCATCACACCGCAGATTTCCCGCAGGAAATCCCGCACCACCGCCTCATCATTGTGCAGATACAGCACACAGGACACAAAATTCTTCTCTTTTCCATTTTTTTCTTTTCCAGCCTTTTCTTTTCCAGCCTGTCCCATCTTATTCACTCTATCACCTCTCAACTAATCCAGAAACTCATCCAAATCATACACCGTATTGATTTTGCCCGAGAGCACGCTTATAAAGACGGGGGCGCCCGCCCCCTCCGGCTCCAGCCGTCTGATCACCGTAGGTCGGGAATCGTCAATCTCCGACGCCTTTAGGATTGGTTTCATGGAAAACAGCGACTTCTCATAAGTAAAGCCATACTCCTCCCGCATATATTTGCGAGCCAGCGCCGACATATACTCCCATGCGCTCTCCGGTCTGGTAGGACAGTCGTTACAGTTGCCCAGCCAGACGCCGTTACAATGCCCTGCCTCCACGCAGTCAAACTGCGGGGTGGCGTCATAGCTGGTCCTGTGCGGCGTAAAGGTCACAGAGGTCAGAGAGTGATAGCCTGTTTTGCCAAAAGGCATAATCGAAAAAAACGGACCGTCCATCACTGTCAGACCGATATTTTTCAGTTTTTCGTCCACGCTGCACAAAATAATCTCGCAGAGCTCATATTTCAATCCAAAATCTTCCGTGTCCACACCCTCCACCCGTCTCAACACCTGATTGACAGAGGCGTAAGTGGCATTCAGCACAAAGGGCGCACGGTAGACCTCCTCCCGGTCCTCATGCCGGGCGCAGACCTCATAGACGTCGCTCTGTCGCACGATGCGGGTAATTTCCCGCTGAAAACACAGCGACACATTCGGAAGCTTCTCCAGCTCCTGCATCAGATAATCCCGCAGAATGTGCGCGTCATAAGTGTATTCCTGCGTGAGAAACGCGCCGTCGCACAGCCCCGGCTGAAAATACTGCTCCACAGGCAAATCCATACAGGGAATGCCCGCACTCTCACAAAACTTCCGAAACTCCGCCGCATCCGTCCAGGAAAAATGAGCGGAGGTAGCATAAACCTGCTGAAAACTGTCATGAATACAGAAGCCGTAATCCTCCACAAAACGCTTGAAATAACCGGCGGACTTCATTGCCGTGGACAGCGAGCGCGGATAGTGGTAGCCCATATGCACTCTGGCCTGATTGATATAGGTCGCCCGGGTAAAGGGCGCTGCCTCCAGCTCCAGAACCGTCACCTGCTGCCCCTTACGACCGCAGTAGAGCGCGGAGTAGAGACCATAGAGCCCTGCGCCGATAATCAATTTGTCGTTTTTATTATTCTGTCCACTCATCATTTCGCTTCAATCCATTCCGTCGGTTTTTCTCTCTTCTCACTCTCAATGTCCGGCTCGCTGCCACTGTACGGCCGCAGACAGACTGCCGCGGCAAAAGGCAGCACAACCATCAGTGGATACAGATAGCGCAGCTGTACGGCAGGCCCCAGAAACAAGGTCAGATAATATCCTCCCGCCAGCGCAAACGGCACACATTCCGCATATCTTTTCCGGGCGGCAAGAACGCCAAACAACAGCAGATACAGCCAGAAAAACACACCCGGCACAAACAGATATCTCAAAACCGGCAGCCGCAGATAGGCATTTTTATCCGCCCAGCTTTCCAGCAGCTCATGCAGACTCTCCCATTTGGAGTCCTTGTAAAGGCCTCTGGGATTCAGCTCCGCCTCCACCCACCGGGTCTGCACATAGCCCAGCCCCCTGTCCACGCCATTTTCATTGATATGGGCATGACTCTCATCTCCCACATACAGATAACCGGCATCCACTGCCAATGCGGCATTGACAAAATCCCCCGGATAACTGCACAACAAATTCAGATATGTCTTGATAAAATCTCCCGCGCGGTAGCGGGCCACATAAGTATTCGTGTGACGCTTGACCGGATCGGCGATATCAGGGCGATACTCCCTGTAGCTCTCATCCAGCAGAAAATCATTGATCAAAGCCCTGTCCTGCTCCTCCATGGAGCCGTCGTCCTCCGGCAGCTCTCCCACGCCCCCATGATACAGCATACACCGGGCGAGCTGCTGAATAGGCATACTCAGCATCTCCCTGCGGTCTCCCTGCTCCGCTCCCGTAACCTCAAAAAGCCCCGTCAGCAGCAGACTCCCTATCAGCAGACTCACCGCGCACTCCAAAAACATCCTGCCCCAGAACCGTCTCGCGCCCCTGCCAAATACCAGAGCCAATATCAGAACCGCAAGCAGAACCAGCATGGCATATCTGCCATTATTTCGAAACAGCTGCATTCCCAGAGCACTCACGAAAAACAGCACGTCGCAGCCTCCAAAGCCCTGTTCCCTGCGCAGGATCATCTCATACAAGGCCAGCATCTGCAGCAGGAAAAACACACTGAAAAACACATCCTTGCTGACGCTGACACTCATATACATATGAAACGGATAAAACATACTCAAAAGCAGCAGACACACAATGAGCCTTATGTCCACGCCCCGCCGCCACAGCAGCGCAAGCCCCCAGCCAAAAGCTCCCGCCAGACAAAACATCTGCACCGCCACCAAAACGCCAAGCCCCGTGTTGGCGTCGCCAAACAGCGCTTCCCCAAAACGCATACTGCCCGCAAGCAGCAGCGTGTGCGCGATGGGATGGTGATCATTGTAGGCGCCGCTCTCTATCTGTCCGGTCTGCACCGTGACGTCATAGGCACAGATGCCCGGATAATAAGCCAGATAACAGGGCAGCCAGCACAGAAAGATCAACGCCGTACACAACAGCCAGAACTGCCACGTTTTCCATGTCTGACATGTTTTTGCGGACTTTCCCTCCCGGACGGAAATCCGCCCGCATATCCGCCCCAAAAATCCCGCCAGAAAAGCGCCCCCGATTCCCAGACAGACGCCCCCGGCCACACAAAACAAAAGCAGCCGCAGCACATAGCCCCATGTCCAAATGAGATTGCCCTGACGAGCCAGAGCTCTGCCCGTAAGCGTAAAAAAACAGAACCAAAATCCAATGATGCTGAAAATGATACAATACCTTTTTCTGATTTTAGCGGCTTTCGGCATAACAGTCAAACGCTCCATCACGATGCGCTTCCCTCCAGAGCCCTTTTGGCATCATAAACACGATTCAGACGATATTCAAAATCCCGCCTGTCCTTCGCCGCCATCACCTCCAGGATCATACCCGAAAAGAAGGACAAAAGCCCCGCTATCACCATAAAGCCGCATACGATCAAAGTGGGAAAACGCTCCACCAGTCCCGTCTCCAGATATTCTATCCCCACCGGCACAAACACCGCCGCCGCCACCGCAATCAGAATAAATCCCAGCAGACCAAAAAAGCGCAGAGGCTTATAATTTTTGTAGAGCTGCAGCATCTTCCGTATCACCTTCGCTCCGTCGCTGTAAGTGTTCAGCTTGGACACACTGCCCTCCGGCCTGTCGCGGTATTCCACCACCACATTCTCCACCTGCATATTATAGTTTACCGCGTGGATTGTCATCTCCGTCTCGATTTCAAAGCCCTTGGAAAACACGGGAAAGGTCTTGACAAATTCATAGCTGAAGGCTCTGTAGCCCGTCATGATATCCTTGATATCCGAGCGGAACAGACTATTGATGCCCGCCCGCATCAGGCTGTTTCCAAAATTGTGAAAGGGTCTTTTATTTTCTGAAAAATAAGTCGAGGAAAGCCTGTCCCCCACCACCATGTCCGCTCCGCGCTCCAGCACCAAATCCACCATCTCCCTGGCACAGTCCAGCGGATAGGTGTCATCCCCGTCAATCATGAGATAACATTCCGCCGCAATCTCCCGGAACATTCTGCGCATGACATTTCCCTTGCCCTGTTTATACTCATTCCGCACAATAGCGCCGCACTCCGCCGCAATCTCAGCCGTGCGATCCGTGGAATTGTTATTATAGACATAGACCGCCGCCTCCGGCAACGCCTGACGGACGTCCGACACAACCTTGGCAATCGTCTTTTCTTCATTGTAGCAGGGTATCAATACCGCAATTTTATCCATGGTTATTCCCTTTCAGTTTTCATTCCGCTCATTTTATTCCATCTATTTCATTTGTTTCATTTCTTTCGATTCATTTCTTTCCATTCACTTCATTCCATTCATTTCATGCATTACCACTATTTTATCACGATTATTCCCTCACAGCCACTATTTTTATGAATAATCTTATGCTATAATGAAAACGTCAAATTTGAAGCTTATATAAAACAAAATTTCAAAAGGGGCAAAATATATGAAATCAAAGTCCTTCATGCTCTATCACTTTTCCTGCAGCTTCATACAGATATTATCTCTGCTGTTCACAGGACTTTTGTTTGTGTCCGGCTTTCTCTTTACCTGCTATGCCGACGATATGGTGAGCCAGCAGGTACAGACCATGGCGGACAATCCCTTTTTCCAGATACTTGGCACGGGCGTTCTGCTCGGGCTGGTGCTTTTGTGCTGCCGCCTGTTCTGTAAAAAACCGACATCCGGCAAAAAGCTTTTACTGGTTATGGTCTTTGGATGGATTGCTCTTTTGGGTGGAATTCTCATACTCTTTGGCAGAACCGCCCCCGCCGCGGACGCCTGGTCTGTGTACTCCGCAGCGGAGAGTCTGGCTATGGGTGACACATCTGTCATTCATCCGACAGACTCCTATTTATCCTACTATCCTCAGCAGGTGGGACTGATGGCGTTTTTCGAATTTCTGATCCGCCTGTGGAAGCTCCTGCCCACAGACCTGCACGCCTATCACTTTATCAAATGTCTCTATGTAGTATTGACCTGTATCATCGTTTATTATCAATATGCCTCCGTTCATTTGTTGTGGAAGGATGACCGGGCGGATTGCATTTACCTGATTCTTGCGGGAGCCAATCTTCCGCTGATCATGTACAGCTCCTTCGTCTATGGCGAGACCCCTTCCTTCGCAGCGCTGTCCGTGGGGCTCTATTATCTTTTGAAACTATTAAACCCGGCATCCGCCGACAAGTCCTCCGAGGCGGGCAATGCTTCTGAAACAGCTCATGCCTCCGAGACGGGCAATGCCCCAGGCCTTCGTCGCCGCAGTCTGCTCCATGGGATGTTCAGCCTCATCGCCCTCACTCTGGCGGTGATGCTGCGCAAAAATTCTCTCATAATCATTATCGCCGTAATTTTGGTGACCGTGCTGGAAGCTCTAAAAAACTGGCGCCCCCGGCTGCTTCTCTTCGCCGCCCTGTGCGCAGCCTGTTCCCTCACTATCCTGCCCGCGACACAGAAAATTTATGAGCTCCGCTCCGGCAGCACCCTGCGCTCCGGAGTTCCCGCCATGTCCTATTTTGCCATGGGTATGCAGGAATCCTCCCGCGGCAACGGCTGGTACAACGGTTTTAATTTTAACACTTATCAGGAGACCGGCATGGACACTGCCGCCACAGCGGACATCAGCAGACAGTATATGGACGAGCGCACCGATTACTTCCGGGAGCACCCCGGCGAGGCGGTGGATTTTTACTGGAACAAATATCTCTCCCAGTGGGCGGACGGCACCTATGCCAGCCGTCAGGCTACCCTCGCCACTCTGGGCGGACGGCATCCTCTGGTGGAAACCGTCTACTCGGGCGCAAACAGCCGCTTCTATATCGGCTACGGCAATCTCTACCAGACGCTCATCTATCTGGGCTGCTTTGCCTACGTCCTGAACGCTCTGCTGAAAAAACAAGCCATCCGGCTCTATGAATATCTCGGCATAATCGGAGTCCTTGGCGGCTTCCTGTTCCATATGATATGGGAAGCCAACGCCCGCTATATTTTCCTTTATGGTTTACTCCTGCTGCCTTACGCAGCCTGCGGCATATCCCGGCTCAGTAGTAATGCCGTCCTTGAAAAATTCCGTAAAAATAATACAGTCCGCAGGTCAGATGCCACAGAAGAGCCAACGACTGCAGCGTGATGAAAATGCGCTTTTTCCCGGCGGCGACAGCCTGCAGCAGCACGGTCGCCGCACCAAAAAACGCAAAGAAAATGCCATACATGTAGCCCCACGAAAAATTGAAATCCGGCGCGCGAAAACCTTTCTCATATAAGAAAAACGTCATGACAAAGCTCATAAGATAAAGCTGCCAGGAAAAACGGTACAGCGTGTTTGCTTTCAGCTCCTTCCAATTTAACAAAAGCACCAGAATCGGGAAGCCTGCCGCCAGCCCCACCGCCAGAGGAATATTGTCACAATAGAGGCGCCAGATACTTCCCAGACAGAATCCGATACCGCCCTCCGCCCCCTCCTCGGGCACAAACACTCCCTGAAACTGATAGAGCAGATCCACAAAAGTAGGTACAAAAGTCAAACCAAGCCAGATTGTATTTTTTATATTTTTAAAACCGGAACGGAACAGACGATATAACATGATCAGCCCCGCCGTCCCCACCAATACAATCGTGAAGCTGGGCTTTGCCATCGTCGCAAGCAACAGAAAAACCGCGAAACAGATATAATCCTTTTTATCTGCTCCCGCCTCATAGCTGTCCAGCAATTTCACATACCATAAAAAAGCCAGGATTGCAAAGGGCCGCGCCGCCATATAGGTGGCATTGTGAAAAGGATTCGCCGTGAATACCCCCAGATAATTGTACTTGATACCGGGCAGATAAATCCCTGTGGGCAGGTACACCATGGAGACAAAAAACAGCCCCACAGCCACAAGACTGACACACAGCCCTGCAAGCCATCCGCACCCGCCAAACCGCTCCTTCAGCTTTGTCCCCACCAGCCTGTCCAACGCAAGCTTTGTCACCAGAACAGCCAGAGCGTTTAACAGCGTGGTGGCAATCGCCATGGACAACTCCGGCGCCAGAAAGAGATGAAAAAACGCCGCCAGCTTAAAGAGCACCGGATAGGGAAAGCTGTACCCGCTGTCCAATCCCTGCATCTCCAGAATATAAGCTTTCATGTCGGAGGTGTAGAGAGCGCTCCCCGCCAGACTTGCCACACACTGCCTGTAAAACAGAGTGAACGTCACCGCCAGCACGCCCAGAAGAAGCAGCCCGAACAGACCGCCGTCTATGAATTTGTCAGTATTTGCATTCCGTTTTTTCATTCTTCTCTATTCCCTCAGTAGTTTTTTAAAGGTATTATAATATTTAGCTTTTAGATTAAATTGTAATTCAGAAAAATTCTGTCGATTTCCTATTGGCTGAAATTGTATGAATCCAAAATGCGGGTATTGATGAACCGCTAAATCAATTCCTTTATAGGTTCCTTTTCTTACAACCTGCTCTTTTACTCCAAAAGAATCAAACCTCTGCGAATACATAGCCAGTTCTTCCACCGACATAACCGCAACCTGACACTCGTTTATATCAATATGGCGTTTACACTCATGTAATATGTAAGCAGGCTTATAACTATCCGTTTTATAGGTTCTCGCACATTGCAGCAGCATCATGGTAATTTTTAGCTGATTAACAGACAAAATTGTTTCCCACTCTTTTTTTACAGGATCAGACAACTCCTCCCAGTACCACCGTTCCAGTCTTGCCATTCTATTGCACGGGATATTTGATGCGTCTTTAGGAATATAACTGTCCATAGGTCTATATCCATCCTCGCCACAAAACATTTTTAATCCAATCTCAGCATCCTCCGAAACATCTATCCCGCTATCCCGTAACATTTCACAAAACACAGAAACTGTTGTCAATGCCAGCTGTGCATTATTTGAGCACGCTTTTACCGATACACCTATTCGCTCCTTTGAACCATCATAATAACTGACATCCAGAAGAATATCTGATTTAGACCCGGTAATTCTCTCCCCATTTTCATTTAATACCGTTGCTCCTGCTCCAGCCGTTGCCAACCCTCCAAGCCAATACGCCCTCAGCCTGCTTATTTGTTTCCCTTTATCCCGCGAAATATGCTTTGCCAGAGCTCTGGCCGGATTGCCGTTATATATATTTGGCTGACAGCATTCAATCAGCAAATCATCAGCCATAAAATCAATTTTATTCAGTTCCTCCGTAACAAGCTCTTCAAATTTATGTCCTTTGAGCCTCCCCTTCGTTCCTGCCTCAATCTGAAATAAATGTCCTGTATTCATTGGCTCCAATGCCATCCTCTATTCCTCCCGGTATATTTGCTTTAAAATTTCTTTTGCTATCGCTCTGGCTAAAATCGGTGGAACTGCGTTGCCAATTGCCTTTCTGACATCTCCCCAATTTCCGCAAAATACAAACTCATCCGGAAACGATTGAACACGCGCAGCTTCTCTAATTGTAAGAGACCTGGTATCCGTAGGATGCACATTTCTGCATCCTGAAATCATGCTAAAATTAGTGCTGATTGTTGAACACGGCTCATTCCAGACATTTCTTTTATATGTAGTATTAAATCCACTCGGGGGCCTCAATTGAGGATTTGCATTCTCATGAGCACTATGTCCTTCCGGAACATTCTTCAACCACTCTATAACATGTGCCGGATGCGTAATAGCCCAATGCAGGGGATCCGCCAATGATTTTTCGCCACTTTCGAGCGATTGCAGGTCACATGCCGCATCCTTAAAGGTTAAAATTTTTTTCCTTAGCCCGTCATTAAACTGAAAGGTCTTGTGCAGGTCATCCCGAACACCTACCAATATCACTCTTTCTCTTGATTGAGGAACTCCGTATTCATATGCGTTCACAACTTTTTTTACAATAGAATATCCCTGCCTCGAAAAGGACTCTTCTATTATATCAATAAAAAAATTCCCTTTTTCATCTTTCATGGAAGTCATTAATGCCACATTTTCCATAACAAATACTTCAGGTCGTAAAACCGATACTATCCTGACATACTGCATATATAATCTATTGCGCTCGTCCTCCGGATTTCTTTTTCCAGCCAGACTAAATCCCTGACATGGAGGCCCCCCGACGATTATATCTATTTTACCAAGCTTTTCCTTCCACTCCTTCAAATCTTTATCCGTAATCTTACGAATATCTTCTCCAAGCAATCTCGATTTCGGAAAATTTTCTGCATAGATACGATTTGCAGATTCTGCAATTTCTACATGCCCCACCAAATTAACTCCTGCTGCCTCAAATCCCAATGTCATTCCGCCGCAGCCGGAAAAAAGAGCAATCCCTCTTATTGCATTTTCCCCTTTGGGCAGCATGGCCTCTTTATATAATTTAGATAATTCCTGTGCATATGCACTGGAATAATTCATATTCTTTGATAACACTGAATACTGCTGTGCATTTTCAATTGTCGCAGGTAACTTCTTTTCTGTTTTGAATTGCCGGACCTTTTTCTTTTTTACATCCAAAGCGCCCTGATTAATTTTTATTGCAACCTCTTTCAAGGTATTATCCAATTTCTTTATTTCCCGTTCTATTGGCATTTTTCGGCCTAATTCCCATGCAGAAATCTGTGCCTTTGAAAATCCGCTGAATTCAGCCAGCTTAGTTTGACTGATGCTGTATTCCTTCCTCATTTTCTTGATATCTTCATAATCAATCATATAACACCCCTTTTAAGCCATCTGCCGAGTTCTCACTATTTCCAGCCATTTAACACATTTCTTACCACATGCGCCTGTACTCTCCGGGCGTCGCGCCCTCCACTTTTTTGAACATTCTGGAAAAATAATTGGCGTCCTGCATACCGCACTCATGGGCAATTTCATCAATGGGCTTATCCGTAAAGCGCAATTGCTGCTTTGCCCGGGTAATGCGCACCTGCATGAGATATCCCGTGACCGACTCGCCAAATTGCTCCTTAAAGATGCGGGTCAGATAATATTTATTGATATAAAAACGCTCCGCCAGCATGTCCAGCGTAATTTTTGACGTATAATGTGCGTCCAGATATTCCTTCACCGCCTGTAGATTCTGTCGCTTGGCAGCATTTCTCTGTCGGATGGCTCCTCCGTCCGCACCGCTCTGTGATACATGAAAGCTCTGTTCCATGAGCAGTGTCAAAAGAGAGGTTAATTTCTCGCATATCTGCATATCCTTACTGTAAGCATTGGAAGCGGCGATGGCATAAATTTCATCCATCAGCCTTTCATAAACCGAGCTGTCCGCCGGAGTCAGCACCGCCCGCGTTCCCCGCTCCGCATATTTCCCATATATACCGCCCATATTAGGCCCGTAAAAATGTACCCACTTCAATCTCCAGAGCGACTCTGAGCAGCTGTGGGCATAAGTCCTGTGGCAGTCCACAAACACGCAGTCCCCCTGTTTCAGCGCATGGCGCTCTCCCTCGTACTCCAGAACGCCCTCCCCCGCAAGCACCATAAAAAAAAGATAGGAGGACAGATTTCTGCGCCTGCTGGTGTGGGGCTTCTGTGCCTGCAGCTCCCCCACCTCCTGCAAATGAATCAGATTGGCCTTGGCAAAATCCGAGGGAGTGTATATGATACGATTGGATTTCACCAATGTTCCGTCAAACAGCGTAGGATTCATGCCAGCTCTCCCTTCTCGCAAACACTCCTGAATATGTCTCATGATATCACAAAAGTCAATATAATGCTAGTAATTCTCAAAATATACCCTTAAAAAAGGAATTTCAAACCTGTAAAATATTCCCGAAATCGAAAAACCGGAGGTTATTTTCATGAAAAAAGCATTGATTACAGGCATCACCGGGCAGGACGGCTCCTATCTGGCAGAGTTTCTGCTGGAAAAGGGCTATGAGGTGCATGGCATTATCCGCCGCGCCTCCATCTCCAACACCGCCCGCATAGACCATTTAATCGCGGCGCAGGCTGTCACCCTTCACGACGGAGACCTGACAGATTCCTCTTCCCTGATCCGCATCATCAATCTGATACAGCCCGACGAAATTTACAATCTGGCCGCCCAGTCCCATGTGCAGGTGTCCTTTGACGTACCGGAATACTCCGGCGACGTGGACGCTCTGGGAGTGCTGCGCATCCTGGAGGCGGTACGCATTCTGGGGCTCACGGAAAAGACCAGAATCTATCAGGCGTCCACCTCAGAGCTCTTCGGCAAGGTGGAGGAGATTCCCCAGAAGGAGACCACTCCCTTTCACCCCTACAGCCCTTATGCGGTAGCCAAACAGTATGGCTTCTGGATCGTGAAGGAATACCGGGAGGCCTATCATATGTTTGCCGTAAACGGAATTTTGTTCAACCATGAATCCGAGCGTCGGGGAGAGAACTTTGTCACCCGGAAAATCACGCTGGCTGCCGGACGTATCGCAGAAGGTCTTCAGGATCATCTGGAGCTGGGCAATCTCGATTCCCTGAGAGACTGGGGATATGCCAGGGATTATGTGGAATGCATGTGGCTGCTTTTGCAGCACAACACTCCCGATGACTTCGTCATCGCCACCGGAGAGCAGCACACCGTCCGGGATTTCACACAGAAGGCATTCGCCGCCAACGGCATCACCCTGCGCTTTGAGGGAAGCGGACTGGACGAAAAAGGCTATGACGCCGCCACGGGAAAACTTTTGGTATGCGTCAATCCCGCCTGGTTCCGCCCCACCGATGTGGACAACCTTCTGGGCGACCCCACCAAGGCCAAAACACTTCTTGGCTGGAATCCCCAGAAAACTCCTTATGAGGAGCTGGTGCGCATCATGGCAGAGCACGACAGAGCCCTTGCCAAAAAGGAGGCGAAACTGAAATGAGTATGGAAAAAGACGCTAAAATCTATGTCGCAGGACATAAAGGCATGGTGGGATCCGCCATTGTCCGCGCACTGCAGGCTCAGGGCTACCACAATATCATCACCCGCAGCCACAGCCAATTAAATCTTTGCAGACAGGCGGAGGTAGAGCAGTTCTTCTCAAAAGAAAAGCCCGACTATGTATTCCTGGCTGCTGCCAGGGTGGGCGGCATTGTGGCAAACTCCGAGGCTCTGGCGGACTTTATGTACGACAATATGCTTCTGGAGATGAATGTGATCCACTCCGCATGGCAGAACGGCTGCAAAAAGCTGCTGTTTCTGGGCTCCTCCTGCATCTACCCCCGCATGGCGCCCCAGCCCATGAAGGAAAATTGCCTTCTGACCTCGGAGCTGGAGCCCACCAACGAGGCTTATGCGCTGGCGAAAATATCCGGCCTGAAATACTGCGAATACCTGAACCGACAATACGGAACAGATTATATCTCCGCCATGCCCACCAATCTCTACGGGCCTAATGACAATTATCATCCCACCCACAGCCATGTGCTGCCCGCGCTGATCCGCCGTTTCCACGAGGCGAAGGAGGCCGGGCTAAACAGCGTCACCTGCTGGGGCAGCGGTTCCCCCTTGAGAGAATTCCTCTATGTGGACGATCTGGCCGACGCCTGTGTATTCCTCATGAACCACTATTCCGGCAACGAGACGGTAAATGTGGGTACGGGCAAAGAGCTGACCATCCGCGCCCTCACAGAGCTGGTGGCAAAAGTCATCGGATTTACGGGCGAGATCAGCTGGGACGCCTCCAAGCCCGACGGCACTCCCAGAAAGCTTCTGGACGTGTCCAAGCTGGAAAAGCTTGGCTGGCATTATCAGACTGAGTTGGAAGAGGGCATCCGCCTGACCTATGACGACTTCCTGCACAATCCCATGCGCGCGGAACGCTAGAAAAATGCTGGAAATGCACTGCAAAATACGGAATACTGACGAGGTTTTTTATGAATATTATTTTATTGTCCGGCGGCTCCGGGAAACGTCTCTGGCCTCTTTCCAACGATGTCCGCTCCAAACAGTTTATCAAATTATTTAAAAGCCCTGACGGGGAATACGAATCCATGGTACAGCGCGTTTACCGTCAGATACGCACAGCTGACCGGGACGCTGCCGTCACCATCGCCACCTCCCGGACTCAGGCGTCCGCCATTCACAATCAGCTTGGACAGGATGTGGGAATCTGTGTGGAGCCCTGCAGGAGAGACACATTTCCCGCCATCGCTCTTGCCACCGCCTATCTGCACGAGGTCATGGGCGTGGACAAGAAAGAATCCGTTGTGGTATGCCCGGTTGACCCCTTTGTCAATCAGGACTACTTTGAAGCGCTGAAAAAACTGGGCGAGCTGGCTGCCACAAGCCCCGCTAATCTGGTTTTGATGGGCATTGAGCCCACCTACCCCAGCGAAAAATACGGCTATATCATTCCTGAAAACACAGAAAATATCAGCAGAGTCCAGACCTTCAAGGAAAAGCCTGACGCAGCCACCGCCCAGCGCTACATTTCTCAGGGGGCGCTCTGGAATGGCGGCGTCTTTGCCTACCGGCTGGAATATGTGCTGGAGCGCGCCCGCGAGCTTCTGGATTACACGGATTATCAGGATTTGTTCAACCGTTATGACACATTAAACAAAATCAGCTTTGACTATGCCGTCGTGGAGAAGGAGCCCGACATCGAAGTGCTCCGTTTTCATGGAGAGTGGCGGGATATCGGCACCTGGAACACCCTGACGGAAGCCATGGACGAGCACTGCGTGGGCGAAGCCATCCTGAACGATACCTGCGAAAATGTGCATGTGATCAACGAACTGGATATGCCCATTCTGTGCATGGGTTTAAAAGACGTGGTAATATCCGCAAGCCCCGAGGGAATCCTGGTGTCCGACAAGGAACAGTCCAGCTATATCAAGCCCTTTGTGGACGCCATAGACCAGCAGATTATGTTTGCGGAAAAATCCTGGGGCAGCTTTCGCGTTCTGGACGTGGAGGAAGAAAGCCTCACCATCAAAGTCACCCTCAATCCCGGTCATCGGATGAATTATCACAGCCATGCCAGACGGGACGAGACATGGACCATTATCTCCGGCCGGGGCAGAACCATCGTGGACGGCATGGAACAGCCCGTGCAGGCAGGAGACGTGATTACCATGCAGGCGGGCTGCCGCCACACAGTCATCGCCGACACCGAACTGAAAATTATGGAGGTTCAATTGGGCAAAGACATCAGTGTCCATGACAAACAAAAACATGAACTCGAAGAATAAACCACAGCCCTTTTTGCGAGCAGAGCCTTTTCTGCTTATGCCCGTGGGCAAGGATTATCTCTGGGGCGGAGACCGCTTAAACACCGACTTTCACAAAAACATTCCCCTCTCGCCTCTGGCGGAGACCTGGGAATGCTCCACCCATCCGGACGGTTCCAGCACTGTGACAGGCGGCGAGCATGACGGGCAGTCATTGCGCCGGGTATTGGCCGAGCATCCGGAATATCTGGGCAGCCACCCTGCCGGCATCATGAACAGCCTGCGGGACAAAGCCGCATCCCCCCATACGGGGGACAACACCGCGCAGGACTTATCCTGCGAGCTCCCCGTGCTGGTAAAGTTCATAGACGCCGCACAGGACTTGTCCGTACAGGTTCATCCCGACGACGCCTATGCCGCGGCTCATGAAAACGGTGCTCTGGGCAAGAGTGAAATGTGGTATGTGCTGGACGCAAAGCCCGGAGCGCATTTGATATACGGTTTTTCACAAAATATGGATAAGGCGACTCTGGAACACAGTCTGGAGCACAACACCATAGAAAAGTATCTTCAGAAAATACCCGTGCAGAAGGACGATGTGTTTTTTGTGGAAGCGGGAACCGTCCACGCCATCGGAGCTGGTATCCTGTTAGCCGAAATACAGGAAAACTCTAATTTAACCTATAGACTCTACGACTATCACCGCAGAGACAAAAACGGTCTGGAACGCCCTCTCCATGTGGAGAAAGCGCTCCAGGTATTAAACTGCCAAAGCAGCACAAGCCCCCGGCAGCCTATGCGCGTCCTTCGCTACCGCCCGGGCTATGCCTCAGAGCTTCTCTGCCGCTGCAAATATTTTCAGGTGGAACGGCTCCTGATCAACACTGGAACCTCCGCACCAGACTGCACCACCACACCGCTCTCTTTTCAAATACTGCTGTGCGTGGAGGGGCAGGGCAGCCTGCGCTTTGCCTCCGAGTCCATCTCATTCACCAGGGGAAGCTGCATGTTCCTGCCCGCAAACTCCGTACCTATGACCTTACACGGCAGGGCGCAGCTTTTACGCATCAGCTGCTAGAGCCGGTCGACACATGCGGCCGCTTATTTTAATTGGTGGAAATAAGACATTGAAACAGAAATTTCTACAGCAAAAAATGAGGAGAAACAACTGACGATGAGAACAGACAAAATGGCGCAGACCGAGACAATTCGCTATGCAAAAATACAACGACTCATCGACTTACTCTGCCAAAAGGATAAAACCATTTTAGATAATATTGCGGAAGACAGCTTTTATGAATCATTCAATGTAGGAAAAAGGATACGCATTGACGGTAATCATATCATTATCAAAAAACAATCCTACACTCCCTGCGAACTACAAAAAATTACAATCAACACCGAGGGCTCCCTGTCAATATACGGAAGCAACGGCAGGAAATTGTGCGGCTGGATCGACCTCAACATATCTGTCGCAAATATTGAACTTTTCTGCCTATGGGCAAGGAAGCATCATGTGTCCGCCGAGGTCGTCTCAGGAAAGGGAGAACGAATCCTGCAATTTTCCATATTGGCAATAGGGATACTGGGAATTGTTCTGTTTCGAGTTTTGAGAATCCTGAATGGAACATAACCGCCGGAGACCGTTTAAACCTCCCGGCGGTAATAGTTCACCAGCTTTTTCACTGCGGCGATAACATCCTCCACATCCTGATCCGTCATGGCATAATAGAGAGGAATGCTCATGACCTCCTCATAAAACTGCTCCGCATTAGGACAGAGTCCCTTCTCATATCCAAGCTTCTCATAATAAGAATGCCAGTAAACAGGGAGATAATGTACCTGCGGACAAATATTTTCCGCACACATGGCTTCAAAAAACTGTCTCCTGTCACAGCTGAGCCGCTCCGGCCGCAGGCGCAGGATATACAGATGTCTGGTGGTATCAGACTCCGGAATCTCCTGCTGAACCTGAATCTCCGGCATATCCTCAAAAGCCGCATTATACTTTTTCACAATCTCATCCCGTCTTTTCGCAAAGGCGGGCAGCTTGTCCAGCTGGCTGACAATCAGCGCCGCCTGTATATCTGTCATGCGGTAATTGTAGCCCAGCTCCACCTGCTCATTATACCATGGCGCATCTGTGGGATGCACCATCTCCTCCCGGCTGCGAGTGATGCCATGGCTGCGCAGACGCAGCAATCTCCGGTAAATCTGCTCGTCATTGGTGGTGACTGCACCACCCTCGCCCCCGGTCACCGTCTTCACCGGATGAAAACTGAAACAGGTCATATCCGCAATACTTCCCACGGGCTGTCCTTTATATTTTGTCCCTATGGCGTGCGCCGCATCCTCAATCAAAATCAGATTGTGCTCCCTGCAGATTGCCCGCAGCTCATCCAGCCTCACCGCCTGTCCCGTGAAATCCACAGCCACGATTCCCTTCGTGTGGGGCGTGATCAATGACCTGACAGAATCCGGGTCTATATTATAAGTCAAAGGATCTATGTCCGCAAACACTGGCTTTGCTCCCACATAGAGCACGCAGTTTGCCGACGCCGCAAAAGTGATGGAGCTCACAATGACCTCGTCCCCCTCGGCAAATCCCGCCGCCATAGCCGCAAGATGCAGGGCTGCCGTACCATTGCTCACCACCACCGCATACTTCGCCTGTGTAATTTCACAAAGCCTGCTCTCCAGCTCCGCGATTTTGGGTCCACCTGTGAGCGAGGGACTCCGCAGGGTCTCCGCCACCGCATCGATATCCGCCTGATCAATATACTGTCTTCCATAATGAATGGGGGTCTCCCGCACGGGAGCCCCTCCTGATATAGCCAACTGATCCATTTTATTTCTCCAAATCCAATGTCTCTAAACGCTCGCGTATCTGCTCCACGCTCAGCCATTCTGTGTTGTTGCCGGAGCTGTAGGAAAAGCCTTCCTGCACCTTTTTGCCGGACTCATTTATCTTCTGCTTACTGTTCCATTTCACCTGCGGGTAAACGATAAAATGCTTGTCGTACTCATAAGTCGTCAGAGAATCCTCCACCGTCACCATAATCTCATGCAGCTTTTCCCCGGGATAGATGCCAATCTCTCTGGTCTTGCAACCGGGCAGCATCGCCTCCGCCAAATCCGTGATTTTGAAGGAAGGAATTTTGGAGATAAAGGTCTCTCCTCCGGTGGACTCCTCCAGCGCCTTGATAACCAGCTCCACGCCCTCCTGCAGGCTGATCCAGAAACGGGTCATGCGGTAATCCGTCACCGTGAGCTCCGTGCAGCCGCTCCTGATCATGTCGTAAAATTTGGGAATGACAGAGCCCCGGCTGCCCGCCACATTGCCGTAGCGCACGATGGAAAAACAGATATCCTTTGTGCCCGCATACGCATTTGCCGCGATAAACAGCTTGTCCGACACCAGCTTCGTGCCGCCGTAGAGATTTACAGGATTTACCGCCTTGTCGGTGGACAACGCCACCACCTTTTTTACACCGCTGTCCAGAGAGGCGTCAATCACATTCTGCGCCCCGTGGATATTGGTCTTGATGGCCTCGGCGGGATTGTACTCACAGGCAGGCACCTGCTTTAACGCCGCCGCATGAATCACATAATCCACACCCTCCAGCGCTCTGGCAAGACGCTCCTTATCCCGCACATCTCCGATAAAGAAACGAAGCTTGTCCGCATATTCCCTGAACTCGTTCTGCATGATAAACTGTTTGAATTCATCTCTGGAATAAATAATAATCTTCCTCGGGGTGTAATGAGTCAGCACATATCTGGTAAATGCCTTTCCGAAGCTGCCGGTTCCGCCGGTAATCAAAACGACTTTATTGTTTAACATAATTGCCTCTCCTTCATTTTCCATATTATGGCACTATGGGGCTTTTCAAAAACCTATTTTACCATATCTTTATCAGGAAAGCAATTTTTATCCTGAATCCACAGACCATTCACAGACTTAATCCAGCTCGGTCTTAAAGCTGAGTATCGCGCCGGTATAGGCGTCCACGTCACAGGCATATTCCGTCCGCCCCACATACCACTCAACCTCATATTCCGCGCGCCCATCGTCATAATCAAATTCTACTTTCAGAGATTGCGCGTCGCTCTCGGAAACTCCTGCATGCTCCAATGCCAGCTGCTTTGCCGTCTCCTCACCGATCCGCTCGCTCCCCGCCCCGACGTTGGAAAGCGTTTTCTTATAATCAACATCATGGTCGTGGGACAAAACCTCTCCCGTCACCGCATCGATATCATAATCATACTCTTCCTGACCCTGATGGAATTCCACATCATACTGCCAGCGTCCATCGTCAAACTCCAAATGCACATGTGTAAAATTCACACTGTCCGCTTCTAAACCTGCGTGAGCCAACGCCGTCTGCTTGGCTGCCTCCCGTCCAATATACTGCTCCTCCGCGGAGGCAGGAGCGTTGCCGTTCCAGACACCTTTCATCGGCAAATTTTCCTGCGGATTTTGCCCCATACTCTCCTGCGTACTTTCCTGTGAATTTTCCTGCCTGTTTTCCTGACCGCTCTCCTGAGCGACCCCCGCCAATGGCAGACTTGCCAGCTCGCAATTCATGGATAAAATTTCTCCCGTTACCGCATTGAGCTTATAATCATACTCCGCCGTCCCGCTGACAAACTCAATATCATAGCTTGCACTGTCTCCATCTGCATCCAGATGAAAACGCACAAACTGAATCTGCTCCTCTGAAAGCCCCGAATTTTCCAAGACAATGGTTTTTGCATCCGCAGTAGTGATATAATCTGTTCCATTCAGCATACCTGTCTGTTCATCCCCGGCGGGCGAAGGAGAGCCGCAGCCGGACAACATGGAGATGACAGATACCACTATAACAAGCTTAAACCAATTCTTTTTCCGCATTATTTTTCCCCGCTTTCTATTCTACAAACTTCTACTTCCGGGATTTTTGAATTCTATTGCCGTACTTAATTATCCTCAAATAACTTTTCTCCCAACCACTGGAATATTAATGACACCAACATAAAAACTTGATATGCATTGTAATACGATAAAGCACTATATTCCAGTGAAAAACCGCTTAATTGAAAAACTACTATCAACATCAGTATAAATATACCACTTCCTATTATTAGGTACAATAACATAAATATTTTTTTAATTACTCTACTTTGCTTTATTGCTTCCAGATACAGAAACACATATCGTATTGTTATACATATCACACTTCCCCAAAATCCAAATAAAAAGATTAATAAATTTTTACCATCAAGATTGACATCATTACTTTGGGCAGCTGATAAAACAAAACTAACTACGCATGTCATAATAAATACATACAAAGTTGTAATATTATCTATAATCTTATTTATCATTTCATATGCCCCATTACTTTCCCACGTAAGAGTAACTTAATGGATTTTGAGTTGCTTCGGATAAATTCTGTCCTTTTTTCCATTTGATATTCACATGATATATTCCACAATTCTCAAAATTATCAGCTACTCCAAATAATTTTAGAAATGCCATTTCATTATTGTTTACTAATCCTATACTATTTAGACCACCCTGCGGATCTTCATAGTAAAAATCATAATAATCCTGAACACAATAAATTAAATCCAAACTATAAAATATACCATCGTATGAACACTCGCCAGCCATACCAATATGCCCACCTTTGACCGCTAACCAGTAATTTAGAGTTGATAAATCACTAGTCATACAGTAATTAATTGGTGTGTCTCCGCAGGCGGCATCAATTTGAGTAAATGTAATAGTATTACCTTCCTTTGTCCCACTTTCACATACATTTAAAAGTTTATCTACATAACTATTATATTTTTCCAATCCGTTACCGTCTCCTACTACTGGGAATGTTCCATCATATTCGACATAACCGCCTAAACAAGACAGATAATATGCTAAAAAGTAGCATCCATCATTAATATCTATTTTTTTACCACTGAGACCGCCAGCTAACAACAAGACGCTATCTCCAAGATATGCTGTTCCTAATAACATATATGCTCTGGTTTGAATATTTAATATATAAAGTGCTTCTAAATATTCATTATCAATTGTATCTGCAGCTCTTTCCCGCCATATTCTGTTATAATCTTGCATCGTCACTTGTTTTGCCGCTTCAATAGCAGAATTATATGGCACCTTTACAGAATCTGTCAATTCGAAATTAATATTGTTATTAAATAATCCAAAGTGTTTATATGGTTCCGGATCGTCAATATCTAAAAGTCCATCATCATCACTATCTTTCTTTAATGGATTAGATAATATCTTCCCTGTTACAATTACCTTTGTCCTATCATCATTGTATTCGTAATTTAATTCTACAATTTCATCGCCATCTAACAGCCCATCATTATCGCTATCTGGGTTGTTTTTATCCAGTGTAATAGTTACACCATTAAACATAACCATATTATCTTCATAATAATCTGCAATACCGTCTCCATCACTATCTGTTTCTATATCTATTTTTTTATTTATATCTTTATATATTTCTTCCAATTGATTGGTATTTGAAGCCAAGTAGAATGATGCCCCTGTATTATTGGCTAATGGTTTCAAATAACTATTAAAATAATTTGTGCTTCTTCCTAAACCAACCGTATATATTTTAACGCTTTTATCATTTGCAGCAGCTATAATCGACGAATGTAATCTAGTATCAGCAGTTTCTCCATCACTTAAAACTACCATCATCCTTAATGTTGCATCATCAGTTGATTTAAAAAGCCGAAAAGAACTATTTATAGCATTATACATATTGGTTCCACCATATGACTTGAAATAAACAGTAGATAAATATGATTTTGCTGCTTCCATATCTTCTGTTAATTCCGGCGTTAACAGATGTGTTGTGCTTTCAAATTTAACAATTCCAACTTTACTACTTACCGGAAGATTATCAACCATGTCCTTTGCAACTGTTAATCTTTCATTATAACGGTCATTAGAATACATGCTTCCTGAATCATCAATTACAAGAATAACTTCCACATCTGAATAACCAGTAGTACTCCATACATCTTGCCATTCAAATGAATTTTCATACACGGTTCTATTTAAAAGCACATACTTTGAAAAATGACTAACAGTAGAAGTCGCAACATTATCTTGTACCGTTGTCGGAAGGGCTTCTAATCGCTGCTCTCCCTCATTGTAATAATAAATCACCGGTTCAAATGTGTCATCTATCAATAAACTCTCATCAAATTCGAACCTAAGTGTAGCACTTGAAAATGTTCCATTCACATTAAAATCATATACTCCGCCAATATATCCCGGCATTGTTACAGGGAATAAAAAATCATTATTATACCTGCATACCGCCAAACTATCAACTTGGTTTCCAGATAAAGAAGTGCTAACAGATACTTTGACAGTATCTCCCTCTTTTGCCGATGCGGTTACATTAAAAGTACTTTCTGGAACCAAAGGATTTGTTGCAAGTTCAACTTCTTTTCCGTCGTTTACTCCATCTTTATCCGTATCTTTATCATAAGGTCTGGTATTATGCTTATATACTTCATCACCATCTAATAATCCATCAGCATCTGAGTCAGCATCAAACGGATTAGTTTTATACTTAATTTCATCCATTGCTGATAAACCGTCGGCATCTATATCTTCATATGTATCTAATACACCATTGGCATCTGTATCCTTTAACGTCGGATCACTTCCCAATAGGTACAATTCATCATAGTCAGATAATTGATCATTATCTGTGTCCTCATTATAACAATTAGTCCCAAAATATTGTTCGATAAAATTAGGAATTTTATCTCCATCAGGATCAGCAAAATCCAATTCTGATGATAAATTATCAATTCTATCATTAACAATAATAATTGTTTTTTGAATTTCCTTGCCTGAGTTCAATATTGCCTTTACACTGATAATATTAGCACCAAGTGTAAATTTCATATCTGTTGCATTCCAAGAATCTGCTACAGATATACTCCCACTCTCCACCATATTATCATTACAATCTCTAACCTCATAAAACATACTGTTAACATTTTCTGAATTAATCATTTCCCCCTTTAGCCCACATGTCTTTTCAGTAGTATAATAATAGTTAAATGTTTTGTCTTTTCTTAAATCATCCACATTTATTACGATTTCTATTTTTTCATCACGGAGCTCATATGAATATAATACATAATTAATTGGCTCATCATCTGACTCGCCATCACACCCCTTAAAACCAATAGAAACACATTCTCCAGGTGTTATGATACTATTATATCCCGCATTCCTAACAACATAATGATTACCCTCATGTTTTTCAATAATTCCATTCCAAATTTCTGTAATTTCTCTGTTAAAATCCAACTCCAGTACCCAGTCTTCTAATACAGTATCTGTATTATTCGTTATACAAATCGAACCACAAAATCCAATACCCCAGTCGCCATCAACCTTATATTGAATTACATAATCATCTTCCCCAACTTCCATACTTGTACCAATTAATTTATAATTCTTCGGAAATCCATTAAATGCATGGTCACCAGATATTCCAAACTCAATGCTGTTACCCGCAATAATATCTTGATTCCAGCCTACATTTTTAATCACATACTCATTTCCGCTGTTTGACAATATTTCTGCATTCCAAATATTTGTTATAGCATTATTATAATCAAAACCTAAACACCAGTTTTGAATAGTACTGTCCCCAGTATTTTCTAATCTAACATTTGCATTGTACCCCGCATCCCAAGAAGATGTCAGTGTAAATATAACTCTATAATTTTCACCTCTAAAAACTTTTTCCGTAGTTACCTGATCCCATTCACTACTATCAGTTCCGTCGGTTGTGTCTTCCTCAGATGCTATCTTGCCCATTGTTTGCACTTCCATTTCAACTCCTGTAACAATATTTCCCTGTGCATAAACGGGTACATTAACTGCGCTAAAACACATTGTTTCCACAAGCATATATGCCAGTACCTTTTTAAATATTCTTTTCATATTTTTTCCCTTTCCACAAAATGACTTTAAGCAAAAAAGATGCAATGAATCTCATTGCAGCCGAACCATTAATATAAAATCAACTCACTTTATTATGAGAAGTTTGTTTGATTTTAGTTTAATGGTTTGTTGCATTTTCTTGTGCTCCTTTCTTCTGATAATTTGTTTTTGCAATTGCTTGGTCTTATTATAATTCATTGTTTATTGTTTTTCAACAAATTTCCAAATCTTTTTAATCTTTACGCCATATAAAAATCAGTCTATAATCATATATTGAAGATTACTATTAAAAATTAAAACCAGTCTGCCGTGCGGCAGCCTTCGGAAAGGATTCATCATGGCATTTGACGGCGTAACCATCGCAAACGTAGTATCGGAGTTAAAATCAAACCTTCTGGGCGGGCGCATTTACAAAATTGCCCAGCCGGAGGCGGACGAGCTTCTCCTGACCATAAAGACCGGGGAGGGTCAGAAGCGGCTGTTTCTCTCCGCGGAGGCTTCCCTGCCCCTGATCTATCTCACAGAGAGCAATAAGCCCAGCCCCATGACAGCGCCGAATTTCTGTATGCTGCTCAGAAAGCATTTGCAGAATGGGCGCATTACCGGCATCTCTCAGCCGGGACTGGAGCGCATCGTATCCATCGACGTCGAGCATCTGGACGAGATGGGCGATCTGTGCAGCAAGACCCTGATAATAGAAATCATGGGAAAGCACAGCAATATCATTTTCTGCGACGGCGAGAACCGCATCATTGACAGCATCAAACGAGTGTCTGCCGCCGTCAGCAGCGTCCGGGAGGTGCTGCCCGGCAAGCCTTATTTTGTGGTAGAGACGCAGGACAAGCTTGACGCTCTCTCCGCCGATTACCAGACCTTTTATGAGACATTGTCCGCCAGACCCAGACCGCTGTTCAAGGCTCTTTATGGCAGCTTTACGGGCATTTCACCCGTTCTGGCGCAGGAGCTCTGCTTCCGCGCGGGACTGGACGGAGACGCCTCCACCGCGGCTTTCACCGAAGCGGACTTTCACGCCCTGTATCTGGTGCTGGAATCATTAAAGGAGACTATTGCCACGGAAAGGTTTGCCCCCTGCATCGCGTACACGGGCAAACAGCCCGTGGAATTTGCGGCTGTTCCCCTCACCATGTACGCGGGGCATACCCCCTCGCCGGCGCCTGTCTCCTCCAACACGCCAAACGGGGAGCCGCCCTCCGGCGACCATCTGGTCGCTTTTTCGTCCATGTCCGCCCTGTTGGAGACTTATTACGCAGAAAAAAACACCCTCACCCGCATCCGCCAGAAATCTGCGGATTTGCGCCGTATTGTACAGACGGCTCTGGAGCGTGATGTCAAAAAATACGATCTGCAGCTCCGGCAGATGCAGGATACCGAGAAACGGGAGAAATACCGCGTTTACGGTGAACTTCTGAATACCTACGGCTATAGCGCCATGCCCGGCGATAAGTCCATCGAAGTCGTCAATTACTATACCAACGAACCGATGACCATCCCGCTGGACGAAACACTCTCCGCCACCGAGAATGCCAAGGTCTATTTTGAAAAATACAATAAATTAAAGCGCACTTACGAAGCTCTCTTTGAGCTGACCGCGGAGGTAAAGGCCGAAATCGACCATTTGGAATCCATCAGCGCCGCCTTGGACATTGCACTGCAGGAGGAAGATTTGGTAGAAATCAGGGAGGAACTTATCGAGAGCGGCTATATCCGCCGCAGAGACTATGCCCAAAATCACGGCAGCAAAAATCATGGAGGAAAAAACGGCGGCAGCAATGGCGGAAAAAACGGCAGCGCCAAAAATGCCGGCAAAAAAGTCAAAGTGACCAGCAAACCCTTCCACTATCTCAGCAGCGACGGCTTTCATATCTATGTGGGTAAAAACAACTATCAGAACGACGACCTGACCTTCCGCTTTGCCACAGGAAACGACTGGTGGTTCCATGCGAAAGGCATGGCTGGTTCCCATGTTATCGTCAGGACGGAGGGCGCCTCTGAGCTCCCTGACCGCACCTTTGAGGAAGCCGCGAGACTGGCCGCCTACTACTCCAAAGGGCGGGGCGCCGACAAAGTGGAAATCGACTATATTCAGAAAAAACATGTGAAAAAGCCCGGCGGGGCAAAACCGGGCTTTGTAGTATACTATACCAATTTTTCCATGATGGCTGCCGGAAATATCGAGGGCATCACCCTCATCAGCCAGTAAGCGGGCTGTGCAGTCTCAATCTGTATTCTAGTGCATAAGGCCGAGGCGTCTCGCGATTTTTACCAGCAGATACCCCTTGGGGAATCCCAGGAGCTCTTCCTCGGTAAGTCCCCTCAGCACTAACAGCATCACAAAATAGACCGGAACCGCCACAACCAGCGCGGGCAGCACCGCAATGCGCATGGATTCCGTCATCAGATATACGCCTTCATACACAGCCCATGCCGCCGCTCCCATGAAAACCGATGCCAGAAGCGGAATGCCAAAGCTGCGGAGCAGCTCCTGCCTGTAACCTATGGCTCTGCGGACAGCCCACTGGTTCAGCACACACATGATGCCGGAATACAGCGTGTTCGCCACAGCCAGGCTGTATAAATCCAGTTTGGTGAAGCGCAGCAGCAAAAACAGAGTCGCAGTCTGCGCCGCCAATGCGACTCCCGCGTTGACAATCGGTGTATTTACCCTTCCAAGTCCCTGCAGGATCGAGCTGTTTAATGTGGACAGAGCATAGAACACCACCGACAGGGACAGGGACATTAAAAGCGTCCCCGCAAAGGTGAGCGTCTCGTCCGTCTGGGAGGGGAAAAGCAGCGCCGTCACCGGCTTTGCCAGCACGAAAAGCCCCACCGCTGACGGAATCGAAATCACCATGGTACTCTTCACCGCCACTCCAATCTTATCTTTTGCTTCATAGATTTTCCCAGCCGCCACAAAGGTCGCCACAGAGGGAATCATGGCTGAAGCCATGGCTGACGCAAAGGCGATGGGAATATTGGAGATAGTCTGAGCCATCCCGGAGAAAATCCCGTAATTATTATAGGATGCCGTGCTGTCGAGCTTCATGATGTCCGGAATCACATCCACATAGACCTTACTGTTCACCACGCTCGATAAATTGTATACCGCTGTGCTCAGGATAAAAGGCGTCACCACCAGGGTGATGGTTTTTATAATCTCAGCATAGGAATCCAGATACTCATGTCTGTCATTGGCAATCCGCCTGTGTATCAGCCTCCTGTTCAGAGCATAGACAGCCAACATAAAGAGCAGCGCGGTCAGCACACCCGCCCCGGTTCCAAGCGCACTTCCTATAGCGCCGTAGGTAGCCCGGGTCACCTTCAAGGTCTCGTCCACAGGCATTTCCATGGTGCCCATAACGCTCTTTATCAGGAGCATCGCCGCGCCGATACTCACCGCCGCATTTGCAATCTGCTCCAATATCTGGGACATGGAGGTCTGCACCATGCTGCGATGCGCCTGAAAATATCCCCGCAGCACTCCCAAAATTCCATAGATAAAAATCGTGGGGGCAAAGGTCTTTAACACCGGCACTGCCGCCTCATTTTTCAGAAACCAGCCCGCGCCAAAAAACAGCACCAGACTGGCAATGCCGCCCACCACAAGCACATACCCCAGCGCACACAGAAAAATCCTGTGGGCATTGCGGTACTCCTTCACCGCGAGCTTTTGTGCGATGACCTTGGAGATAGCGGATGGAATACTGTAAGAGGAGATCAGAAGTACGATGGTATAGAAACTGTAGGCAACCTGATAGTAACCGATGCCCAGCGTTCCCACAACAGCAGTTAAAGGGCTCCTGTAAAGGAGCCCTATGATCCTGCTTATGATGCCTGCAGCCGCCAAAATTCCTGCCTGCAGGACAAAATCATTATCTTTCCTGTTTCGCGACATCTCAATACCCAATCAGCCAGTCGTACATCTCCTGATATTTTCCGGCAGACACATTCCATGAAAAATCCTCAGCCATGGCGCGGTCAACGATTTTATTCCATTCACGCTTCTTATCATAATATATATGTTCTGCATAACGGATCGTATTCAGCATTTCATGAGCATTGTAATTAGTAAAGGAGAACCCGGTTCCGGTATTCTCAAATTCGTTGTAGGGCTGCACGGTATCCTTGAGTCCGCCCGTCTCCCTGACAATGGGCACCGTGCCATAGCGCAGCGCCATGAGCTGGCTCAGACCGCAGGGCTCAAACAGCGAAGGCATCAAAAACGCGTCACAGGATGCATAAATCTTGTGTGACAGTGCATCGGAATAATAAATATTGGCAGATACCTTGTCTCCGTACTTCCAGTCAAAGTGACGGAACATATTCTCATATCGCTCCTCGCCGGTGCCGAGCACCACTAACTGGATATCGTCCTGACAGAGCTCGTCCATCACATAGGCTATCAGATCCAGACCCTTCTGATCCGTCAGACGGGACACCAGACCGATCATCATCTTCCGGTCGTCCTGACGAAGCCCCAGCTCCTCCTGCAGCGCACGTTTATTCTTTACCTTCTCCTTGCGGAAATTCACCGCATTGTAAGGCCGCACAATATTTTTGTCCGTCTCGGGATTAAACTCGGCGTAGTCGATGCCGTTGACAATACCCCGCAGGTCGCCGCTGCGGGCGCGCAGCAGTCCGTCCAGACCCTCGCCGTAAAATGTGGTCTTAATCTCCTCCGCATAGGTCGCGCTCACGGTAGTCACCACATCTGAAAAGACGATACCGCCCTTTAACAGATTGGCGTCCTTATAAGCCTCCAGCTTATCCGGCGTGAAATAATAAGCCGGCAGTCCGGTGATGCTCCGCACAGTCTGGGGATCCCATTTGCCCTGGAACTTCAGATTGTGGATCGTGATGACCGACTTGATGCCCCGGAAGAAATCGCCTTCATGGAAACGCTCCTTCAGATACACGGGAATCAGACCCGTCTGCCAGTCATGGCAGTGGATCACATCCGGTCGGAAGTCAATCACCGGCAGCGCAGACAGCACCGCCTTACAGAAGAAGGCGTATTTCTCAATCTCCCAGATTACATTATCCCCGTAAGGCTTGAAGCCGCCGAAGTAATCCTCGTTGTCGATGAAATAATAGTGGACGCCGTCCACCGTCGCCTCCAGAATGCCCACATACACATTCTTCCAGTTGAAATCCATATAAAAGTGCGTCACATACTGTAATTTATCCTTCATCTCCTGCTTCATACAGGTGTATTTGGGGATAAATACCCGCACATCGAAGTATTCCTTATCGATACACTTGGGCAGAGAACCTACAACGTCCGCAAGGCCGCCCGTCTTGATGAAAGGAACACCCTCTGATGCCACAAATAAAATATTCTTCATTTGAAACCCTCCCAAGTATGATAGTTAGATTATACACCATTTTCTCATATGGGAAAAGAGTTTTTTATTAATCTCTGTAGGAAAGTCGGATGCGGTCGGCAATCAACGCGATAAACTCCGAATTGGTGGGCTTCCCCTTGCCGGTATCCACCGTGTAGCCAAACAGAGCGTCCAGCGTCTCCATACGCCCTCTGCTCCACGCCACCTCGATGGCATGACGGATAGCGCGCTCCACTCGGCTGGGGGTAGTCTGGAACCGCTTTGCAATGGTGGGATACAAAATTTTGGTGATGGAACTGATCATGGCAGGGTCCTCCACAGACATCATGATGGCCTCCCGCAGATACTGATAGCCCTTGATATGCGCGGGAACCCCAATCTCATGTATCATGTCTGTCACATCCTGTTCCAAATCGCGCACTGCGCCGGCGGTCTCCTTCACCACCGTCTCACCCACCGCGCCGACAGAAGCGCCTTTGCCGGAGGGCACCGTGATCATGATTTGAAACTCTTTATTCGCGTGCATTAAATCATCTAAAATTTTGTATACTTTTTCATTATCCTTTGCAGTAGTAATGTTCACTTGTTCCATAAAACTACCTCCAGTCCGAAATACATTTGCGTCACATATTTTTCGTACCAACTCATTATAAAATAATATGCTTTCTGACATCAACTCCAACCCATCGCACAATTCGCCTACATTCCCTAAAATCAGACTTCACTCCTCGCAATTTCACAGCATTTTCCCTCTTTTGTACAAAAATCTACTCATTGCCCCAAAATAAATTTTGGTGTATACTGAAAATCATCTACAAAAAAGAGAGGTTCATGTCATGACCAAACAGGAAATCAGTGAAGTAAAACGACTTTTTACCATCAAAAACTGCTCCATCACCCGTATCTGCGGCTGTTATGTGGACGGGGAAAAAAATAAAAAGACCGACTTCCGGCAGGCGTTTCTCGCCCTGCCCGAGGAGGAAATGTTCAAATATTTTGAGATTCTGAGAAAATGCCTCTCCGGCACTCTCGGAAAAAATCTGCTGAATCTGGACTTTCCGCTGCACACGGAAGAAGCCGGCGGCACGCAGGAAGCCCTGCTGCGCCTGAGAGACAGCAAGCTAAAGGACGAGACGCTTCTCGAAGCCTTTTATGATAAAATAATCGAGACCTATGAATATGTGGGAAATTATCTGATTCTTCTGGTTCATGATGTCTATGATGTGCCCGGCAAGACTTTGGATGGTCTGGATATGGAGGACGCCTCGGATGAGGTGTATGAGTACATACTCTGCGCCATCTGCCCCGTAGACCTCTCCAAGCCCGGCCTCTCCTACAATGCGGAGGAAAATATTTTCCAGAACCGCGTGCGCGACTGGGTGGTGGGTATGCCGGAGACCGGCTTCCTCTTCCCCGCCTTCAACGACCGGGGAGCAGACCTGCACAGCGCCCTCTATTATTCCAAGGATGCAGAGGAATTAAACGAGGGCTTCATGGAACAGCTTCTGGGCTGCCCCATACCGCTCTCCGCAGGCGCCCAGAAGGAGACCTTCCAGACCCTCATCGAGGAGACTCTCGGCGAGACCTGTGAGCTTGACATGGTAAAGAGCATTCACGAAAAGCTTCAGGAGATGGTGGAGGAACACAAGGAGGAACCTGCCCCCCTGATGCTGGATAAAAACGAGGTGAAAACCCTGCTTGCCGGCAGCGGCGTGACCAACGAAAAGCTGGCTGAATTTGACGATTACTATGACGCCGCCGCGGGACAGCAGACCGCCCTCTACGCAAGCAATGTTTTCAACACCCGCTCCTTCGACGTCAAGACTCCGGACATCACAATCCGGGTGAGTCCCGACCGCACGGATTTGATCGAGAGCCGCAAGATAGACGGGCTGGATTGTCTGGTCATCCGGCTGGACGGAGCTGTGGAAGTCAATGGGATTACCGTGCGGCCTGGGAAAAATGAGGCTTTGGAATAATCGAAGACCCTTTTACTCTTGACACATCTGATTTTTTAAATTACTATCCTTTTGAGCTGCATTCTATATTGATGGGAGAAAATCGAAGATGCATCTGCGTTTTGCTCTGTGTGATGATGACCCCGAAGAACGGGATGCGCTGGAAGCGCTCCTGCGGGAATATCTGAATACGCGCCCTGAATTGACGAGCCAAATCAACACCTTTGGTTCCGGCGCAGAACTTTTGGAGTGTCTGAGCAATCAGGCTCCTTTTGATGTGTATTTACTGGATATTGTCATGCCCGGCTTAAACGGCATTGAACTTGGTATGCAGCTGCGCAGGCAGGACAGTCACAGTGAGATCATATATCTGACCAATTCCGATGAGTATGCTGTGGACTCCTATCGGGTGCGGGCCTTTTACTATCTGCTCAAGCCTGTTCAGGCGAAAGAATTTTTTACGGTTGTGGCACGGGTCATCGAGAGCAGACTGGACGCCGCCAATCGCAGGAACGCCGAGAATCTCCCGATTAAAACGAAGGAAGGGCTCCATCTGCTCCCCTTTGATAAGCTGCTCTACGCGGAGCTGCGCAGCCGTTCCGTCACCTACTATCTAAATGACCACAGTTCCCTGACCGGACTGACTTTGCGCGGTTCCTTTGCCTCCGAGATAGCCCCCCTGCTTCAAAAAAACTGTTTTTGTCTCTGTGGCGCAAGCTTCTGCCTGAACCTGAGCCAAATCAAGGCCGTGGGAAAGACGAATGTAACCTTCATGAACGGCTGCTCGCTGGCTATCCCTAAGTCCAGCTGCGCACAGCTCAAAACGATGTGGATGAAATTCTGGTTGGGGGGACACTGACATGACAATTCTGCGAGATGTCTCTGTGATATGGTCTTTGCTGCATATTCTGGTATTGTTTATTTTCCTGTATGAATCGCGCTTTGACAGGCAGAAAACTCTGACACTGACCTGTATTTTTATGCTGCCGCTGATCGCCCTGAATGTGGCGGGACTGATTCTGACCGGCGCTGAGCTGATGGGGCAAATCTTTCCCCTGACCTGCACACTGCCCAGTCTCCTGTTCTTCCTCTTTGTCGCCAAATATCGGGATGGAAGATTCTTTTTTACATTCTGTCTGACAGACACCATCTCTCTGGAAATCATCGTGCTGTCAAATATTATAGACTTTTTCCTTCCGGGGGAGCATTATGTCATCATGTTCCTGCTGCGACTTCTGGCCTTTCCCGCGCTGGAGCTCGTCACCTACCGTTATCTGAGGAAACCTTATCACAAACTGCAGCAGACAATCCGGAAGGGCTGGGGCTCCTTTGCCCTGATCTCCGCACTGTTTTATGTACTGCTCTATCTGATGAGCAATTTCCCCGTCATCGTAACCGCCCGTCCCAAATACATCCCTGCCGTACTGTTGATGCTTGTCCTGATGCCTCTGATGTATCTGAATATTTTCCAGGTGCTCTACCGCCAGCAGCAAATCTATCGTCTGGAATCAGAGCAGAATCTCCTGCATATACAGGCGGCTGCCATCACGCAGCGCATGACGCAGACCACAGAAGCAGAAGAACGGCTCCGCATCATACGCCATGACCTGCGCCATCAATTGCGCACCATATCCGCACTCATAAAGGAAGAACGATACACCGATGCGCTCCGCCTGTCCATGAGTTCAGACTCCCAGCTGGAAGAGAGTAAAATCCGGCACTGGTGCAGCCACCCGATTCTGGACGCCGTTTTCGCCAGCTACTTTCAACAGGCCGAAAGGGAAGGCATCCGCATACATGCCGACATCGACCTTCCCGAACAGCTTCCCGCGGAGGCTGCCGAGCTCTCCACGGTCTTTGCAAATGCGCTGGAAAATGCCATCCACGCCTGCCAAAGCATCGCAGCCGAACAGCGCTTTATCGTGTGCAAATGCATCGGCAGCCCCGCCCTGATGTTCAAGCTGGAAAACTCTTTTTGCGGCCATGTTGATTTTGACGAAGCGGGACTGCCCGTGTGTACGGAGAGCGGCCACGGCTTTGGCACCCGCTCCATCGCTGCCTTCTGTGAAAAATATGGCGCCGCATATAATTATCATGCAGAAAATGAAGTCTTCTCGTTCTACATGGCTATGTAATAGCTATGCATGTTATACTGCTACCTGGCTGTCAGCCAGCTGCTCGAAGCTTTTTTTCACCATCCGAAAACATTTCAAAAGCTTTGGCGAAAAAACGCCGCACTCCCCATTCATAATCATCTGGAATGCCTGTTCCTTGCCATAGGCGTCTTTATATACCCGCTTGCTGACCAGCGCGTCATACACATCCGCCACCGATACAATCTGCGCCGCTATCGGGATATCCTCCCCCGCCAATCCGTCCGGATAGCCTTTGCCGTCATACCGCTCATGGTGATACCGACAGATATCATAACTCAGCTTCGCATAATCCTCGTCCCAGATATCCTTGATGCTTTCCACAAGCTCGCTGCCCCTGACGGAGTGGGATTTCATATATTCATACTCTTCGGCAGTCAGCTTCCCCGGCTTCAACAAAATAGCGTCCGGTATGGCAATCTTACCGACATCATGCAGCGCGCTGGCTGCAGATATCATATCCACCTGCTTCCCGGTCAGACCGTATTCCGGAAATGCCTCCATCAGCATACGAGCCAGAATCGCGCTAAAGCTCTTGATTCTCTTGATATGCTGCCCGCTCTCCAGATTTCTGCTCTCCACCACAGTGCCCAGAACATCAATAATCTCCATATTGTTTTTCTTAAGCTTCTCCGCCTGCTGCCGCAAGAGCTCATTCTGCCAGCTCAGCATGGAGGTCTGCTGCTGCACCTTCTCCTCGAGCCGATTTTTATACTGGAACAAATCGACAACATTTTTTACTCTGGTCTTTACAATCTGCTTATGGTAAGGCTTCTTGATAAAATCGGACACCCCGTACTGGAAGCATTTTTCCTCCGCTTCCACCTGCTCCTCGCTGCTGATAACCAGCACGGGAATCCTATCCTGCCACTTTCGCTCACGCATCTCGGTCAGAACGCCGTATCCATCCATCTCCGGCATCACCAAATCCAGAAGCGCCACCACAATCTCCTCGTTGTACTCCTCCAACAGCTGCAATGCCTGTCTGCCATTTTCCGCCTGCAAAACCTCATACTCATCCTGCAGGATTTCAAACAGCATTTGCCGATTCATTCTAATATCGTCCACAATCAAAGCTTTATTCCGCATTCTGATTCCCTCCAATGAGTTGACACCAACAATATCATCCCTTACTCAGTTTATGCCTTTTATCTTTGCGACTTTTTATAATTATACACTACACCCCTTCAAAAGTACAGACCAAACAACGCCAGAACTACTTTTAAATTCAAAATTTTTTCTTCTTTTTTCTCATTTACTTTGCCAAAAAGTACAAAAACAGGAGGTAGTCCAAAGGCTCGTGATAAGCCTTGGATTACCTCCATATCTTACATACATTAATCAATTATAGCCATATCCACAACCTGCACTACCCATCTATGATTCGGTCGTCACTCGGAATAGTCTTCCGCTGTATAGATTGGAATTTCCCTATCATAATACTCCAGTGAATCTACGGTCATAAGATACTCACTATAATAATACAAATCATAAGAACCGTCCTCACGGTCTATGAAATAACTGTTTTCCGCTTTGGGAACAAAGATGTTCTCCTCTTCCGCTTGATCATACCCAGAAAATAGACCCAGCTCCGAAATACCATACGGTTCCCATATATACATATAAGAAAATACATAGACTGAAAACGCCACAGCAACTACTAAGATATTAGCAGCTGCACGGGACTCCGGCTTCTTATCACTCAGTAACCGAAAACGCTTATTTAACTCGCTGGTCTTTGGCGGCAACGCTCCTACAGTATACTTGCTAATCGCTGTATGCTTCTCTAATATCTCTTCACCCGTGCGAATCAAACACTTCATATATTCCGTTGTCGGCTCATAAGCATCTGTAGTAACTGCATCATCCACATGCATCTCCAAAATAATATCTGTCTGTTTGTTCAACAGAATACAAAACGGATCCCACCAGTAAACCAGAGTAATCAACCGGACTACTACTTTTAACAGCATGTCGTGGTGAAAATGATGCATCATCTCATGCTTCAGAATATAATACAAATCGCTGTCAGACACCTCCATATTGTCCGGAAGTAAAATCCGCGGAGAAAAAATACCGAAAAGAATTGGCGTCTTTAATCCCGGCACCTCAATCACACGAAAGCAATTCCTCTTCCTATTCTCCACACAGATAGCATTCAGCAGATTCTTATAAAGAGTCTTATTCGTAAGCTCTTTACCACACAAGACAATCTGATGACTGATTCTCCAATAGTCAAAGGTAAACCGACCAATGCCCACAGCTGCGCCCACACTCCAGACAACCAAGAACAATGTCCAGAGAGAAACTTCTTGTTGGCTTATCACAAACAACGGATACCGACAAGCTGCTATTATCCAAGAAAGACCTCCGGGCAGTTTTTTTGTTATAGTAAACGGAAACTCAACAGGCAATACAAAACGCAACACTGCAAATATTGCAAAAAGTGCCAACATTTTATATCCTACCCGAATCATCCATTCCTGCTTTCTAAAACATACTGCCAACAATATCAATAGTATATTAGTTGTGATAACCGTCATTATAACTGTTGACAACGAAGCATGCATCATAATCCGCTCCCATTATTTTTTCTGAATGTGTTCTTTTTCATATTCCTTAAGCATCTGTCTCATTTCCTCGATATCCTTCTTCATCTCCTGAGGCGAGTTATCCAGATCCAGCAGAGCGGCAAAGAGACTGCCCTTGGAGATAATATCCTGGAAACAATTGTAGTTGGTGGCAAAATCCTGCATGATCACGTCTCTGGACGCCTCTGTAGGACGATAGGTACGGCTCAAAACCTTGCCGCTGTGGGTAACGCCCACTACCTCCACCAGCTTTAAGTGCAGGAGCTTTCTCAGCACGGCAGTGACCGTGCTCTGAGTCAGGCCATCTCCCACATTTACGATATCGGTAGCCATCATGGGCTGTTCGGACTTCCAAAGGATGTTAAGCACATCCAGCTCTCTAGGGTTCATCATAGCATTATTAATCCTTTCTCAGTTTGATAGGCTCATTATATGCTATTCTTCGCCATAAGTCAACAAAAATAGGCTTTTATTCCTCGTTTTATTGTTCCATTTTACCAAGAATAAAAGCCTGCTTCGACTATGAAAGATCAAATACCTATATCAAACTACAGATCCCGAACATATATCCAATCAGTTTCCCATCTAAATGTCGAGGCATTCCACAACCTTTTCCAGAGCTTTCCATCCTCTTCCTTCAATTTCCACTCCTTGATATCCGCCTGCGGACTGATGGTGGTTTCGCGGACTGCTGCCTCAGCGGTCAGGGTTGCAACAGGTGTTGCACACAGACACAGGCTGCAGCATACAACACTTGCAGCCAACACAATACCTCTAAATACCTTGTTTTTCATGATAATTTTCCTCCTTTGCGAACAATATAATATTATACTATTTACATTATATTGATTGTGGAAATGTTTGTCAATATGAATCCTAAAATTTATGTTGTGATATTTAACGAATCATGAAATTTCATGGCAAGTTCTTATCAATCACTGAACCTGACAACCAAGTCCATGAATATTATTTTGAACGAACATAATATGTTCCTTTTCCCGAACCCGCTCTTTTTAATTCTCCTCCCTTTACCAGCTTTCGGAGCGCCCCTTCAATAGAACTTACACTAAGCGACGGGCACAGCTCTCTAATATCTTGTTTTGTAAATTTCCCGATTTTATTTAGTGTTGCCTTTCTGACAATATCTACAGCAGGGAGTTTTTCTTCCACAATCAGAAATCTGTCCTCGAAGTCCTTATATGCCGCAAGGATCGTACCTAATAAATATTTGATAAAAGGCACAACATCCTCAGTACCTTCGTGCCATCCGTCCTGAGACCGTCCAAGGGCATCATAATATAAATCTTTATTCTTTGCTATCTTTGCCTCCAAAGAAATATATTTACCTACATAAAAACCGCTGCGATATAGAAGCAGTGTAGTAAGTAATCTGCTCATTCTGCCATTACCATCGTTGAACGGATGTATGCAAAGAAAATCATGTATAAAAATCGGTATGACGATAAGCGGTTCTGCCTCAAAGTTTCCGATGACACGATTATATTCATCACAGATACGATCAAGCGCTTCGGGTGTTTCATATGGTGCAAGCGGCGTAAAAAGCACCTCCGTATGTCCATCCGGATAGGTTGCGCTGATATAATTCTGCACGTTCTTAGTCTGACCTGCAATAGGATTATTCATATGACTGTAAAGTATCTTATGCAACTGAAGAATATAATTCCTTGTGACAGGAATTGCGTCAAAGCTTTCATGAATAACATTTAACACATCACGATAACCCGCAATTTCCTGCTCATCGCGGTTCCTCGGTGTGGTCTTTTCTTCCACTAACTGCCTTATTCTGGTATTGGTAGTAACAATACCCTCGATGGCATTAGATGCCTCGGTACTCTGTACTTTTGCTATTTCCACAAGCCTTTCAAGCTCGTTCGGCTTTTGCTTGAGATAAAGTTCCTGTTTTCCCGCATATTTATAAATAGCTGCGACAAGTCCAAGAATGTCCGAATCCCATTTCTGCTCTTTAATGGTCGAATAATCAAATCTTCTCATTCCCCTATCCACCTTTCCTTTCCCTTAAATGTTAGCATATTTTAAGGGAAAACTCAATGGCTTGCAGGCATTTTCCCTTAAAAAGCAGGTCGGCAAGCCTCTTCAGATTTTTATACCCGGGATCTCGATAAAGATTCCCGTGTTTTCAGGAAAATTGCAACGGATATTTTCATCCCCTCCAAAAATTGTTAGTCATAATTGCTTTTCATTCTAAAATTCATAAAATTGAGTTTTCCAAATTTGCTTATTTTCCCTGTTATCTAGAATACTATTACAAATATCGTAAAATAATATATACTAAATTTTAGATGTTGTTAACTACACCACTATTGATTGCAAAGGGGTTCACTCATGGAGTTTGGGCGTATAATCTCCGCACTTCGCGCTGAGAGAGGTATTTACCAAAAGGAGCTTGCCGATTATCTGAATGTTTCTATCGGCACGGTCTCCAACTATGAGCAGGGCATTCACAGTCCTGATTTGGACACGCTCTGCAAGCTGGCTGATTATTATGCGGTCTCCATCGACTATCTGTTGGGGCGCACGGATATCCGTTCTCCCATCGAAACATGGAATCGCTCTTTAACCGATACTTATACCATTGCCGATTTGTTAAACGCCACACTCCGATTGGATCGTGCCAGTGCGCGTTCTCTGGTGGAATATGTGGATTTGCTCAGACTCAAACAGGCACATCACGAATCTGCTGACAACTAGAGCATAAGCATAGGTTTGCACTCTGCTGCCGGATATGCTATATTATAGACAGAAAAAGGGAAAGCCGTCACTATTGTGAGTAGTGGCGGCTATTTAGTTTTTTCCCCTGTAAATCTGATAAATCAAATTCGCAAGGGCTACAATGAGAATAGCAAAAGGGAATCGTTGATGAGCAATGCGTGCTTTATACAAAATCTTTTTTGTGTTCACATAGATAAATGCTGCATTATGTGGTAAAATGGAAAGAAAAGAGGTGCCAATATGATCAACATCTTAATAGATGAATTCACGCCCTGTCTAAAAGATGCACGGACAGGAGAACTTGTCCAGACGGAAGTAATCCGCATAAAGAGAAAATCGTTCCTGAAAAAGTACAATAAAAAAAATGGATGGTACACAAACTGGGAGTCTCTTGCGGATGAAAATGAAATCTATGCCTTGGTAGTAGAAGGATCTGTAGATATTCAGGGTCTGGTTGCTGTAACCCGCAATGATGACATGCAGGCACTGTATATCAGCTGGATGTGTGCCAGTCCTGACAATAATAAACAGCTCACTGATGATGTAAGATACCTTGGTGTCGGAGGCCATCTGTTTGCAATCGCCGCCCAAAAGTCTGTAAGTTTTGGATATGACGGCTATATGTATGGATTTGCCGCCGATAAGAAATTATTAGAACATTACGTCAGTACATTTCATGGGGAAGTAATTGCCATCCTGCACCCATACCAGTTTGCAATCGGTGAGCAGGCTGCAAAAGAAATTATGGAGGTGTATGATTATGAATGGACAGATGAAGAGATATAAAGAGAGCCTTGCAAAAATGCCTGAACCAGTCCTGTTAAGCCAATGCCCGAAAGTCAAGCTGGACTTACGCGGGCTGATGGAGTATGCAAAAGAAAAAGGTGTCAAGGTAATAGAATTGACCGAAAAAGAAAAAGCAACTTTTATCAGGGAATAGCAGGCTTTCTTTCGGCTGGAGGGCTACTTGAGCCCTCCGCCAAAAAAAGGAGTGACCATCCGTCAGTCTCTCTGAAAGATATCTCTTGTGTAGACTTTATCCCGCACATCATCCAGGCAGGTGTCATAGCGGTTCGCTATAATGGCATTGCAGATGGTCTTAAATTCCGCAACATCATTTATTACCCGGCTTCCAAAAAATGTACTGCCGTTCTCCAGCGAAGGCTCATACACGACTACGGTCGCGCCTTTGGCCTTGACTCTCTTCATGATTCCCTGAATGCTGCTCTGGCGGAAATTGTCGGAATTGGATTTCATGGTCAGACGATACACGCCGATCACCACATTTTTTTCCTTGTCCTCATCCCATTCTCTGCCGCCCTGATAATCATAATATCCTGCCATCTGCAGCACTCTGTCGGCAATGAAGTCTTTTCTTGTCCTGTTGGATTCCACAATGGCCTCAATCAGATTCTCCGGCACATCCTGATAATTTGCCAGAAGCTGTTTGGTATCCTTGGGCAGACAATAGCCGCCATATCCAAAGGAAGGATTGTTGTAATAGGAGCCGATGCGGGGATCCAGACATACGCCGTCGATAATGGCCTGTGTGTCCAGTCCCTTGATTTCCGCATAGGTGTCCAGCTCGTTGAAATAGCTGACACGAAGCGCCAGATAGGTGTTGGCAAACAGTTTCACCGCCTCCGCCTCCGTAAAGCCCATGAACAGCGTGTCGATATTTTCCTTGATTGCCCCCTCCTGCAAAAGCGCCGCAAAGGTGTGGGCAGCCTTCGTCATTTCCTCGTTCTCCAAATCAGTTCCCACAATGATACGGCTGGGATAGAGATTGTCGTAAAGCGCTCTGGACTCTCTCAGGAATTCCGGGCTGAACAGGATTCTGTCCGTGTGGTATTTCTCCCGCACAATCTTGGTATAGCCCACGGGGATTGTGGATTTGATGACCATCACTGCCTCGGGATTGCACTGCAGCACCAGCTCGATTACTGCCTCCACCGCGGAGGTGTCAAAAAAGTTTTTCTTGCTGTCATAGTTGGTGGGCGCGGCAATCACCACGATATCCGCATCCCGATACGCTGACTGTGCATCCAGTGTGGCTGTCAGCCGCAGGGGACGCTCCGCCAGAAATTCCTCCAGCTCCTTGTCGCGGATTGGAGATTTGCGCTGATTGACAAGCTCTACCTTCTCAGGAATAATGTCCACAGCCGTCACCTCGTGATGCTGAGACAGCAGTGTGGCGATGGACAGGCCTACATAGCCGGTGCCCGCCACTGCGATTTTAATGTCCTCAAATTTTCTCATACCGTCTCCCTCTTTCTCGAAATGGTCTCTCCATCCTTTATGGTTTCCAAAACTTTAATATTTCTGAGCTCCATGGGGTCTGTCTCCAGCGGCGACCGATCCAGTATCACCAAATCAGCTCTTTTCCCTTTGGCGATGCTTCCTTTTTGATCCTCCTCAAAGTACTGATATGCCCCGTTTATCGTGATGGCTTTGAGCGCCTCATATACCGGGATCGCCTGTTCCTCTCCGATCCGGCTGCCGCCCCGGCTAATCCGGTTCACGGCGCACCAGATTGAGTGCATCATATCAGGTCTGGTCACAGGCGTGTCCTGATGGAAGTTGATAAGCACTCCCCTGTCCAGCGCATCCTTCGCCGGACTGATATGATTCCCCCGCTGCGAGCCAAAATTCTTCATATGGATGTCGCCCCAGTACCAGACATGTCCAATAAATATGGAGGCTATCATATGAAGCTTGGCCATTCTGTCCAGCTGGTCATTCCGCACGGTCTGGCAGTGTATCATCACAGGCCGGAGTCCGTCTTCTTCCGTCCCGCGTGCCGCCCGGTCTGTCGGCGCTGCCTGGTCTGTCAGCGCTTTCTCGTATGCCCGGATAAACTGTTCGGAAGCGGCATCCCCGTTACAGTGGGCGAGAATCTGTCTGTTCTCCGACACTGCCTGTCCCACATATGCCTGAACCTCTTCGTCCTTCATCCACGGGTAGCCGCAGTAATCAGGCTCTCCCCCCAGATAGGGCTCTGACATCCATGCCGACCGCCCCTGCGGGGAGCCGTCCAAAACCAGCTTATAGCCGCCGATTTTCAATCCGTTTACATACTGTCTGTATGCATCCCCATACTGATGCATCAGCTCCACGCCGCCCGCGGACATCAGCGGATAAGCCACCACATCCAGCTTCAGCGCCTTCGACGCGCTCATGCTCAGAAGCGCGTTGATATCGCTCTGTGTGGAGGCGCCGTCCTGTACGGTGGTAATGCCATTATCAATATAAATCTCCTGCATTTTCCGCAGCATTTTTTCGTAATCTACGGTTACCCGGGGCAGTATGGCCTGTTGGAGCAGATTCATGCCGGCCTCCTCCACATATCCGCTGGGCTCTCCGCCTTCGAGTCTGCCGATCACCCCGCCCTGCGGATTTGGCGTAGTCTCGTCAATTCCCGCCAGTTGCAGCGCCGCCGAGTTGGCACAGGCAAGATGCGCCGAGATATGCAGGATCATGATCGGAATCGTACTGCTGACCATATCCAGCACTCTTTTATCCGGCTGCGCACCCTCCCTCAGAAAATTATGGTCATAGCCAAAGCCCAGAACCATATCTGTGTCCGTAATATGATTTTCCTGGATATAGGCTCTCAAAACAGAGGTGATATCCTCAAAGGATTCACAGGCGGACAAATCCGCCCATGCCGCCATCTGCCCGTTCATCACAAAATGACTGTGGGCGTCGATAAAACCGGGCATGAGACACTTTCCCTCCAGGTCGCATTTTATGGCCTCGTCCCCCGCAAGCTTCAGCGCTTCCTCCAGACTTCCCACCGCGGCAATCAGCCCGTCTCTCACCAGCACCGCCTCGGGAGCTTCGGCCAGCTCCTGTTTTGCATTCGCTTTTTCCATCGTGATGATTCTGCCGTTATAAAATATCCGCTCCATGCAGCTCCTCCTGTTTCACAGCTGACCCCGGTATGTCTCCGATTTTATTTCCAGCTAAAGGTTTTCTTCCCCCATACACCCAAAAGCTTCAGCGCCGCCAGATATGCCAGCACACAGCCTCCCAGTCCCAGCATGGCGGGCAGCATTCCCAGTGTGCCCGACGCCAGCGCCAGAATAATGATATACACCGGCGTGCTGGCAAGCATCACCAGATTGCACGCACCCAGCTCCACGCCTGTGGCGGTGTGGAAATCGGGATCCACAATCCGGACGAGAGCGATTCCGCTGGGAACCGTCCCCGTACAGGTTCCAAACAATCCCAATGTGCGCTCAAAGTCATTGGAGCCGCCAAACCGCTGGCCGAAATAAAAGCAGACCAACGCCGTGATCACTGTGATCACCACGGATATCAGCAGCATCAGGGGCAGCCAGTCCTTAATCATCCTGACCGACACCGCCATGAATGCACAGACTACCAGATAGTCCGCGGACCATCCCGTTATTTTGCTCTGCAGGGTATTCTCCTGCAGGAAATCCAGATGCAGCTTTTTCATCAGCCATTTGACAATATATGCGGCGTACATACCGTTCATAAACATCATGCTGCCCATGGACGTACCCAGGAATCCAGGGATAAGAGACAGCACCTTTGCGATCCCCACCGCCAGAACGTAGCACACTCCAATCAAAGCAAAATGAAATGCCAACGTCTCGATATTGCTGTTGCAGGTGGTGTCCTTGACCATATATTCCTTCTGCTCACTCTTTGCCAGATATCCCTTTAGGAGAGACTCGTCTATCTTGCCGCAGTGTTTGGCAATACCCTTTCGGATTCCCAGCTTCGCGGCGGGTATCCCGATACAGAACGCCACGATAAAACCAATCGCGGAAAAGGCGATGGCGACCGTGGAGGCATTGTCCCAGCCAAACTGCTCAAAGATTGCGCCATAGGCCGCAGACTGTCCGGGTCCCTGACAGAACGCAAACTGTATCAGCATTCCATAGATTGCATCCATTCCCGCGCCCTCGCCGAAAGCCATCACGATCGCCGTAGCCACCATGGGCGTCAGGGCATAGAGCAGACACCACACCAGACCCAACCCCAGCGCGCCCTTCAACACGCCCTTTGCACTCCCGTCCTCCCCGGACGTGCTGGTGAGACTGATGGAGATGAACGATACGGTAAAAAGGTTGTTCACAATCTGTGTAAACATATCGGAATCCGTACCGATATCAATGCCCGTACCGGCAGTCACAGTCATAAACACAATCCCCAGCATCCCCCCGATTACGCTGGCCGGCACCAGCATCTTACGGAACACGGGGATTTTCGCGCGCAGCAGCATACCCACGCACAACATTACACTTGCCAGACCAAACGCCATCATAAAACTCATACTCTGTCTCCTTCTTTGGTGAAATAAAAATCATAATACCATTCGGCAAATTTTCGGATACCCTCCGATAACGGCGTGGAAGGTCTGAAGCCAAAGTCTCTCTCCAGATCGGATACATCCGCATAGGTCACAGCCACGTCCCCCGGCTGCATGGGCACCAGCTTTTTATGCGCCTCAAAATCATAATCCTTTGGCAGCACATGGGCACGAATCAGCTCTTCCTGCAATATCCTGACAAAATCCAGAAGATTCTCCGGTCTGCTATTGCCCATATTATACAGCGCATAGGGCGGCATGGGAAGTCCGTCCTCACCGTCTCTGCGCTCGGGAGGCCGCTGCATCACGAGCCGGATGCCCTCCACAATATCATCAATATAAGTAAAATCCCGTCTGCAGTTGCCATAATTAAATATCTCTATGGTCTCACCCCTGCGCAGCTTATTGGTAAATCCGAAATAGGCCATATCCGGCCTTCCCGCCGGCCCGTACACCGTAAAAAAGCGCAGACCCGTGGACGGAATATTATACAGCTTGGCGTATGCGTGAGCCATCAGCTCGTCGGAGCGCTTTGTTGCCGCATAGAGAGATACCGGATTATCCACCTTATCCGCAGTGGAGTAAGGCACCTTACTGTTTGCCCCATAGATGGAGGAAGAGGATGCATAAAGCAGATGCTCCACCCCCGCAGCACCCCCGTCATAGGAATGTCTGCATGCCTCCAATAAATGATAAAAACCCACAACATTGGTCTCTATGTAGGCGTCCGGATTCTCGATGGAATACCTCACACCCGCCTGCGCCGCCAGATTCACCACCACAGAGGGGCGATAGGTCTCAAACAGCTCCGTCACCAGCGCCCTGTCGGCTATCGAACCGCGGACAAAGCTCCACTTGCTCTCCGCATGGGTGCGGGCGGTCTCCTCTATCTGCCGCAATCGAAATTCCTTCAGGGACACATCATAATAATCGTTCAGATTGTCAATCCCTATGACATGAATCGAGGGATGCTTTGCTAACAGCGCCGGCACAAGATTGCCGCCGATAAATCCCGCCGCTCCGGTAACCAGAACCGTCTTATTCTCCAAGTTCAGTTTAAATTGATTTTCCACACTACCTCCGCCTGCTTATCAAAAGCTGTACCTTCTTTATTAAATACCTACACTCCTCCGTCCTGTGATAGACCAGAAAAAATGCCATCGGTATCAGTATACCACAAATCAGGCTGTGCACAATCACAGAAAACCATCCGTGACCCGTAAACACATGGGAGCACAGCCACATAGCCATGGCACAGGCGGCAGCCAGAACCGCCATATACCCGAAGTTACGTCTGTAATACCGCGAGACCGGCTGATATCCCGCAAAGCAATATTTGTGAATCACCGTCGGATCCACCGTAAAATTCGCAAAAATGAGCGACACGATGGTGCCCAGCACCACGCCGTTGATCCCCCATACAAAGACGCCCGCAACGGATACCACCAAATTGATGACAATCCCGATAACGGGTCTGTACCACATCTGTTGAAAAATGCCGGAGATATTCCTGATCTGATTCAGATTTACCTTGATCCCCACAAACAATAGCTCAAGCCCTATCAGAAGAGGCAGCGGCTGTGGTATCACATAATCCGCTCCCAGCCAACAGTCTATCAATTCATTGGACACGATGGCAAGACCGCCACCCGCCGTCCCGTACAGAATCATTGTGATGAAATTAGTGGTCTCAAAAAAGAAGTATTTGCGCTCCATATCCTCCATCGCAAACAAATTTCCCATACTGGCCTTGACAGCCTCATACATTCTGGTGAGAATGCTTTTCAGAGTGGTATAAAGCAACAGATAGGTAGAGTATTCCCCCACCATGGCAAGTCCCTTGAAACTACTCAGCACCAAGTTGTCCGTGGCCTTCACGATGACATTGTCAACCTTGAACACAAAGAGAGCCGAACAATCTTTAAACATCTCTCGGATCTCCTGTCCGGACATGGTGTCCGCCTCCCCCGCAAAATAATTCGGATATTTCACAGTGGCAATCCGGGCGGAAATAAGATTCCGTATAATATTAAATCCGATCAATGCTATGATATAGATAATGTAATTATGCCAAATCAGAAGGATAGCAATCTGGGCGAAGCTCATGACAATATCCATCAGCCCGCTCACCACATTTAAAATATAACTTTTTTGATCCGCCTTCACAATAGCGCTTCTGTAGGCAAAAAACAGATAGCTGGACACGCTCTGCAGCAGATAAATAAGATAGATCAAAACCGCATTGATACCCAGCTCCCCCAGCCGGTCATAATCTTTGATCAAAACGGGAAGCGCAGGTATAAGCAGCAGACCCAACCCCAGAATCACGCCACTCACAATCCGATACACCTGTTTAAAAAACTTCAGATACTTTCTGATAGCACGCTCATTGTGCTCCACTAACGGTTTATACAGCTTATAACTTATGGCGGCGTCAAATCCGAACTCTGCCAGCGAAAGCATGGAAAGAATATCTGCAAACAACCCGTTAATTCCCAGATAGGATTTTCCCAGGGTATAGACAAAGACTGTCCTGACTACAAATCGCAGAGCCATGTTCAACAGCTGCTGCCCAAAGCTCGTCACCAAATTCAACGAAGAATTTTTTGTCCTTGAAGTAGAAGCCATATTTTCTCCTCTATCGTCTGGCGGTACGAAATTTTTCTCTCAAAATCAGCGCCATATATTTTCCGTTCTGCATTACTTTCCACGGACATTTCGCAGCCGCTTTCATCCAGATGCCAAGCGCCTTTTTCAATGTTCCGCCCCGGGCGTACACGCGCGCCAGCTTCATATTTCTGACCCAAAATGCTTGCGGATGTTCCTGAAGATACGTCTCATTTTTCTCGTTCAGCCGCTTCAGTCCGGCAATCTTCTTCTCGATATTTGTGGTAATCTGTTCCCCGCCATGCAGGTGATAATACACCAGCGGCTCCTCCACACAGTCAATCTCATATCTGGCGGCCAGCCTCAGCCACACATCCGCATCCTGAGCAGACTGCATCGACACATCAAAGCCACCAATCGCTCTGAGACACTCGGTTCTCATTAATGGAAAAGATGTGGAACCGATATAATTTTCCAATATTAGTGAGTCATATATGCGTCCCCTATGATACTCCCGCCTTTTCAGGATGACCCGGTCTGCCCCGTCCATCTTTACAAAAGAGCCACAATAAATCAAAGCCGTCCGAGGTCCTGCCTCCTGAGCTCTCTGCACCTGGAGCGCCAGCTTTTCCGGCAGCCACTCGTCATCGTCGTCCAGATAGGCGATATACTCTCCTGTCGCTGCGGTAAGACCTGTGTTTCTAGCCTCACAGGCACCTTTGTTCTCCTTGTGGGCAATATAGAGGATGCGGTTCTCCACCGTTTTCCTGAGCGCCTCTACGGTCTGTCTGACAACATCCCGCAAAGCATAATCTTCAGAACTGTCATCCACGACAATCAGCTCCCAATCGGAATATGTCTGACACAATACACTGTTCATGGCTCTGCGCAGAATATCCGGCTCTCGTTTACAAGTTGTTATGACAACACTGACCATCTCATACCTCATTCCCGCACCAGGGCAGCACCAAAAGCTCCCCTAACCGAAGTCCCAGCTCCGCGGGCTTAAATTTCTCGAATCCCGCCCCATGATATAGCGTCATCTCGCCGAAGTAAATCCGGGATTCTATTGAATAAAAGTCCACCCGCACATGGGGGAGATTCTGTGCCAGCCGCTGTGCCAATTCTATCATCAGCTCCAGCTTCTCCGGTCTGGGAATCACATGCTGGGGATCACTGGGATATGTGATGGCGGCATTCAGGTACTCCCAGTCCAGAGAGTAGAGATTACGCATATGCCGGCTGAATCTCCCATAATCCACCTGTATCATCGCCGCTTTGCCCGAAAACACAAATATCTTGTAATCTTTCAGTTCCTGGCGGGACTCATCCTCCATGTACTGCTCCGCGATAATCCGGGGCGGCACCTGACCGTAGGGCCATTCCCGGCCATAGCGGACAGGATTCTTTTTCAGGCCGCGCTTTAAGATGCGCTCCGCGCGCTCCCTGTCCATGCAAGTCTTGTCGCGGCATATATAAATACTGCCCGAATCATGCGTACACTTCAGTACAAACTGCCCGGGCAGCTTCTCAAAATCAATCTCCGCAAAACTGTCATAGACTCCCAGAGTCGGGATAATATATTCTTCGCCAATCAGAGAAGCCACATACTCCTTTGCGCGGTATTTGTCCACCATCTGAGGATAAAGGGGATTGCGATCATACAGCTTTAACCACTGCAGCTTTTCATTATAAGTGCGAGGATTCTCCAAATCTAATTTATATCCCATTTCAGCACGAAAACGCAGCTTCAGAAACGCCTCGTCGCTCATCCAGTCAAAAAAACCTCTCTGCGCCAGAGGCGCTATCATTTTCCCGGGCTTTTTCAGGAGCTTTAAGGCTGTTTTTACAGATGACATACCGTCCCTCCCAACTGGCATTATCTGCCCTCGGCAATCGTCTTTTTAATAAATTCCAGAATCCTGTTTCCCCGCTCCTGTATGGTGAGCGTTTTAGCCTTTTCCAAGGCGCCTTCGGACAAACGCTCCAGAAGGCTCCTGTCCCTGTAAAGCGTATCTATGGCGGAGGCTATCTCCGACACTGACATCTCATCAATGCGGATAGAGCAGCTCTCGTCCAGAATATCGTCGTTAAACCGCTTCGCGGAGGATATCACCGGAAGACCGCACGCCAGCGCCTCCACAATGGCATTGCAGCAGCCCTCGTTATTCGTCGGCAGCACAAAGACGTCCGCCGCGTTCAGATAGTCGTTAATCTCTTCATGAGCCAGCGTTCCGCAGAACAAAATATCCCCGCAGCCAGGAGCTTCTTTCCCCCTGCCGATAAAAATGGAGGCGATTTTCTCTTTTCCATCAGAGCATTGTTCATCGGGATATTTTTCATGAAGGATATCCAGCGCCTCCGACAGTCTGCGCGTCCCCTTACGGGCGTCAAAGGAACCTGTGAAGGCAACGATAAACGCATCTCCCGGATAACCCAGCTTCTCCCTTGCCGCCGCCTTATCCTTTTGATAAAAGCTGGTGGGATGATATCCGTTGGGCGCCACGATATAAGGGAGATTCTTCTGCAGTCCGGTTGCCCGGGACTCTTCCAGCGTCTTGGAAGAGACATAGACTACCCCCGAAATCCTCTCCAACGCCTGCGCCACCTCCTGCTCATCAAAATACTTGTCCAGCCGTATCTTTCCACCCTCTCCGCAGTTCAAAAAGACCGGTCTGCCCTCGGCAACCTGCGACGCCACCACGCCCATGATCCAGAAATGGCCATAAAAAGCGTCCACAGGCCTGTCCAGCAAGCGGCAGGTTTTGCGGATGACCTTTGTCATGTACTTCACACGGCCTCTGACCAGATGGCCGGACATACTGATATAATACGGCTGGTAAATATCCACCCGGTTTCCCTTTGCCGTCAGATAATGCCATCTCTTCGGCCTCATTCCGGCTCGTCCTGCCAGCACTCTGGTGACGGACTGGGGAGCGATTACGGAGCATTGCACTCCCAAATCCGCAAGGGCGTCCACATATCCCTTCACAAAGGTGTAGACTGCCTCCTTCCCTCTGGGGAAGGCATTTGCTATAAAACATATATGCATAATGGGCGTTTCCTCTAATTTTTAGTCTTACCGGTCAGTATATCACAGGCCTAACCTTGCGTCAACCGCTTCAAATCCAGCAGCTCTCCCAGCCGTCTCTGCCCCTCCTCGTTCAAATGCCGTATATTGCAGTTGTCCGGCGTCAGGGTAATCTCGCCGAAGTACACCTTCCCCGCCACATCGTAAAAGTCCATCCTCGCAAAGGGGAAGGACTCGGACAAAATCTCCGCAGCCCGAAGCATAGTCTCCAGTCCCAGCGGTTTCTCCATGACGGCGTCCTCCGCAGAAACTCCTTTTGCGTAATCCAGATAATTCCACTCTGTGTCATAAAAGGTTCTCTTAAGATTTTTGCCGCGCCCGGTACAGAGCATGATGCAGTGGGGCTTCCCATAATAACAAAACACCTTGTAGTCCGTCATCCGGCTGCCCCGCCCGTCATCCAGAAACTCCTCGGCGTAGATGCGGGGCTGTACGGCTCTGTACTGATACTCGCAATGGCTTTTTGCATAATTCATATGCAGCATGGCCTCCATACGGTTCAGCACGGGCGGCCAGTCCACCGTGTTTTTGTCCCGAACAAGCTCGTAGCATTTGCTCCCCGAGGCGTGATTACATTTGAGGACAAAGCGTTCCGGAAGCTCCTCCAGAGGGATTTCCGATGTGTGAGACCAGATTCCGTACACCTCGGGCAGGAGCTCGCCCAGCCCCTTTTCCATCACAAAATTCCTCACGGCAACCTTGTCCACATAGCGCGCATGCTCCTCGCTGATAGAATGCACAAGCAGCCAGTTCAGCTTTTCATCCAATGTCTTCGGCGCCTTGAAATTCATCCGATATCCATGCTGTTTGGCAAACCAGATGGAGCGGGCCGTCTTTTTCGGCATATGGTACAGGATATTTGCCACCAGCAGTCGGAGCTGACCTTTTGGCAAACGGCTCTTTTGCGAGCTGTTTTTTTGTGAACTCATGTATTGTTTCCTCCCTGCTTCCTATATATATCCCGGTATTGTTCGCAGATATCCCTCCAGTCAAACGCATCCGCAAGCTGCAGGCAATTCTCTGTCAATTCCCGATACCGTTTGGCGGCGTCCACAATCCTTGCCGCAATTTCCGCGGGATCATCGGCAGCCACCGCATATCCCACCTTTCCCTCCTCAAACTGTCCGTCGAAGCCCTGACCTCTGGTGTAGAGCACCGGAAGTCCCTGACTGAGCGCCTCCGCGTACACCAGTCCGAAGGTCTCTGTGTGGGAGGGCATCACAAACAAATCATTCTGTCGATAATACTCCAGAAGCTTTTCCCGCGGCTGCTGGGGAATGTACTCTGTATCGGGATAGGCCATAATTTTTTCAAACAATTTCTGATCCAGCACCTTGCCCACAATCTGATACCGCACAGACCATCCCCTGGCTCTGAGAAGCTGCAGGGCTTCCTGCGTGGCCAGATGATTCTTGCGGTGATTGATCACTCCGGCGCAGATTACCCGGAGCGTTTTATCCGGCAGGGCTTGTGGCACATCCCGCAGCTTATCCGTGTTGCGGTTTTGCAGCCAGAAATCGTCTATGCCATTGGGAATGACCCGGCTCTTTGCGCGGATTGCCTCGCGGCAGCTCTCCGGCACATAGCTCTCCAGAACCTGTCTCCTGTAGCCCTCCGAGAGAAAGAATACCGCGGATGCATCCCGCAGGATTTTCACCGCCCTTCCCCGCAGATAAAAGGCCTTCCGGAGAAAGACATTCACATCCGTATCCCGCACGGCCACCACATAGGGAATCCCGTATCTGCGGCCAAGTCTGCGGGCACAGTTGCCGTCCGTAAACAGCGTGTAGGCATGAAGGCAGTCGTAATCAGAACAGTCCAGCCTGCTCTGTATATCCCGAAAAATCCTCTCCTGCTTGTAGTCAAAGAAAATGCGATGCCATTTTTTGAAGCATTTGGAGACGATGACCTGACAGCCCTGCGTCGTGACGTCCTCGTTCTCCTTCTCGCATACGGGCGTGTATACCGTGCTCGTGATACCAAAAAGATTCAGATGCTCTATCATGCTGCGATGCAGCTTTGTCCCGATGTAATTACAATTGATGTGCAATATCTTCATATTGTTCATACCTGTTTTGCATACCTGTCTGCGCGCTTTAGATTCTGAACCAGTTGTCGGGAATGATGTCGATGGGGCGTCCGTCCTTAAACCAGTCCTTCGGAGCCACAACAATTTTGTCCGGATTTTCCATCAGCCACGCCCCCCAGAAATTGAAGGTACTGTTGGTGACAATGGCGTTGCGGCAGGAACGCATGACAAACAGCTCCTCAAAATCGTCCGTGATATCCTCCGCCTCGCGATAGACAACGGACTCCGCTCCTATGCCCAGCACGTCTCCGCTTAGATATTCCTTCACCCATGGCATATCATTGGAAAAAAATACAAACACAGGATTGTCCAGCCGCTCCTTCATATAGGCCACCGCCTTCCTGTAATATTCCACATCCGTCCTGCCATAGTGATTGGCCAGCTTCTCATTGTCAAAATAGTCTCCCCGCCGCACTCCCACGAAGACACTGTTCATATTGCCGAAACGCTTCCTGTATTCCTGTGTCCGCTCCGACAGGGTGTCACAGGTAAATTCCTGTCTGAGCTGTTGTTGAATGGGCTCCAGATATCTCCAGGACTGCCAGTAGCCGTCATAGTATTGATAATCCAAAAGTCCCGTCACATCGCGATATGCTCTATTATTCTCAAAAAAATATTTTTTGTTCAGCTTCGCGTCCAGACCCACCCTGAGGCGATAGCTCCTGCTTAAGGGATTGCCCTCATGCTTAAACAGGCATACCTTTCGCAGCTCCGCGTCCGTTGCCGCCTGAAAGCGGGTGTGCATTCTGCCCAGCCTGGACAGGCGGATATCGTCCACGCCGGCCTCCCCGTAATATTTCAAATCCAGCCTGACGTCCTCGCAGTGGTACTTCTCCTGCAGCAGCCTGTGAAACGCATACTGAAACATCTGATTTCCCAGACCGCCCTTGACCTTTACAATCTTCATCGGTTTCTACCTCGTGCTCTCAGCCTGATCCCAGGTGGCCTTCGACCGTCCCGTCAGACAATTAAATACGCCCACCCACTGCGCGCCGATGGTCATGGTGTAATACCCCATCATCTTCAGCAGCTTATTCGCAGCTCTGGTCTTCAACGCCAGCAGAGACAGCAGATAAAATACGGTCTGCCCCGCCAGAGCGATCTTGAAAAAGCAGGAGCGGGGTGCCAGCACAAGCGAACAGAGATAGACCATGGCGTGGGCAAACCAGAGCAGTCTTCTGCAGGTTCTGTGTCCAAAATAGAAAAAAGAGAACCAGCCGTGCCGGAAGATATTCAGGCAGGGGACAGCCTCCGCAATGGCGGGCAGGATATTGCGGTTCATGCGCACCTTGCGCTTGAACTCATCCTCCAGAACCTCCCCCGCCTTCTCATAGGCCACGGCGTCCGGATTGTAGAGGGCTCGAAGCCCCTGCAGTCCGTAGTGGCGGGGCATATGCGCGTCATGACATTTTATGGGATTTAGGTCAAAATACAGAGCGTTCCTGCAGGCATAAATCGCGCCGTTTCCCGCGGTGATTGTCCTGATATTGCTCTCCGTCTCCCGCTGTGCCAGATCCGACTCCCAGTACACGGCTTCCGCGGCGGCGGTGTCGTTGTCTGTGTTCCGGTACGCCAGTCTGCCGGTGACATAGGCGATATCCGGGGCGGTAAAGCATGCCGCAAGCTCGGTGACGGCATTGCGCTCAAACATGGCGTTTGCGTCCGTCATCACCAAAATCTCCCCCTGAACAAGCTTCTGCGCCTCGTTCTGGGCATTGGTCTTGCCCTTGTGCTCCTTCGCCCGGTGCAGACGTATCCGCAACTCGGGATGGGCGGCGATAAAGCGCTCCACAATCTCCTCGGTGGCGTCCGTGCTGAAATCCGACGTCACGATATAGTCGATTTTATCTGCGGGATAGTCATTGTCAATGACATTTTCCAGCTTTGCCCCGATTACCTTCTCCTCATTGTGAGCCACGATCATCACAGTGACCGTGGGCTGCAGACTGTAATCCTTCTTAAGCTTCCTGTTTTTAAATATACGGGCAAGGAGCTTCAGGCACATCTGATAGCCCCCCATCGCCCACACGATAATAAAAGCAAAGAGCCAGAATAATACTGTGAGTATCATCCTCAGTCCTCCAGTCTCCGAATCAGCACATCGCTGTATTTCATCATACAGATGCCTTCCTCGTAATCTCCAATCCGGGGTGCGTTGGCCTCGCCCCGCAGATTGTTTACAATAAGCTTCATGTGGTCGCAGCCGCACTCATAGGCATGGGGATAACCGCCGCCAAAGCGGGGATTCACCTCCGAGATGTAATACGTCCCGTCCACCTCAAAAAGGTCGATGTCTATCTGCCCCCGATACCCTGCCTCGCCCACAAACTCGCGAATCAGCGCAAAGAGCCTGTCATCCCGAAAGGACACCGCCTTGTCCGTCTCCCCCGCCCGCATGACCAGCTTTTTCTTAGTAAAAATCGACACAAGCTCGCCGCTTATCATATCAATATACACATCCGCGCCGATTTCCTGCCCGCGCAGATATTCCTGCAGCATCAGATTGTCAGCATGGGCAAAGAGCATCTCTACAGTCTCCCGGTCCTCCGCTTTGCTGATTGCAATGGAAGCGCTGCCCCGCACCGGCTTCACAAACACGGGCCAGGACAGCTTTCCTTTGGAGATGGCTTCGTAAAACGCTGCTTTATCGGTATAGCTTGCCGCCGTCCTGTAGCCATGCTCCACAAGCCATGCATACATCTGCATCTTGTCCAGACTCATCTCGCAGAGCGCATAGGAGGAACCAATCACCGTCACCCCGAGCTCACGGAAATCCTCCTCGTGCTGCGCAAGCAGCGACAGCTCCGGGTCGATGAGGCTCAGCACCGCCCTTATCCGCTCCCTGCGGCAGATGTCGAAAACCACGTCGATATAACCCTCCGCCGTCATACGGGGCACCTGATAAAACGCGTCCGCCTCATATACTGCCGGAGCCGTCCGGCTCATATCCGTGGCGATGACCCTGCCCGTCCTGCGTCCCTGCTCATCTGTCAGAGCGCGCTTAAAATATTGGATCACTTTATTTCTGGTTCCTGCGCTGAGCACCAGAATATTAATCTGTATATCGTTTTCTGTATGGTCTGTCATATCCCTGTCCCCCATCCCGGCCGCCTTTGTCCCGCCGGCCATATGTATCTGTCAGGATGCTCTGGCGTCCCGTTTCGTCTGCGCCGCCAGATATCTCTTTGTCAGGATCTCCATTCCCCAGCCTGTCAGATAAGAGGGCGCTCCGGGATTGTCAAGCTGCCTGTCACGGACGGCTATTCTCTTTTTGATTCCCAGCTTTCGGAAAAAGTAATTCAGATAATCGGGAGCGGAGCTGCAGTAATAGCAGAGCAGCCGCCCTGTCTGTCCCCGCCGTCTGTGCGCCCTGTAATATCGGACAAAGCTGTTGTACGAGGTCTCGCTCATTCTGGTTTTCAGCCGCTTTAAGGTATCGTAATGATAATTAAAACCGGCGCCCTTTTTCCTCTGGCCGAACAACTCCCGCTCCACGCCGGCCTCCTCCACCATACGTCTCGGAATAGGGCGGTCATAACGGCCTCCCACAGACCACGCCGCCATCTCCAGCGAATTGCTCAGCGCATGGATGGAAGTCCACACGGCAGCCTTATACAGCGGCATGGGAACCAAAATAAATCCGATTCTCAGCCGTGCCTCGCACATGGATATCCCCGCGTACATCTCACCCTCAAATACAAAGCGGTCATTGGGAGACGGCCAGTTTTTATTCCAGAGCTTGTCTCCCCGCTCTCCATAAAACACCAGATTATCCCGAAATTCCTGCTCGAAGGCGCTGAAGATAATGCTCGTGCCAAGCTCTCCCGAGCAGACATGCTCCGCCTCCACCAAATCCTCCCGCCTCCGATACGCGTCGGCGTCCTTTTTGATAATATGCTGATAGCCCAGACGCTTCGCCACCCCGTCTCCGCAGTCGTCGGCATATTTCTGCGGGCGGTCAAAGGTCAGCGCCGTCTCACAGCCGAGTCTCCTTGCCACGGCGGAACATGCGGCGGCGTCATAGCCGGAGGAGACGGTAGTCACAAGCCCGTATCGGTTCCTGCGCGCTGCATCCTTTGCATTATCCTTAAGTTTCCTCATATCGGCAAGCAGCGCCGCCATATAATCCTCATAGCTTAGAACCGGCTGGGGACGCTGTTTTTCCTCCGCCCTGACGTCCCCTTCGGGGGAGATAAAAAGATTGCAGTAGTAATAGCAGGAAAGCGTCATCCCCTCCGCAAGGGGAATCTCCCGCTTATAGGCGTCCAAGCCGTTTAATATCGAGCTGAAGTCCCGCTCATATCCGGCGTATTCCGTATCCAGCCGGCACCCCGACCATGCCAGCGCAAAGGGTACGCTGTTGGACACATAGAGTCTGCCGTCTCTCTTGATAAGAACCAGCTTCTCCAGCACGTGACCCGGGGTAGCAAAGCAATAGCGCTCCCCGCCCTCCCGGATAATCTTGCCGCCGCTCCCGCACAGGAAATCCGCACGCTCGAAGTCCATGTCGGCATAATTTCCGTTCCACGCGCCCTCCACAAAGGCGTCCCGCACACAGGCCACGCCCGCGCCGCAATAGACGTCCGCGTATTTTCCCCGCTCCAGCACGGCGCACCATGCCAGCCGGGATATATTTTCATCCACATGAAACCGAAATCCGCACTCCATCCAGACACCTCCCAGACCGCCTAAAATCAAATATCCGTCCCCGTTTGTAAATCGTCAAAAAACAGAGGCGTGCCGCCCGTGTGAATAAAGAGCACGGTCTTGCCCTCGATTCCCCGCTCCCGCAGATAACTCTGCATTCCCGTGTATGCCTTTGCCGTGTAGGTGGAATCCATGGGAATCCCGTGGCAGCGCAGCATATGATCGATTGTCTGCCGGATAGCCTGATTGTCCCGTCCGTAGCCCTCGCCCGTGTAGCTGTCCTCGAAAATCGTGGCAGCCTGTATCTGAGCCTCTGTGTACGGCGGCTGTGCTGTCCCGGCGGAAGTCTCCTCCGTGCGGGGAAGTCTCGGCTGTGCCAGGTATTCCGATATGCTGTCCAGCACTACCTGTCTGCCTCTGGGGTTTTTGCGGGCGATGCTGATGCCCACAATCTGTCTCTCATCCCCGGCGAGGAGCTGTCCGCACACCAGTCCCGCCTGAGTCGTCCCCGTCCCCGAGGCCAGGAAAATATAGTCAAAATAAAGTCCCGTCCGCCTTTCATAATCCCGGATTTCCGAATAGCAGTCCACATAGGCGCGCGTACCCAGACTGCCGTGGCCGCCCCCCGCGATAAAATAGGGATTTTTGCCCTCTCTTCGCAAATCCTGCAGTTTCTGTTCGATTGTATCGTGAACCTGCTCCACGGGCACCACGGTAATCTCGGCGCCGAAAAGCTCCATCATCCTGCTGTTGGCGGTAGGCTCTGAGGCTTCCTCGGGGCTGATGATACAGCAGGGCAGCTTTCTCGCCGCCGCCATGTTGGACACCACCCGGCAGTGATTGGAGCTGCTGCTGCCGTATGTCACCACCGCATCGTAGTCTCCCGCGTCTATCTCCCGGAAAAAAAGCGCCGCCTTTCTCGCCTTGTTTCCTCCGAACGAAAAGGGAATCAAATCGTCCCTCTTGATATAAATCTGATTGGATCCATCCTCCAGAAAGAGAATAGGCGTGGGCACAGCCGCCGTTTCCATATCCCATTGTCTCAAAAACTCCTGCCGGGACAGCTCATACACATAACGGTCAACCACCCTGCCTCTGTTTATCGCGGATTTTTGTGCCAGACCCGTCCTTCGAAAGCCGCAGCGCTCAAACAGTCTCTGCGCCGCCAGATTCTCCACCTCTGTATAGAGATACACTCTGTTGAGAGCGCGCCGGCGAAAGGCGTATTCCAGCAGGAGCAGACTTGCCTGCTTTGCAACGCCCCTGCCCTTCGCCCGCTCCTCGCCCAGAGTGATATAGTATTCCGCCTGTCCGTCTGCTATGGACAAAAGCCCGATGACGCCCACGGGCTCCCCCGCCCACTCAATCACCGCGTCATAGCGGTCTTTGCGGTCTTTATTGCCGCGAAACCAGGCAAGCGTCTTCTCCTCCTCCAGCGGCAGCTCATAGTGCAGATAACGATTGTTTGCCTCATCATTAATCCAACGCACCTTAAAAGGGATATCCCGTTCCTCAAATTTTCGTATGACAACCGTCTCTGTCTGCATCCGTTTTAACCTTTCGTCAAACTATTTGTTCTGATTCCTGCTTTTGATTTCTGCGCGCCACGTCCAGTCTTCCCGCGGGTATCTGTTTGCCCACCAGAACGTCCGAGCGCTTGAGCACCTTTCCAACCGTCATGAGAATGATTTTGCAGTCCAGCAGGAAACTGCAGTGGCGGACATAGTACAGATCGTATTGAAAGCGCTCCTCCCAGCCCGTGGCATTCCTGCCATGCACCTGCGCCCAGCCGGAGAGTCCCGGTCTCACATCATGGCGGTGCATCTCTTCCTCTGTGTAATAGGGGAGATATTCCACCAACAGCGGTCTGGGGCCTACGATACTCATATCCCCTTTGAGAATATTAAAGACCTCCGGCAGCTCGTCCATGCTGGTGGAGCGCAGGATGCGCCCGAAGCGGGGAAGCCTCTCGTCGTCCGGCAAAAGCTTTCCCCCGGCATCCCGCTTGTCTGTCATGGAGCGGAATTTGTAGAGGCGGAAAATTTTGCCGTTCTTCCCGGGTCTGTCCTGCGCAAAGAGCACCGGGGAGCCGAGCTTTATCCGCACCAGCACCGCCACGAGCGCAAAAAGCCACCAGAAGCACACAATCGCCAGCACTGCGCAGAGGATATCCAGACCTCTCTTTATATAGTTCTCATAAATCCGCCTTCGTGTCATTTTTGTCTTAACCTGTTATTTGAGTCTGTTTTTGGAATCTATTTTCTGAATCTATTTTTTGAACCTATTTTCTGAACCTATTTTCTGAACCTATTTTCTGAACCTATTCGTCAAAGCAGCTCTTTACCATTTCGATAATGATATCCTGCTGTTTGTCCGTCATCTTGTTGTCGCTGGGCAGGCACAGCCCGCGGTCGAAGATATCCATGCCCACATCCAGAGGTCTGCCGTCCGCTCCCAGTGCGCCGCCATCGATATAGGCGTTGGTCACGGCTCTACCGTCTCCCTCTCTGGTGACAAAGCCGTTCATGCGATAGATGGGCTGCATATGCATGGGCTTCCAGATGGGGCGGCCCTCGGCATTATACCGCTCCAGAGTCTCCAGTATCTGCGTGGGACAGGATTTGCCCGGCTCGCCGATATAGAGCGCCTCCCGCTCCGACCTCACCTGTCTGCACATGGCATCGCGGTCAATCAGCATACAGGAGAGCCAGAAATTGGGCTCGCTGTTCTCCGCGTCATAGGGATTCATGGTCACGGGCAAATCGCGAAAGCCCTCCTGATATCTCATATAAATTTCTTTTTTCCGGGCGATATGCTCCTCCAGATGGGGGAACTGCCCCCGTACCACCCCCGCGATGACATTGCTCATACGATAATTATAGCCAAGCTCCTCGTGTTGATACCAGGGCGCGCTCTCTCTGGCCTGTGTGGACCATTTCCGCACCTTTTCCGCAGCCCTGCGGTCGTCTGTGAGAAGCATTCCCCCCGCGGAGCCGGTGATGATTTTGTTGCCGTTGAAGGAGACGGCGTTGATGTCTCCCAGCCGTCCCGTCTGGAGTCCCTTATAGGAGGCGCCCAGAGATTCCGCGGCATCCTCGATGATCACAGCGTGATGTCTGTCGCAGACTGCCCGAAGCTCGTCCATTCGACAGGGTGTGCCGTAGAGATGAGCCAGCACCACCACCCGCACCTCGGGATAAATTGCAAAGGCCTGTTCCAGAGCCGTCTCGTCCATGTTCCAGGTGTCGTACTCCGTGTCGATAAAGACCGGCACGCCCCCCTCATACACCACGGGATTTACGGTGGCGTCAAAGGTCATGTCCGAGCAGAATACCTTTTCGCCGGGCTTCACGCCCGCGAGCTTCACCGCCATGTGCAGCGCCGCCGTGCCTGAGGACAGCGCCACCGCATATTTGCAGCCGACCTTTTCACATGCCAGACGTTCCACCTCGTTGATATTTGCGCCGACGGTGGACATCCAGTTTGTCTCGTATGCCTGAGTCATATATTCCAGCTCCCCGCCGTGCATGGTGGGGCTGGAAAGCCAGATTTTGTTTTCAAACGCTTTGAATTCTGCCATGGTTCAACCTCTTATTCAAAATGATAGGTGGGCACAATCTCCTGCACATCCCGTCTGATGTCGGCGGTCTCGGATTCGGCGTCCTCCCGCAGCTTCTCCAGCTGTCTCTCAAACACCTCTGCGTCAAACTCGATGGGCTTGCCGATGTAGATGCGCTTATTTGCCGTCTGTTTAAGTCCCTCCTCATCCATGAGCAGCTCCTCGTACATCTTCTCCCCGGGGCGCAGACCCGTGAACTGAATCTCGATATCCTCCCCCACCCGATAGCCGGAGAGCTTGATGAGATTCTGCGCCAAATCCAGTATCTTCATAGGCTCGCCCATGTCCAGCACAAAGATTTCCCCGCCCCTGGCGTAGGCTCCCGCCTGCAGCACCAAAGACACCGCCTCCGGTATGGTCATAAAATAACGGATGATATCCGGATGGGTCACGGTCACCGGGCCGCCCTCCGCAATCTGCTTTTTAAAGAGCGGGATCACGCTTCCGTTGCTGCCCAGCACATTTCCGAAGCGCACCGCCACAAAATTCGTCCGGGACTTCTGGTTCATCATCTGGATCACCATCTCGCAGATGCGCTTGGAGGCTCCCATGACATTGGTGGGATTCACCGCCTTGTCCGTGGATATCAGCACGAATTTCTCCGCGCCGTACCGATCCGCCGCCTGCGCGGTTTTCAGAGTGCCCAGCACATTGTTTTTGATGGCCTCGTTGGGGCTGTCCTCCATGAGCGGCACATGCTTATGGGCTGCCGCATGGTACACGATGTCCGGGCGGTATTTTTCAAAAATCATCTGCATCCGTCTGGTGTTGCGCACTGAGGCGATAAGCACGATTATGTCCAGCTCGGGGTATTTGCGGAGAAGCTCCTGCTGAATCTCATAGATGCCATTCTCGTAAATATCCAGCATCACCAGTCGTCTGGGCTGATGCGCGGCAATCTGTCTGCACAGCTCGCTGCCGATGGAACCGCCCCCGCCCGTCACCAGCACGGTCTTGCCCCGGACATAGTCCAGCACCTCCTCCGTGTTAATCTGGATGGGCTCCCTGCCCAGCAAATCCTCAATCTCCACTTCCTTGAGCTCCGAGACGGACACATCCCCGTTGATGAGCTGATACACTCCGGGAAGGGCGCGGAGCTTGCAGCCCGTCTCCTTGCAGATATCCAGAATCTCCTTGCGGGTCTTATTGCCCGCGGAGGGAATGGCAAAGATAATCTCGTCGATGCCATACTGCCCTGCCGCCGTCACGATGCTCTCCCTGCCGCCCACGATGGGCACTCCGCGCATGAATTTGCCGTGGCAGCCGGGCTGGTCGTCAATGATACATTTCACATGCAGGTTCAGATACTGGCTGACCTCAATCTCTTTCAGGATGGCGTTCGCCGCCGCGCCCGCGCCGATGAGCATCACTGTCGTTCTGGGATTTTTGTTCATGCTCTCCCGGTACTTTGAGCGGAACATCCGCAGAATGCGATAGCTGAAGCGGATGCAGCTGACCATGCCAAAGAGCAGGATCCAATAGAGGAAATAGTAGCTGCGGGGCATGTTCCATCCCGTGGCACTGCAGAAAATCAAATGCAGCAGCGCGGCCGTCGTGGTGGCAAACACAATGTTGATCAGCTCCGTAGCGCTGGCATAGCGCCACACGCTCCGATACAGCCGAAAGAGCACAAACAAAAGTAAGGTCATGCAGATATTATAGGGCAGCGCATGCTCGTAATTCTGCAAAAATTTAGGCTGAATGGCACGAAAGCTGAATTCATAGCGAATGTAGAGCGCAGCAAAGGAAGACACCATGACCGCCATGATGTCCATGAGCACCAGTGCCGCCCTCCGATTAAAGGGGGCCCTTAAAATTTTAGCTTTCTCGCTCTTTTGCTTTCTATTCATATTGATCTGCCCTTACAAATTATCCTCTACATTTTTGTCAATCATATTTTTCCAGATGATGAAGAGCAGGGTTATCGCCAGACTTCCGGCTCCCCAGCAATATTCCAAAAGTCCGAACACCGCGGGTATCAGCAAAAACAACAGGCAGCCCGCCGCGTGTTCAGAAGGTTTTCTAACGATTTTTTGAATAAAGCTCACGGCAGACCAGCCTATCAGCACTGTGAACAGCAGCATTACAGGAATGCCGAAATCTACTCCATATTGCAGGTAGATGTTGTGGGCATGTCCAATCCTCTGATTGGGAAAAATCTGAAAGCCCAGCTCGGAGTCTGGATGTCCCCGGAAATTCAAAAGATGGATATAATAACGGTAGATAGCTTTTCGCACCAGCAGCGAGTTGCCTCTGTCGGCGCGATTTAAGGCAAAGCCCGCCGCCAGAGCCTCATCGTAGAGCTGCTGCTGCAGAGGCGTTACCTCGGGCTGGCTCGTGTTATCCTCCGCCGCCAGATTCTCGCCCTCGACCTCCAGCCGCAGGGTATTCTCAGGTTCCTCCGGCTCTTCCTTTTGGAATAAGGACTCCAGAATTGCGGCAACGCGAGTATTGGCAGCCCGCATCAGCTTGTCCAGATTCACAAATTTCTCGGAGTCCCATTTGTCCCAGGAATGCACCTTGTCCTCGTTCCATTCGCCGAAAAACCACACCGGATGATGAAATGCCGGGGGAAGATAGCGCACCGCGCCAAACACCAGCGGGAAGGTCAGGACACAGCAGAGTACAATAATGAGACCGTTTTTTAACAGCGAGGCAAACAGGTTCCGGCGGGGAAGAACACGCCACAGGCAAAGCAATCCCGCCAATATCAGCACTGCCGCGGCAAGCCAGCCGGTGCGGCTGATGGTCATGAATAAGAAGCCGAGAACCACTCCCGCGCCGAGCCGGTAGTACAGCCGAATCCAACGGCTACATTCCCTGCGGTACACATATACAAGCTTGGTGAGGACTGCTGCCAGCACCATCAGATAAAACAGGGCGTTTATGTTACAATTGCTGTAAACGCCCACATAGCGCACCGCATCGTAGGGGCGAAATACAAAGCACCAGCCCTGCAGCAGAAAAAATCCCAGAATGACGCCGTCCAGCATCCCCTGAAACAAGTCTTCCCGCTCTGCCGCCGTATAGTCCGTCAGATAAAAGCAGCCAAACATTATCAGGTAACAAAAAGGCCAGAGATATTCGCTGCGGGATATGATCATCAACAGCAGCATTGCCAGCCAAGTTAGGGCAAACGGTTTGTATAGCTGCGGTTTTTTATGCTCCAGGACAAGCTCCGCAAAGGTATGGATGAGGATGAGTCCGTATAAAAATATATCCAGCGCAAGAACCGTCCTGTCGTTTGCAAACCAGACCAGCGCCTGTCCTTTCAGCAGAAAGACGGCTCCCCCTATAACGCAAATAAGACTCCATACCAGGTAGGGAATCTTTCGTTTTGCAAAATCATCCGGATGATAATGGGAGAGGATGAGCACCGCCATAACCACGCCCGTCAAATCCCGGAAGGCTTCGCCCCACCCGTCGAGACCGCTGGTGGTCTTAATCCGCTGATCGATGAGACAAAAGAAAAAGAAACAGATTGTGTATAAAATTCTTTTTTTGCTCATGCAAAGCTTGACCGGCATATCCGTCTCCTTAAAATCTGAATATATTCTGTTGTATTATAGCATTTCTGCCAGTAAATAGCAATCAAAGATTGGGGCGGGGAGGAGGGGTTGGGAGGAGGCTGGGAGGAGTATCGAGGCAGGAGAAGTGTCAGTGTCGGTATTTGTTGGAGATTCTTTAGAAATGGCGGAGGGTGTGGTATAGGTTTGTATAGGTTTGTATAGGTTTGTATAGGTTTGTATAGGTTTGTATAGGTTTCTCATATCTGCATATGCTAGAGTATGCCTTGTCCTCGCATTTATCTTGTGCGTATTGGTATTATGCGCATTGACTTTGTGCGTGTCTTTGTGATACTATATTAGTGCAGGGAGGAAAGTGTTATGCCAATGAAGCCTAAAGAAATGGAAAAACTAATCCTTGCTGATGGGTGGGTGTTCAAGAATCAGGATGGCTCTCATAAGAATTACATACACCCAACAAAGCCCGGGAAGGTCACCATACCATTCCATAACAAAGACCTTCCAAAGGGTACGGAAAACAATATCAGAAAGCAGGCGGGGCTTAAATAACCCCCGCATTTTCCCAATACAGGAGGTGTAAACTATGTTATCAATGTATCCAGCTTGTTTCTTTAAAGAAGAGAATGGTTATTCGGTCATTTTCCCCGATTTGGACTTAGCTACTTGTGGCGAGACTATGGACGAGGCGATGGCTATGGCCATAGATTGTCTTGCCGGACGTCTCCGCTGGCTCAAGCGGGATGGCGATCCGATTCCTGACCCCTCACCAATGAATTCCCTTGATCCGGCAGCAATTTCAAGTGAACTGGAAATTGAGCCGGAAGAGTCCTTTGTCAATATGGTTTCGGTGGATGTGGAAGCTTATGCAAAAGAGCACTTTGACAAATCCGTCAGAAAGACTCTCACTATCCCGGCATGGCTCAACACTGCCGCTCTGGAAATGGACATCAACTTTTCACAGGTATTACAGGAGGCTCTTCTCGCAAAAGTGCAGGCACGGTAATTCGGATGAGGACATATTTCACCGACTCCGTCAGGGATGGATTCCTGTTATTTGGAGTCCCGCTCTCTGCGCAGGCAGCGTTCCCCCAGTCCCATCACTGCGAATATGGTCGCCACGCTCATGGACTGCTGGAAGCTCCACAGGTTGTTGGCTATGTAGGCAAGCACGCAGAGGCCGCATGCGGCTGCGTAGGCATTGTGCTCTCTGGCGCCCAGAAATCTTTTCAGTATGCTAAAGAGGATTCCCGCAAAGGCGAGCGCGCCCCAGAGTCCCACGTTCACCAGCAGGGTCAAAAGCTCGCAGTGGGCATTGGTCAGTCTGCGTTCCTTGAAGGCGTCCCGCACAGTCTCCAACAGGGCGGGACTGGCATCTGTATAAAGAAAGTCCGCCATGCAGTCCGACCCTACGCCCACCAGCTTGTGCAGCGGATCCTGTTCTGCGAAGCAGCGCAGCCCGATGCTCCACGTCGCGCCTCTGTAGCTTCCCCACTGTTTATTAAAAGTAAAAATTGATTTGTCTGACAGGGCTCCCAGGCTGCCCGGATGTGTCGTATTGATCAGGATCATCAGCGCAAATGCCAGCAGTCCGGCGGGAACCGCCACGCAGAGTATTTTTGCGGCAATACGCATTGCTCTCACAAAATATGTTGTAACGGATGGATGTCTGTCGCGAGCTTTAGAAAGGTAAAGTCCCAGCGCTGCCGCAATCAGCAGGAGCGCCGGAAACGGGCTGTAGGTCAGCAGATCGCCCAGCCATGTAGTGTAATTGATACGTCCGGGAAACAAAAACCGCAGTCCCATGATGAGAAAGCACGCGCCCGCAAGGAGCAGGACGATCAGCCAGAAGCGCCGGATCCTCAGAGCGTTTTCGTCTCCCGCAGACAGCACGAACAGCGTAAGCAGAACCACTGCCAGCGCGAACAGTCCGCTGTCGCTGCCATTGGTGATCAGCGCGGCAAAGCCCGTGAGCACATATGCGGACAAAAGTGCTGTAGATAGGTTCGTCCCTTTGTCCAGCCAGAGCAGTCCCACGCCCAGAAAAAATACCGCCACTATGTACCCGCAATACCAGTTGATATTGCCTATCGTGGAGATGTAGGCGGGCAGCCCGGAATTTGGCATGGGCAGCGGCCAGATATCAAAGCGGTTCAGGCAGCCCAGCACAAAGGTCGCTGCGGACACCGGCAGGCACAGGCAAAGCAGCCACTTCTCCAGCAGCTGGAAGCGGGACACCAGAAGATAGAGCGCCACCAGCGCAAGCTGCGGGAACATTCCCATAAACCAGCCCCGGGTGCCCCAGAGCGCGGTTTGTCTGTAGTCCGAGCAAAAATATGAGACGATGACGGCAATGGCATAAAGGAGGCAGAAAATGTCCGTTGGCACAAGATATTTTCGCATATCAGCTGCCCAGCTTTGCAGTGTGCTTTTTTCTCTGTGGTGTGTCTTGTAAATCAGGGATTTTGTGAGGGTGCAGGCGAGCCACACCGCAAGCACGGGCAGGAGCAGTTTTGCCATCCTCACGATGCCGGTGCGGAAAAAATAGGATTTGTCCGTGCCGATATGGGTGTAGCCCTCCTGAAAATAGAAGGGCATCACCACTAAGATCAATATTGCACAGATACTGACCAATACGGATAGTATCGTCCGGCAAAAATTGCAGACGGATTCCATACTTTTTCCGTTTTGCCGGCTTTGATATTTTTGCTGATTTTGATGAGCTTTTGTTTTCAGTTTCATTGATTCGCATCCTTGAGTATCTGTCTCAGATAGGCGTTCTCCGGGGAGTCCTCCCCATAAGTGCCGTCCTCCAGAAGCTGCTGGGCAAGAGCCGTCATGCTTCTGGATGTGACAGGGCCGTACACTACATATTCCACGCCGTTTTTCTCAAGCACCGCATAGGCTCTGAAGGCATAGGCAGTGCTGTACTGTGTTTTCGGAAGTCCCACCAGCACGGAGGTGAAGCGCTGTCTGCCATCCACCGTCTCATAGACCATGTCCAGCTTCTGGCCTTTTGCATCCGTCCCGTAAGCCATGCCCGTGACAATACCTTTGCCGCCCTTTACCAGCGGATGTTCCGCCGGGTTGGCATTGTCGGACACCAGCGTGCCGTATTCCTTCAGCTTGTAGCCGTCCACCCCGCTTTGTGTCAGGGTTTCCTTTAGAGTTGCGGCAATACCTGACTTTATGCGGATGCCCGGGTCTCCTGAGACGCGGATGGAAAATCCATGATAGGACAGCAGGTCTGTAAGCTCCGGCTGTGCCTTTGCCGTGTAGGAGCCGTTCTGATAGGTCAGCGTCCACACATACATGCCCGTGGGTACGCCGGCGGCGTCATAGCTGTAGACTACGGCGGTTTTTGCCTTGTTGTCGGCAAGGGTTACGAACTGTGTGCCGCCCTCGCTTCGGGGGGTGTAGGGCACGCCGTCAATCCACACCGTGCTGTTATAGCCTGCGGGAATCTGCAGTCCTACCTCTGTGGATGTCTCCGAAGGGTAGGGACATGCTGTCCCCGGCATGTTTTTATACACCGGAATCTTGAACACAAAGCTGTTGTTCAGGGAGTCCGCGGACGCATAGAGCCGCTTGATGCTCGCGCCCTCGGTGGTGGGCGCAGAAATATTCTGCATATACTGGTGGGTGTAAAGTGCATGGCTGGCCTGAGGATTGACATTATATTTCTGCAGGTACAGTGTGTCCTGTCCCTTCTTGATATAATTGGCGGAAATCACGTCCGCGCCGCCTAAAATCGAAAAATAGGCGTTGTTCCAGCCGTGCTCTTTGGCATACTTCAAACCGTTCACAATCACCTGCTGGGTGCTGGTTCCCGAAGCTCCCACATTAAAATAGTTATAGTAGCCCTCATAACCGGGATAGGTGCCGGATATGAGCCCGGAGGTACCCTGCCCCTGCTCCTGATATACTCTGGCGGCCAGATGGAAGGGGCTGACCTCGCGGCCTTCCTCCGCTCCCACCGCCCAGAAAATGTGCGCGAAGGTCATGACTGTGCCCGGCGCATTCCCGGGGCTTCTCATAAAGGTATTCTGCAAAAAGCGCTCCACTGCCGCCTCGGTGTGATAAGTCTCGTTGTAGGTCAGAAGCTCAAACTGGAAGATTCTGTCCTCGGTGAGACCGTTTCTGGGATCCATATAGTATTCCAGAATCCCTCTGGTGGCGTAGAACCAGTTGCCGTCATCGTAGGCTCCGTCCTTCGTGTAATCGGGAAAGCTCTTGTGAACCAGACTTTTTCCGCCCTTTAATTCCTCTGTGATGACGGTGTTCCAGTCCAGTCCCGTGTTCATGGGCACAAAAATCCATTGGGGATGTCTGCTTTTCAGAGCGGTGAGCGCCGCCTGATAGCTCTCGGGAAACTGGGCGATATCCGCGGAGACGCCATTCTCCTTCGTCGCGTAGAGACTGCTCTGTCCCCCGCCGGAGATATTGTTTTTATCATAAAAATCCTGTTCCCATTTTAGGAAACGCTCATCGGAGCATGCCAGCATCTGCCGTTCCACATAACCGATTTTTCTTGTGTCGTCTGCATTAATGCTTCCATTTATATAAGAGACCTGTGCCCAGAGAATCTCTTCTTCCTCATTATAAGAGATATCCTGAATAAAGACGGTCTGTCCGCTGAAAATCGTGTCCGTCACGGCACTGTCCAGCGAGGCCTGCGCGTGCACATCGTATTCCTCGCAGAGATAGAGGAGTGCCATAATGTCACGCTCCCTGGCAATGTCGGAAACCGCCTGTGCGGTCGTGCTTTCTCCCAACAAAACTCCCGCCGCAAGCAGCAGTGCAAGAAGCACCGCAGTAAACCGTCGGATTTTATTGATATGGATTTTAGCAATATGAAATTTTTTTAATATAATTTTTTTAAAATTACATGTGTTTTTAAAATCATGCATTTTTTTCATAGGCACCTCACTCCACATTGTTCGTCCCTGTGAAGATTATATCATACAACTATTCTCTCTCAGGTGGTACTATTTGTCAAAGCCTTTTAATTTTCTGTGCAGTCTGCGCACGCCTCTGGGGGCAATGACAAAGAGCGTCATATAGAGTTTGTTTTTAATCGTGAGATAGGGATTGCACAGCCCCGCGAAAAAATTTCTGCGAAGGTTTTGCACCACCTGTCTGTAAAAGGTATTATCTTTTGTCATCCGGCTGACAGGGATGTGCAGCAGGTATTCCAGACGCTGAAAAATGCCGAAGCGCTGCGCAATCCTGGTCAGCTCCTTATCCTCTCTGTCAATCAGCTCCATCACGACATCGGCGTTGACCACGCTGTCCGCAAACACTCGGGAAAACTGCTCTCTGTCCGTCTTGCGGGAGTTGCTGCCCATGCGGTAGAATACATGATACGCCTGTTCCGGCAGCGACACGATATCTCCGATTTCGGGCAGGAGCTGTATCAAAAAATGAAAATCTTCATTCAGTGCACCCACCGGGAAATGTCTTTTTTCCAGCACGCTTTTGTGAAACAGTTTCGTACAAAAGGAGCAGTCCCCCCGATGCATCAGCAGTTCCTTCAAAAAATCTCTGCTGCCGATGCGCTCCGCCGCCTTCGGAGGCACGCAGATGTCCGGCAGACGATTGCCCTCCTCGTCCCGCTCATCCCGCCCAATCTGGGCAACGCGCACATCATAAGAGACGATGGCGCCATATAAATTACAGTACATATTTTTATCAATATAGTCGTCACTGTCCACAAAGCCGATGTACTCTCCGGACGCGTGACAAAGCCCCAGATTGCGCGCGGAGGAGGAGCCGCCGTTTGGCTGATGAAGGACGCGGATGCGGGAATCCTTCGCCGCCAGCTCGTCGCAGAGCGCGCCGGTGCCGTCCGTGGAGCCGTCGTCCACCAGAAGGATTTCCAGATTTTCATATAGCTGCCCGCAGATAGAATCCACGCAGCGGGGCAGATATTCCAGGATATTATACACGGGCACGATAACTGTAATCAAAGGGGCTTCCATAGCTTTTTCCTCTCACTGATAATCTCTGCGGGGGAACAGGGACCTTCCGCCGCCGTCTCGCAGGTCTCACAAAATCGCAGCAGACGCTCCGCCGCCGTCTCCGCATTCCACAGGCTCTCGATATCCGCCATGGCCGCCCGCCCCAGACGTTCGCAGAGAGCCCTGTCCTGCAAAAGCCGCTCCACATAAAGATAGAGCTGCTCCGGTTTCCCGGTCTCATAAAGGAAGCCGTTCTCCCCCTGACGGATCAAATAGGGAGCCGCCCCCATCATATGGGAAGCCACCACCGCGCAGCCGCTGTTCATCGCCTCGTTGATCACTGCGCCCCAGCCCTCCTTGCGGTCGCTGGTCGCTATATAGACCGCCGACTCCTCCATAAGCCCGCGCACCTCAGCAGGTCCCCGGTATCCCAGCAGAGTCACATATTCCGAGAGTCCGTATTCCGCCAGCAGGCGCTCCACCAGCGGGCGCTGCTCCCCATCCCCTACAATCCTCATATGGAAGGACAGACCTCTCTGTTTTAAATAACGCGCGCATTCTATCGCTGTCTCAGGATGCTTCCAGTCCAGAAAGCGGGCTGCCCATAATATATCGTGCGTTTTTTTATTTTGCATTAACTGTTCCACATCGTAATGTCTGGTCTCCGGAAAATACCCCCATTTGAGCATTTTGCCCGGATATGCCCTGACAATATGGAAATCCGAGGGCACATAAGCCCCTGCACAGAGCAGATAAATCGGCTTTTTCCGATATCTGGTGTGGTCGTGGTATTTCTTTAACAGCCCTCTGGGAGAGACCGCCTTCCACTGACCTTCCTTGTAGAGACGTTCACTGTAACGGATTACGGGACTGCCGTTTAACAGTCTCTCCTGAATATAGCTCTCGTCGTCCACGCCGCCAAAGAGAACCATGGGCGCATTTAAAATAAGCTCTCTGCAAGTCTCCGGCTCCTCATAAAAGCACTTTACATAGAGAAGCCTTGTCTGCTCCTGCCATCCCATGCGCACCCGCTCTTCCTCCATGGGCTCCGTCTGTATGAACACAAAGGCTCCCCCCAGGCGCTCATTCATGGCGTTGCAAAACGGAATCTGGTGGTGATTGATATAGTTTGACACAAATACAAAGCGGGGATTCGGTCGTTTTTGCCCGAAAATCGGCTCTTTTGATTTTTCTGACTGCTCTTTTGAGCTTATTATTTCTGCATATATTTCCGTCATTCTATGATAATTTGCTTCTTTTTCGTGGGTAATTTTTGCATGATTTCTTGCATTCCGGGAATACTCCTTCATTTCTCCTTCATTTGATAACATCTGGATAACCGCGGCTGCAAGATTGGCCGCAATGCTCTCCAGCTCAGTTTTTTCACTCCCGCAATCCTTTGTCCTCGTACTCCGAGTATTATTGCGAATGTTATTCCTGGTGTTATTGAAAGAATTGTCTGAACTTTTAAAGCCTTCGTACAAAATCCCGTCCTCTCCATGGGTAAAGATACTGCTGATCCCTCCCACGTCGGCGCTGACGCAGGGAACGCCCAAAAGCATGGCCTCCCCCAGAGAGTTGGGCGAGTTTTCAATCGTGGAGCAGCACACAAACAGGTTGCTCATTAAATAACGCTCCTTCATCTGCTCCGCATCCAGCCTGCCCAAAAAGCACAGCTGCTCCTGCAGCCTATATCTGCGGATCAGGCGGCGCAGATAGCTTCCGTAAGCCGAGATTTTCAGGCGTTTTGTCAGGCTGCCCTCCCCCGTGATACTGTTTCCCGCCACATAGACCTTCACATCCGGGAAGGCCTCGCGGATGGCCGGCAGCGCCAGCAGCATATAGTGCAGTCCCTTGATGGGATAGTCCCCCTGACTCAGAAAAATCGTATGGGGCTCGCAGTTCTCCAGACTCCACTGTCCTGTATAAAAATTTTCGCGCAGCGTCTCATTCATTTTAAAATAACGTGCGTTTGGATTCCATGCGGCGGTATAATGCCTGTCCCATGCGGTGCGGCCTGTCACATTCCCCGCCAGACGGATGGCTTCGTATTCCATCCCGCCTCTCAGCACAAACTTTCTCTGTTGCTGCCGCAGACTGTCTCCCTTCAGGAAATCCCGCAGTGTGACCGCATGGAGCACCCGCCGGGGCAGACTGGCAAAATAAGCGTCCGCATAAACCTTACACAATCCCTGGATACCAATCAAAATCCTCTCTTTTTGCGCGAAACTCCTGCACATGGCAAGCGTGTGAGGATATTCCGTGCCGAAGCAATGTACCACATCCGGTCCAAAATCCTGTGCGATGACCTGCATCTGCGGCTCCAGCCTTTCATCATATAAATGGGGATTTGCCGTGTCCTCGGCAAAGGCATACCAACCGAGCGTCCCCCTCCCGGTCTCCGCCATCCCTCTATATACATAACAGTTGTTACGTTCTATCATCTCCACACCCGCGGCAGCTTGGGGAATCCCGGCGGCAGGAAAAGCAACCGCCAGTTCAATGCCATTCTTCTCCCGACGCTCAAGCACGGCTCCTGCGAGCCCCGAGAGCCAGCCTTCCTTGTTGCTCGCCTCCATATGAAGTTGTTGCGCAATCATGGGAAGCATGATATTGCACAGCCACAGTATTCGCATACGCATTCCTCACCTGATCAAAAATTTGAAAAACCAATCCGATAAAACCAGTCCAATGAAATCAGTCCGATGAAATCAGCTCAATTAAAGATCCAGTTCAAATAGGGCAGAAGCCGGATGTCCGTGGAGTACATGCCCCGCAGCAGAAACGCAAAATACACGCAATAAGCCAGAATGACTCCCACACGGCACAAGCTCCGAAACCACCCCTTTGGCATTTCCTGCAATAGCGCAGGAATTAATAACACTTGTGATATTATCATGTAATAGCCCACCCGCGACACCTCCGGGATAAAGGAACCGCAGGGATAGACCACCAGCCCCGCCACATTGAGGAAAAGGTAGAAGCGCTTATTTTGATTTTCCTCCCCCTCCTGCAGACTCCGCCGGTAGCAGAGCGCACACAGCGCCAGTGTACCCACGCATTTCCCCACATTGACCCAGGAGATATTCCCGGTGTCAAAAGCGGAATTCCGATAATAGGGATAAAAGGTAAACGCCAGCTCCCGGTAAAGGTCCTGACAGAAAATCAGGCTGAGCAGGAACAAAGCCCCCACCGCATAATGCCATTTCTTCAGCCGGGCTTTCGCCAGCAGATGCGCCGCCAGATACACCGGTATCACCAGCAGAATCGACTTGTGAAAAATACTGCCCGCCAAAATCCAGAGAATAAATTTCCCGTATTCTCCCCGCAGCACATATATCATGGAATAGAGAGCGATGGCAAGCGCCAAATAATAACGCACGGTATTTAAACTATTGAAATAATATCCGCCTGCCATGAGCAAAAAAAGCGAAAAGGCATAATCCTCCGCCTGTCCGTGCAGCGCCCGAACCAAAAACCAGACCGTCAGCACGGAAAACAGTGCAAATATGGGCAGATAATTGTCATACCCGAACAACTGCTGCATCCATTTCACAATCAGATTAAAGCCAAGCTCTGAGGACACATGCCGCTCCTGCGCTATCAGACGAAAATTAAAGCGATACACCCAGTAATCATTGCCCACCGCGATGCGGCAGGCTGACACTCCGGTGAGCAGACAAAATATGGCGAACTCCGCCGTGAGGCTCCGGACGTAGGCTCTGCTCCCCACCTGTGTACGGCGAAAGCTTTGGATATAACCCGCCAAAAAAACAGTTGTTATTATAAGTCCCACGTAGACAAGCGCGCTACTCTCCATCCGGTGCCTCCTTCCTGAGACGCTTCCCCGTGCGAATGCCCTCCCGCATACTGCCAAAGGCCTGACTCAGACTCAACTCCCCGCAGAGCAGCGGCCTGTGGGCGAGCAGAAAGCGCAGGGAAAAGGGCAGCGCCATCACACCGTACAGATAATGATACAGCACACCCCGGTCATAAAAAAACTTTTGATTATAGCCCTCAAACCAGGTGGATTCCCCTGCGGTCTCCCGCCCGATGGTGACGGGGGCTGTATACACCTGATAGCCCTTGTCCATAAATTCCTTTAAAAACAGGCTGTCCTCCCCGTTGCTGAATCTGGCGCCCCCGCCGAAAAGCAGCGAAAAGCGCACCCCCGACTCCAGAAGGCTCTTGCGCTTCACGGCAAAGCTCACCGCCCCGTAACGCCCGTTATTGTACCAATGTACCCGCTTGCGCTCCTCAATGTGGTATGTGCGCCGGGACTCCTCCACCTCAATGTTAAACAAAATCATGTCCGCCCGGGGATTCCGTTCAAATTCCTCCCGGATGGCGTCGGCATATCCCTCCTCATACACGATATCCTCATCAGAAAAAAGGCAGATGTCGCCATCCGCCCTCTCAATCGCCGCATTACGGCTTTTGCCGATTCCCCGCTCAGGAAAAGAGAAAAAGCGCACCCGATGCCCCCGGTAATCCATCTCCGCGCAGTCCAGATGATCGCACTGATTGATAATCACCGCATCGGAGTCCAACTGCATCCGCTCCGCCAGAGCCGCCATATCCTGATTCATCACGGAAGCCAAAACCTCTACTCTCATGCTCTATCTCCATCCCGAACTATTTTCCGTCACCTTTATCACGGTTATCACCGCTTTTATCACAGTCTGTATCAAATCCTCTATGAGAGCCTCTGCCCAAGGAATAATGAAAATAATAACAGCGCAGCAGCGTTTCGTCCGCATTCCACAGCAGCGCAGCCGTCACAGAAATATCCTGCACCGCCAAAAACTCCAGCACATACTCCAGATATCTGCCCACATGAAGCCCTGCCTCCACCACCAGCAGCACACCGTCCGCTTCCCGCAGAGTCCTTACCGTTTCAGGACTCAAAATCGGAGCGGGAACAGCCAGCCATTCTATCCGTTCAGGGGCTTGAGAATCCTTCTGAGGCCCACCCTGCAGGATTTCCTGCAGAGACTTTGTCACCTCCTGAGGATTTATTCCGTCATTCACCGGACAAACTGCAACTTTTCTATTATTTTGAAATAAATAACAGATATTTTCCTTACATTCGATACTTTTTATAGTTCCTAAAGTTCTCAATCCATAACGTCTGCGCAGGGTCGCCGGAAGCCAGATACTGTCCGCCCCAAGCTCCCTCAAAAGAACAAAAATCACCGCAAAGAAACAGGACAGCACCGCGCTTAAAATAACGGCGCGAAGCGGACGCACATCCGCCCTCACCAGCATCGGCTCGCTCACATCAATCACTTTGATGGAAGCCACCTCGGGAATACTTTTCACAAAATCCTCCGTCAAAACCTTCTGTACCACCTCACACAGCGTCTCTGTCTTTTCCCGCGTCGGAGTGCTCACGGTGAAGGACGGCACATGAATATCCGAAGCCACCGCCGCAGACAAAGCCCCCGCGATGCCCCCCGGACGAGCGACCCACATATCCGGTGTCGCATCCATCTGGACAAAGGGCACGGTATAGCCCACCATACTCAAAAACTCTTCCGAGTCCAGATAGGTGTTCCAGGTCATCTCGTTAATATAATAATCCCCCGACTGCACCGGCGGATTTGTGTACTCCAGCTTACAGGTTATAACACTCTCATAATTCGGCTGTTGTCCCAGCAGCACATTTTTGACATAGTAGCCGCCGCCAAACAAAAGTGTTCCCAGCAGTGTAACCAACACAATGCCGCCGAGATTCCGAACCATGCGCAGCGCTGTCAGCCGCAAGTCAAAGGGCTCGGACGCATAGCTGCCTTCCCACATAGCTTCACTCCTTCTCCTGAGTCTAATTCTCGTCTGTGTCTCTGTCCGCTCCTTCATCCGCCTCCTGCTCCGGCGAATGACCGCGCTCCCTCTTAAAAGCAGTCACCTGCTCGCTCTCCACGCCCTCCGTACTGTCCGGCCAGAACAGCACCTTCAGCGTCAGAAGCATCAGCTTCAAATCCAGCCAGACGGAATAATTTTCAATATAAATCAGGTCAAGCTTTAATTTATCATAGGGAGATGTGTTATATTTTCCATACACCTGAGCAAAACCTGCCAGCCCCGCCTTCACCTTCATGCGATACACAAACTCCGGCATCACTTCCACATACTCCTTGATAATCTCCGGTCTCTCCGGCCTCGGCCCGATAAAGGACATATCACCCATGAAAATATTCACCAGCTGAGGCAGCTCATCAATCCTGCAGGTGCGGATAAATTTTCCGATGGGGGTGATACGGCTGTCATGCTTCTGCGCCAGCCTTGCCACACCGTCCCGCTCGGCGTCCGTCCGCATACTGCGGAATTTCATAATCTGAAACTCCCGCTGGTTTCTGGTGCAGCGCACCTGCTTATACAGCACCGGACCCCCGTCATAGACCTTGATAGCCACCGCCGTAATCAACATGATTGGGGAGGTAATGAGCAACAAAATTAAAGAACATATGATATCTATACTGCGCTTGATAAAACGCTGCTCCATGCTCAGACTGTACTCTCTGGTCAGAAGCAGGGGAGAATCAAAAATATGCAGCTCCTCCGCCCCCGCTAAAATAACATCCGTAATTTTAGGCATGATATAAATCCGGATTGAGCGGGCATAACAGAATTTCAAAATAGTATTGCGCTCCGCCGTGGACACGTCCCAGACCACCACCGCATTGCACTCGCCCTTTTCATAATTGCTGACAATCTCCTGACAGATTCGATCCAGTCCCTCGCGGATGCACAGAGTTTTCTCAATGCTGTACTTGTCCTTCCGGCTCTCGAACTTATTGTAGATATCCTCGATAGGCCTCTCCCCGTGAATCAGCAAAAGCTTCCGCGGCGGAAAGATACTCCGATAGATGCGATTGGCAATATTAGTATAAATAACTACCGTTATTGTCTGTTCCACCAGCATCATGATAAATACCTTCAGCACAAAAGGCTGATGCGCCATGATGGACAGCTCCACATAAATAAACATCAACGCCAGCACCGTGGCAAACAATTGGGAGAAGATCAGCTCGGAATTCCTCAGATATCCCAGACGCATACCGCCATACATAGCAGACAGACACAGGAGAATCAATCCATAAAAGGCAATCTCCACAAAATGACCCTTATAGCCAAAGTTCCGCAGAGACTCCACCACGCTGTACTGAAAATGCACCAGCCAGTGATAAGCAAAAATCCCCGTCTCCAAAGCCAGACACAGCGCGGACAACGCCAGATTGATCAAGCGCTTAAACGACTCCATCCGCCTCAATTTGTATTCATTGGTAAGTGTGCTCAAATTATTTCCTCCGGCTGCCATATGGACTGCTGTCCCGCGGGCGGCTCTACCCATATCTATCATAATACCATATTTTTCCCGCCAGGTACATAAAAAACCCGATTCTTAAGATAATTTAAAAATTACCGTTTAAAAATTACACCCGGCGCAGCACAGCCCTTGCAGCCCAAAAACAGAAATTCCAGGCGCTGCTCAAAACTCCCAGCCCCTCCACTCTCCGATAGAGATTCCAGATACGGCGCATAGCCTCCAGCTTATTGGAGGACAGACTCTTGCCCGGGCGCCGATATTTTACCAGATTTTCATCCAGCCCATACGCCACATACCCCCGGCGCAGCACCTTCCACCACAGCGCCGTGTCCTCGCTTTTCACCTCCGGCATCTGCAGCAGCTCTTTGGGAATCAGCGCCGTGTCAAACATAACAGTTGTTGTGAAAATAGTGGTATTTTTCAATGCCTGCCTGTAGGTCAGCCTCTCGGGCACATGCACAATCCGCCCCAGTCCTCTGCCGTTTTCATCCGCAAACTCGTAGCCCGTAAACGCAAAGGCCGCCCGCCGTCCGCGCATGAAATCAAGCTCCCGCTCCAGCTTCTCAGGCTCCCACAAATCATCGGCGTCCAGATAGGCGATATAGCGTCCCACCGCCTCCTCAAGTCCCCTGTTCCGCGCTCTGGCAGCACCTCCGTTGACGCCGGAGTCGATCAGGCGGATGCGCGCATCCCCCGCCTCCGCCACATACTCCTTCAGAAGCTGCGCCGTGCCGTCCGTGCTGCCATCCTCCACCAGAAGCAGCTCCCAGTCCTCATACGTCTGGCTGCACACGCATTTTATCGTCTCCAAAATATACCTTTTTACATTATAGACGGGCACGATAATGCTGATCAATCCGTCCCGCCCTGCCTCTGCGCTCATACACTTACCTCATCCTCAACAATAAATATCCTTCAAGCTCTATTATCTCCACATCTTCCCCAAACAATAACGCGCGTTTTTCTAATCCCGGTATATTCTCCGGCAGAAGAACCACATCCGCTCCCATGGAAAAAGCGCGCCGCACACATTCCCTGCCCTCTTCGGCACCCTCTTTTGTCTCGAAGCCTTCCGCCCCATAATCCCTTACATGCTCCATCCACAGATACAGTGCCTCCGCCTCCTCGGAATACACATCATAGCTATAGGCGTGGAGCGCCGCATCCCACATATCTCTCCCATAAAGCAGACTAATCTTGCCGTCCTGTGTCCGGGCGTACTCCAGAATCTCCCGAGGCGCCCACAGACAAAATTCCTCCCCGCAGGCAGCCCTTACCTTGGCCAGAACCGCCTCCGCCTGCACGCGCTCCTGCCGCTGTGCCGCCGCGTCCACCTGATGCTCCCCCAGACTGCCGCAAAACACCAACACCCCCACGCACAGAATCGTCAGCACGGCATTATACAAAAAAGTTCTCCAGCCGCCCCTTCCCATTTTCCATTGATCCGTCAAAAAGACCGTCCCTCCCAGCGCAATCAGCGCCGTTAGGGGAACCATGCTCCAAATCCAGGGATAATCATAAAACGCCGTCTGATAACACATCAGAAGCGCCGCAGTCACCGGACAGATACACAATACCGCCGCAACGCCGCCGTACCGCACCAGCCTCCCGGCAGGTCCCAGCCTTCCTTTTCGCATCGCCAGATAAGCAATCGCCGCGATTGCGGGTGCCACAAGCTTTCCCCCATCCGTAAAAGTCTGCCAGCCAGCCCAGGCGTTTTCTACAGCCTCCCACATACTCATACCCATTCTATACCTCCTCGGGAAAGCTCTTCACACGGCTTTTGCGCCACATCCTGAGAGCAGCCATTCCCAAAGCGGCCGCAAGACAGCTCCCCATTCCGTACAGAGTCCACACCACGCAGACCTCCGCCAGCACGCACAGCCCTGCCAGCTTCCACCGATGCCGCAGAGCCGCCCCAAACACATAGGGCAGGAAAACTGCGCCACGCAGCGTCACTCCCCGGAATCCGCAGTATAAAATCCCAAATCCGTCCATCCCATACAGATAATCCCCCACACAGAAAACCACCGCCACAAGCGCCATAAAAAGCAGCCTCTTTGACCCGTCCTTTTTCTCCGCAAAAAGCGTCCGCGCCAGCAGCCAGAAAGCCAGATAACTCATGAGCAGCGTTAAAAGCGGCACCAGCCGCCACACCAGCTCCGCCGCATCCAATCCAAAAATACGACACAGCATTCCATAGAACGAGGGCAGACCAATGATGCGGATCCGCAGCGGTACGCCGCCCTCATAACCGCGCCCGGTCAGCGGATTCACCGAATAAATAACATCTGTTTCCAAAAAACTCTCCACCGTCTCCACCGTCATATCTCCCGTGCGATAGACACTGTCCCCCGATGTCACGGTGACAATCTGATAAATCACCGACAGCGCGAACACCAAAAAAAGCCCCGCCACTAACGGCGTGACCTCCGCGCCCTTTTGATTCGAGGCTCTCCTTCCCCGCTTCTCCTTCCCGAGCGTCCGCAGCCATACACATACCCCTGCCGAAAACACCGAGAGAACAGCCACCCCCATCACAAACAGAAAAACCGCATCTGAAAAAGAACGACCCAAAAAGACCGCCGCCAAATGCGCCGCCTCCGCCAGCCCGAGTATCACCATAAATCCCGAAAGCAGCCTGTCCGCCATATGAAGCTTCCCCGACTGCCTCCCGTACAGCACACCCAGAACGCCCGTCCCCAACAATATAGAAAACAAAATCATACCTGCCAAAAACAAAAACGCTCTCATCCCCAGCGCCTCTCCCGCACCATCAATATCGTCCGACTTCCATCTGTCTTAGCATAGCATTTTATCCGGAAAATAGCAATAAAAACAAAAACAGCCACGGCTGCACCCTCCTGCAGCCGTGGTCGAAGCATTCACATAACATAAGAGCAAAACACTATAAGCCAATCGATTGATTCTACATCGCTTTAAAATCAAGACGCACCTTATCCGCAATTCGAGCTATGTATTCACTGTTAGTAGGTCTGCTTTTCCCTGAAAGCACTGAATATCCAAACATCTTTTTAAAAGTCTCAGCATTCCCCCTGTTCCACGATACCTCAATGGCATTGCGGATTGCCCGTTCCACCTTCTGGTCCGTCGTCTTAAAGCGCTTGGCAATGGCGGGATAGAGCAGCTTCGTCACACTGCTCACCACTTCCATATCCCTGCCGGAAAGTAAAATTGCGTCCCGTAGATAATGATAGCCCTTTAAATGTGCGGGTACTCCTATGTCCAACATAATTGTTGTAATGTATCTCTCTAGTTCATAATCGTTTACTCCTGCAATATCCATGATGAATTCCCCTTTCAAATGTCGAGTATTGCTCCTTTCTGTGCCTGCCTGTGATTATTCTACCATGGTTGTCGATTAAGAAAAAAGTACTTTCGGACGCATTTTTAGACACAATAATCGGTAAAAAGTGCCAGACAGTGTACTTTCTGCAAATTACAACTCTTCTCGCACCAAATAAATCGGACGGCGTTTGACCTCCATATAAGTCTTTGCGAGATACTGCCCCAGGATACCCGTACAGAAAAACTGAATACCGCTGGTCAAAAGGATAATGCACACCAGAGACGGCCAGCCCGAAACCGGATCGCCAAAAATAATCTTGCGCACAATCGTAAAGATGATCATGGCAAAAGCCACCACGCACAACAGCACACCCATCAGCGAGGAAATCAAAAGCGGCGCTGTGGAAAAAGCCACAATCCCGTCAAAGGAATACATCAAAAGCTTCCAGAAATTCCACTTAGTCTCCCCTCTGGCGCGCTCTACATTCTCATATTCCAGCCACTTGGTACGAAATCCCACCCAGCCAAAAATCCCCTTGGTGAAACGATTATACTCCTGCATGGACAAAATAGCGTCCACCATCTGCCTGGTCATAAGGCGATAATCCCTCGCGCCGTCCATCATCTCCGTCTGGGAAATCCGCTTCATCAGCCCGTAAAACCTTCTGGCAAAAAAACTGCGCACCGGCGGCTCCCCCTTGCGAGTCACACGCCTGGTAGCTACAGAATCATATCCCTCCTCAAGCCCCGCAAACATCTCCGGCAAAAGACTCGGCGGATCCTGCAAGTCCACATCCATCATCACCACATAATCGCCCTTCGACTTCTCCAGCCCCGCAAACATGGCGGCCTCCTTGCCGAAATTCCGGGAAAAAGATACCAGATGTACCCTCTCGTCCTGCTCCCGAAGCTTCTTGACCTCCCTCGCAGTGCCATCCCTCGAACCATCATCTATATACAGAAGCTCAAGCTCTATTCCCTTCTCCGTAAAAAAAGGATCATTTTTAATCAGCTCCTCATAAAACAGAGCCACGCTCTCCTCCTCGTTATAACATGGAACAATCACACTCAACAGACTCATGCTCTTCCTCTCCTGACAATCTTAAGTATGCCTATCAATAATATTATCTATAAGTATACCCTAAAAACTGATTTACCTCAACACCTTTACAAACGAAACTGAGTGCCATGCATTTTAATTTTTACATTGCTGAAATCACAGATTACCAAATGAAATTTTAAGAAATAAAGTTGAAATAACTATAGAAAACAGGTGATAAGATAAAATAGAAAAAGATAAAATCAGAAAGATAAAATCAGAAAGATAAAACAAAAATCATTGCGGACGGCAGAAAGCAATCGGTCAGTTTCCCTCGGAGGCTATACCGTATTTTAGACACATTTTCGCATAGAAATTTTCATCCGACAGCCGTCACCCGTCTGTGTATACAGCTGATGCGTTCGTCATCCTGTTTATCCACACATTCAGCCGTACTGTTTTCCACATACTCTAAGAAATGTACCAGTTCCTTCGGAACATTCGCAGTGTTTCTCCCCTTTGTGTTCAGAAAGATTTTGACCGTACCGTCGCCCAGCTCCCTATCCGTTTCTGCACAGCGGTTGGTGAAGGTGTAGCGATAAAGACCTTCTCCAAACGGGTCAAAGCGGCAGATGAACACCACATAGCTGGGACACAGCTCATTGAAATCACTTCCCGGCGGCACACTCATCACATCCATCTGGGACTGATGATAGCGGCTGCGCTTGGGAAGGTTGCCCTCATTTTCGCCCTGCATTTCCACGTTATAGTCGCTTCCTTCGGCGTCTTTTGCGTAAATATCCAACCGGATGCTGCGATAATCCTTGCTGAACAATACGGCGTGCTCCGCATGGACAGTGACATGCTCTACCTTTCTGCCGAGCAATATCTCCAGCGTCACGCGGCAGGTTCCGCTTGTGTAATTATTATAAACTCCAACTTATCTTTATGCAAGGGATTTAAGAAATACCTTAATGCCCTGCTGCTATAAGAAAAGTTTTGTGTATTCCATCTGCGTATCGGCTATATGGTACACATACACCGTGGTTCCGATTACCCGGTAAATAGAAACATGTTTTCTGCATATGACCATCCTGTACCCCTGTTCGTCCAGCCACGGATCCGGCGTCTTGGAGCCGGAATCGGGAAAGTCCCCAAGTCTCTCGATACTGTCCAGAATGCTGTCTGATACCTTAAGGGCTGTCTTTTCATCAAACTGAATCAGGTAATAATCCTCAAGCTTTTTTAAATCTTCCCATGCTGATGGGAGGATTTCGACCTTATACTTCATTAATCCTCTCCTTCAGTTTATTTCTGGCTTCCTGCACGCTGATCGTCTTTGCGCCGTCAAGCCTCTCCTGCTCCGCCTGAAGGACTCTAGCTCTCATCTCAAGCATCTGCTCCCTTTTTTCAAAGGCATCAATGCTCATCAGCACAAGGTCTCCCTCCCCGTTTTTCGTAATATAAATCGGTTCCTTTGTTGTCTTCGCCAAGGCAGAAATTTCTGAATAATCGTTCCTTAATGCTGCTGAAGCCTTAATGATCATGCCGCCGCTTCCTTTCATATCAAATCTTTGATATAATTATATCCTTATTTTTGTATCTTGTAAAGCGGTATCTTTTTCCATTTCTTTGTTCCAAACTTTTTTCTTCTTTTACAAGCGGAACCGAGCGCCATGCATTTAATATTTTACGTTGCTGAAATCACAGATTACCAAATCAAATTTTAAGAAATAAAGTTAAAATAACTATAGAAAATATGTGATAAGATAAAATAGAGAAAGATAAAATCAGAAAGATAAAACAAAAATCATGCGGACGGCAGAAAGCAATCTGTCAGTTTCCCTCAAAGACTATACCGTATTTTAGACACATTTTCGCATAGAAATTTTCATCCGAAAGCAGAGGGATTTTGTCGGCTTCACCTGATTCAACCATTTTCTTAGTGAGTAAAATGCTTTCATTGCGGCCTTCCCGATGTCCCTCTCTGTGCTCCTTATCCAGCATTTCTCCGAATGTCATATATTTCCGCTCCCATTCCCGGCTTGTCTTGACAGCCGTCACCCGTCTGTGTATGCAGCTGATGCGCTCATCATCCTGTTTGTCCACACATTCTGCCGTACTGTTTTCCACATACTCTAAGAAATGTACCAGTTCCTTCGGAACATCCGCAGGGTTTCTCCCCTTTGTGTTCAGAAAGATTTTGACCGTATCGTCGCCCAGCTCCCTATCCGTTTCTGCACAGCGGTTGGTGAAGGTGTAGCGATAAAGACCTTCTCCAAACGGGTCAAAGCGGCAGATGAACACCACATAGCTGGGACACAGCTCATTGAAATCACTTCCCGGCGGCACACTCATCACATCCATCTGGGACTGATGATAGCGGCTGCGCTTGGGAAGGTTGCCCTCATTTTCGCCCTGCATTTCCACGTTATAGTCGCTTCCTTCGGCGTCTTTTGCGTAAATATCCAACCGGATGCGGCGGCGAACAAATATGCATCCGCCAGATTTAAATCCTGAAATCTTTTGTGTTGTGCCATAATTTCTCCTGTCCCATGGCACGTCAGATTCCGCTTGTGTGATTATTATAAACTCAAACCTATCTTTAAGCAAGGGATTTTTCTCTAGCGGAAAAAATCATGAAAAGACGGCGGAGAATATTCCCCGCCGCCCGTCATTTTACTTATTTTATTACTCGATTTATTACTTATCCAGCATTTATTGCTTATTCAGCACAGATGTTAAGTGTTGCGGCAAAATCGCCGAATGTCCACTCTCTCACATCGAGAGAAACCTGCTCGCCTGCCGTCAGCTCATAGCTCAGCTTAAAGTTGCTGTCGGCCGCGCTGTTGCCGTCTGCGTATGCCAAAACATTTCCGCTGCTATCCCGCAGAGTACCGCAGACATTGCTGCTTCCCGTAGTCCAGAAGGAGTAGCTGCCATCCGCAGGAGCGGTGAAGGTATAGGTATTACCGGCGTCGGTTCCCTCTATTGCCGTTGCGAAGCTGTAATCAGCCTCAGCTGCCGCGCTGTCTCTGGAAGCAAGAGTATTGGACAGGGAAGACACATAGAAAGTCTGGCGCTCATTCTCACCAAAATAATTGTAACGTGCATCCTCCATCGCTCCTACATTCACGGTCCATCTGCCGATGACCTTCTTCGTCACCTTGGATTTCAGCTCGATCACAGTAGTGCCGGCTCTTACTGCCTTCATAGTAGCCGTATAAGTACCTGCATTAGCCTTAATGGTAGCAACCTTCTTGTTGCTGCTGGTCCATGTCAGCGTATCGGTAAGCATGTTCTTAGCATAACTATGCAAAGTCAAATCTTCGCTTCCTACAGTCAGCTCATACGTATTACCGGAAGTAACCCTGGTACTACCTAACTCAAGGCTTCCCCTCCAGTAAACAGCTACGCCACCATACTCACCCTTCTGCAGATATCCATAAGCTGCGGGCATCTTCGTCGTCTTAATAGACTTCTTAGCGGGCTTGGAGGTCTCACAGACAGCGGAGTCGCCATCCTGCCAGATAGCCGTCACGGTCACGCTATAGCTGGAAAGCTTTGCCAATCCGCTGATACGGAAGTAATAATAGTATTTTCCCTTGGCATCCCGATACATATAATTGTTGTCGCTGTCATAGGTCAACTGGCTATCGCTATAAGAAGACAGGTTGGACATGTCATAGCCCTTATTATACAGGTATGTTACATCCGTAAAGCCTCCCTTATCATACAGCTGGCTCTCGATAATCCGGTTCCTGCCATCCGTCACCTCCACCTTGAACTTATTGGCACGGCCATCATAATTGAAGCTCATCGTAGCCGAGTTATCCACAATATAGCTTGCCTTTAAGCCGGTAGCCGCTGCCAGAGCCTTCGTCTTAACGGTTATGGTAGCGGGCTTGTCGGTGCCGACATACAGATCCTTAAGCGTCAGCGTCATACTTCCGCCGGGCTTAACTGCGGTGATGCCCCAGTATCCGTTGTAATACTCATACAGATCAAAATATTCATTGTCTTCAACTGCCTTCCGCAGCTCTGCATCATACACGATATGTCTGTCGATATCACCCTTTAATACCAGTTTGCCTTCCTTATAATCCACCAGACTGGTGAGGGGCAGTGTCTGACCTACCTCAAAGGTAAGATTCTTTGCCGCAATACTGTCAGGAGTCGCCGTAATCTTAAGCCTTCTCCAGGCGGAAGCGATTCCGGTGGTGCTGTCCACCACTCTTACATAGACAGTTGCTACTCCGCTCAGCTTAATCTTGCCGGCCTTGTCAACAGATGCATAGGTAGTCGGGACATAATAATAATCGGTGTTGCCGCCATCTACATAATCATACCACAGGCTGGGCTCATAGGTAACGCGCTCTGCTACCTGATATACCAGCTTGGGCGCCACGTAGGTCTTCTTGTTTGCAGCATCCTTAAGCGGAAGCTCCGCCCAGAAATAATCAACGGTGTCCGCCGCGTCATACACATGAATCTTCTGGAAATATCCCAGTGCGCCCGCCTTGATGCTTCCGGTAGACAGCTTCACTTCAAAGTGTCCGGAGGCTTCATGCGTAGTTGTCTTATAACCCTCGCTGCTGTCAGCCTTATAATACTGCACCGGCTTATCCGTACCATAGTCAAAGGATGTTGACAAATTCTTCACCTGAGGCTTGGTAGTCTTAAAGGTCTTGACGCTGCCCTTTCCGGATATGGCCACTGCGCAGCCATCCGCCAGAGTTCTTGCCCGGCTCACGTTACGCACATATACGGTATAGGTTTCATTGGGCTCCAATCCGGTGACAGTATAAGCCGCCTGTTTATTTGTCCACTCCGGCACAGTCCAATCGCTATAATAGTAGTAAGCAGGAGCCACTTCAAAGAGACCTTCCCAGTTCTGATTGGTCATCTTGCTGATTCTGCTCTCAAACTCGTCAGCCTTATAGCTGCCCTTAATGACATAAACCTCTCTGCGGTATCCATCGCTCACCTGACCATAGGTAACCCTTACACTGTCATCCAGAGCAGCCACCTTCTGAATCTTAGGCGCTGTCACATCCGTCACGGTGATGGTAACCTTGGCGGACTTCGCACCATCGATAGGCTTCAGCTCGCCCTCCTCGGTCTCATAGACAGGCGTAACGGTCACATCCGCCTTACCGGTAGCCAATGCCACCACATAGCCGCTCTCGGAATCTACACATAATACCTTGTCATCGCTCACTGTATACTGCAGACAAATGATATCATTCTGCAGCTTCTTGGTAAGCTTTACATCCAAAGCCTGTTCGCCGCCCACTACCATCTTCTTGACGGGTGAGTTGAACGCGATGGACTTCGGCTCCACGGCCTTCGTCAAATCCGCTCCCAGAATTGCTCCGCTGAAATCTACGATAAAGGTCTCGATATAACCTTCTTCCCAGCGAATCTGGAACTCCTTCTTATCCTTGGCGGAAGCATCAAAGGCTACCGTAATGTAGTCGTTGTAATTGTAATCGCTGTAGCCGAGTACATAACCGCCCGCCTTCTCCACGTTCTCAATACTGTTCTTGAAGAACGCAGCCTTCCACACATCCGAGTTGCTGAGATTCCAATCATAGGCATACTCAGCAGGCATCTTTATCTGGAATGCAAAATAGTTTCCGGATACAGACTTGTCATATTCATTAAGATAATAATTGTTGATATAATCAATCCCCTGCTCAGGTCTGATCGTATGCGTCATGTCGCTGACGGTATCTGTAAGCGCAACGCCGGAAATCCTTCCGTAGGTTGTTGCGCTGACGGTAGAGTTATCTCTCACCGTGGTAAACTTCGTACCCTTTGACTGAACCACATAATCTCTCGCATAATTTCCCTGCAGAGAAACACTTGCATATATTGTATAGGTCTTTCCGCCCTTATAGGTATAAATGGAGTTGTCATCCTCATCCTTCACAGAATAACCTATGTTATTATTGTTTCCGATAGCCGGATAATAACCGCGGTCTGCATCCTCCTGACCCTGCCAGGTAAAGCCGTCTGTATCGTTCTCCACATAGCCCTTGATGCTGAGAGGGAAATCATAGTCGGCTACACTGGAACCAGCCTTAACCTGAGTATCAACTACCATCTCAACCTGCAGATCCAGAGGTGTGATCGTAAACGTGCCAACCGTCACCCTGTCAACTGCCTTGTAGGTCTCGCTGCCGCCATAGCTTGCATAGAGCGTATAGGTACCGCCGTGAACAGGCCAGCGATACACGCCGTTTGCATCCCTGTCATTAGTGTTCGTGCTATACCAGCTGTACTCAGGCTCTGCATCCGAAACTGCGGTGCCGTCCGCCTTGGTAAGCTTCACTGCGCCTGCAGGAATGACATAGTTTTCACCGGTATACGGCACATTGATCAGTTTTGTGCTGTCCGTCTCAATCTTGAGCTCCGTCGTCCCCATGTCCTTCAGGGTGATAGCCCAGGTCTCGTTCAGATATCTTATCTTTTCAACTGCTGCGTCGCCTGTACCCTCTGTGTAGTATTCCGTGTCAGTATAATTAGTTTTCAGACCGGTTCTCAGCTGCAGAGTTGCCGTTACACGATAGGATATGCCCTTCGTGAACTGACCGCTTGCGGTGCTGTAGTCCTGGTCGCTGTCAGCCTTCTGCTCAATCTTCCAGTTAATCCAGAAGTCCTTTTCCGCAGCGCTTACTTCCTTCTGGCTGCCCTCGCTCCAATTGAGCACAGTGCTCTCGCCCGAGGTCACAACCGTTTTGATTGCATACTTAATCTGCGAAAAGTCAAAATCCGCCACCTTCGTCTCCGTGAGGGCGGTGAGCACCTGAGCGGGTGTCGTCTCAGGCACAATCTGAACCTTCTGCATCTCTATTCTGTAAAATACCTCTTTCGACTTTGCATAATTCACGCCGGTAGGGTCATTATAGCTCACTACTAATTTGTAATTGCCGCCGTTTTTGATACTGCCGGCAGTATTCGGAATCGTATTGGAGCTGTCAACCGTGGTCCACGTAGGAACCTGATCATACTTCTGGGTTTCCTCATTCCATTCATTGCGGGTTCCGCTCTGCTTATACCATATATACGAAATTCTCGAGTCTATACCGGAAGCGATTTCACTGCCGCCGGCTGTAACCACAGCAACCTTGTAGTTTGCGCGCTCCGAATAGAGACCGTTTCCGTCATATACCTTGGTATAAGGATTGTCATAAGCGGCGCCTGCATTGGCTGCCTGAGTGCCCTCCAGAGCGGGAATCTTGCTCACGTCGATGGTGGCCTCTACGCCCTGCGCCATGGTAACGCTCAGCGCATTCTTCTCCAGCTCCGCCGCATCAACCTTCACCTCGTAATTGCGATTTGCGCCATACGTATAGCTGTTAATGGAACGCTCCCGGGTGGCTGACGCACCGGCATCTCCCCAATAAACAGCCTTCTGACCGCTGAAAACTACACGGTAAGGCTTATCATATACCAATACCGAATCCGTTACGTCCTCATACACCTTCTTATTGTCCGCATCCGTCTCGTCGGTCTCAACCTGAAGCTTAAAAATCGGCTCAAAAGGAATCGTTGTCCCTGCGGAGGTATAATCGCCCCAGATATGAGCCCTGTCAATCGCCACCTCTGCATTGGTCTCATCCCTTGCGATATAGGTGACAGCAGCCAGCAGCTCTCTCACAGTCATACCCTCATAGAACCTGTCAGGCGCCGTCTCCTTCCACTGCGGCACGAGGGTCAGCTTCTTGGGTGTTACCACCACCTTAATCTGAGCGTAAGCAGAGCCATACAGACCCGCCTTCCCCTGATAGGTAATCCTGTAATAATAGGTACCCGCATTTACGGGAGCGCTGTTCAGCTTCGTATAATCGTCATCATACCATGCATAAACCAAATCCTCTGTTCCCACAGAAATCTCAACGTATTTAGCCGAGCCATCATCATTATAGTCATCCTGATACTGCACCTTTAAGGTATAATCAACAGATGCAACAGGCGCCTGAGCCTCCGTGTCCTCTTTATAAACAACGGAATAATCAATAGCCGCACCCTCATTGTCCTTCCACTTGTCAGTCATGGTCACGACTACGCTGGGAATGGTGAGACCGTCCATCTCAAGCTTCTGGGTCACGGGCTTGAGTATGTAGCTGTCCTTCTTCTCCTGGGCAACATTATTTGTAAAAACAGGTGTTATTTCAACTACATAATCACCTGTCTTCAAAAGCTGACCGGCAAACGCCTGACCGGTGTAAGCGTCCTTTACCGCATAGGTTAAAGTAAAGTCAGAGCTCGCCTCATTATCGCCATAATAATAAAAACTATCATTAGTTGCGCTAATCTCAGCGCGGGATGCCTTTACACTCTGAGCCGCGGTTCCCGGCCTCACCGGGTCAATCGTAACCGTAGGCTGTACCTCTGCCTTTGTAATCTCAAACAGTATCTCCTTGCTGGCTGCAAGGCTCACATTCTCCACAGCGTCAATGGTGATGACCAGCTTGTATTTTCCCACCTTGGAGCTGCTGCCTACATAATTATAAGTAACAGGATTCCAGCCTGTCTCCTCCTGTACCTGCCATTCGGCTTTCCAGTCAACAGACAGATTGGTCTTCGCATTATCTAAGGAACCGATATCCTTTCCATCCCGCAGCACATGGACATTCTCCTTCACTGCAGAATCCCAGCTCCAAATATGATAATCGCCATAGGGGAGAACTGTCTCATACTCCTCCTCAAATGCAGTCACATCAAAATCATATGTGGTCAGTACCGGATTCTCATTTGCCACAATCCCCTCGATTGAGGAATCCTCCTCACCCTCCTCTGTATTCTCTGTGTCTGTCGCAAGCTCTGCCGCGACATCGCCTGCAGTGACGTCATCGGAATACGCTTCCCTCTCATCCGGCGCTGCATAGACAACGGATGACGGTATCGTTCCTGTCACCATGGTAACTGCCATCAGCAATGCCAGAAATCTCTTAGCACGCACCGACAGCTTCTTGTTGCTCTTCATAACACGTTCCTCCTCCCATTTTATTGTTTACTCGCTCCTATATCTACTGAATCTTCTCCAATATACTCTTAGTTTATATTTTTGTCAAGGAATACTTTTTGTGCCATACTTTACACCATAGACTTTATGCCATCAGCCCGGGCGCACAAAAAAGCCCCGGGAACCATTCCCGGGGCTTCGTCCGATACTGTCTGCACAATCCTCAAACGATATTAATCTCGTGAAATAACAAGCTTTACAGAATCAGGAGCATCCGCCGTCGCGTTAGTGTTCGTCGTATACACCTTCAGCAGCATCGTCTCCCCTGCGTTCATATAACAAGACTCTGTACCAGATCCCGGCGTATCAAGGAAGGGACTAGTGCTCCCCAAAAATGAGATGCCTATGCCAGTGCTTGAAGCGTCCTGTTTGGCGAAATCAATGATTCCATCATCGGCAGCGGTATAGGAATACCACTGCGCATCTCCCGGAACAAGACCGGTAATCTCCTTCGTACCCAGAGGCAGCTCCTCCAGCACCTTGCAGTCTTTCTTATGAATCGTCAGTGTCGGCGTCTCATACGACGGATTCATGACGGACAGTCGGATATAGTAAACAGTTCCTGCAGGTACCACGAGCAAGACTTCCCTGCTATTGCGAGAGGCCATCTCCTCCATATCCGTCAGATTTGCATAACAGCTCACACCTACCCAGCCGTTGTCAGCAACGGTGATGGTTACCTCCTGCATCGCCTCCTCCGCAGAAATCCTGAACCATTTCTCCTCATAGCCCTCCAGCGTAAGGTCAAGCCCTTCCGCTCCCACAACCAAATCCTGCGCCTCACGCTTTTCTACATGAAGCTTCAGCGTAATCGGCAGATCATTCTCGGTTACATGGTCGGGAGTGAGACAGAGATAAACCGATTCTCCCTCGTCCAGCTGCAAATCCTCGAATCCAAACGGCGTGCCAATCCTTCGTTGGGAATAATTAGTGCTTGTAATCGCTTCATACAAAGCAACATCCACACTGGCGGTACTTTCGTTGGCATAGATTCGATACACATTCGTCTCATCCGCAGTAAACTTGAGCCACATCGGCGCAGCTTCCTCTATCTTTACCTCAAGACCCTCCGGAGCTGCCACCACATCCTGCGTCTCGCGCTTAGTCACATTGAGCTTCAGCGTAACCGGTGCATCCGCCGTTGCATTCGGAGCAGTCAGGCGGATATAGAACGGTTCACCCGCTTCCTCTACAACGATGTCTGCGATTTCAGGCTCATACAGAGAATTTAGGGTGCTGCTTTTCTGATAATACCCATCTGCAAGGCTGGCATACTGCCATGCATTTACGGTTCCGGTAGCGTCAGTGAAAGATATTTTATATACGTTCGCCTCATCCGGGGTAATCCTGAACCACTTCTCCTCATCCGCATTCAGCGTGACTGCGAGATCCTTCGTCCCCACAGCCACATCCTGCACCTCGCGCTTGGTCACCAGAATGGTGTACTCTTTTCCGCTCGTTCCGCTCACATAAATGGAATAGGTGTCATCCTTACTCATTCCGTGAGCATATCCAATCTGCTCCCTGGAATCGCCGTCTATTTTAGTAAAGGTATAATAATTGTCCTCCGGCGCTTTGAACACTACATTCCTGCCCGCCTTCACACGGTTTTCACCCAACACAATCTCCTGATACGGGGTGAAGGATACCGACACATATTTGGATAACGAATAGTTGTTGTTGTTCTGGAGGCGGAAATAACGCTTGGTTCCTTTTTCCAGCATGGTATTGCTCGCACTGTAGAGAGAGTCCCCCTCTTCATTGTATACGGTACAGCCATACGAACTGTAGTAGCTGAAGCTTCCATATGCGGGCGCCGTAAATACAAACCACTGCTCCTCATATGCATTCAGCGTCACACTAACCGAATTGTCCGCAGTAACCTCCAGCACGTCTCTGGTATTCAGAACCGTCTGGATATCGGCTTTTTCGTTATATGGCTCATTGTCGCCGAAATATCCGTTTGCCTCGCCCGTGGCGCTGACTCTGACAGTCCTTCTCGCAATGACCTTCTTCGTAATCCTGGACGTTACCGTAATCGTGGTCTCGCCCTGATTAACCGTCTTGAGCATTGCTGTGTAGGAGCCTGCATTCGCCTTGACGGTGGCTACCTTCGTGTTGCTGCTCTTCCATGTCAGAGTATCCGTCATTCTGTCCTTTGCAGCCTGATTACTATCCCCATCACTCAGGTCAATGCTGAGCGTATAGGCATTGCCTGTCTTCAGCACAGGGTTGCTTGACAGATTGATGTAGGTTCTGTCATTACCTGCATTCACCTCGATATCACAGCCGCCATACTCCGTCGCGCTCAAATCCTTATAGCTTGCCGGAATGTTCGTGGTCTTTACCTTCGTCTTTACCTCCTTGGAGGATACGCCGCCGCAGACCGCGGTCACCGCCACGGTGTAATTGGACAGACGGGTAATGACCTCGCCGGTAAAGTAGTTGTCATTAAACGGCAGCTCATAAACGTATTTCTTCGTCTTTGTGTCATAATTGCCGAAAAGCTCACCCAACCTATTATAAACCACTCTGCCTCTGGCGTCCTTCAATTCCACTCTGAACTCATAAAACTCCTCCGGATAGCTGAAGGTCACCGTGAAGCGGTCGTCATAGACCTCGCTGGCTTTCAGGCTCTTCACAGGCTCTACTGCGGAAGTGGTAATCTGCACCTTAATCGGATTTCCGCCGTTTGCCGCCACCACGCTATCCGTCACGGTAAGCTCCAGCTTTGCGCCAGGCTTAAGCGCCGTGATAGCGTAATCTCTGCCATCATCCCAAGTCCAATCCTCTTCAATCCGGAAATCCGCATTGGAAATCTGAGTCGTCTTAAGATTACCGTATCTTCGACCGTAATCGACAATCTTCGTCTTCCCTTCCTGATAATTCAGAAGACTGGCGAGATTAATGGTCTGTCCCGGTATCATCTTGATTGCCTTACAGGTTGCCGCGGTAGGACTCGCCGTAATAAACAGCTTGATCACATCGCTCAGTCCCGTATTGGTATCGACTGCGATAATATAAATCTTGCCTTTTCCCTTGAAGGAAATCTTGCCCTTCTTGTCAATGGATGCAATCGCTGCCTTCTCATAATAATATCCGCCATAGTAGAAATAGTTCTTCTGCTCAGCCGCTGAGAGGGAACTCCATCCGGAATAACTCAATCCTCCGTCAATATCCTCGGTGACATAATATGCCATCTTCGGAAGCGTGTAATTCTTCTTCACATCCTTGGCGTCCGCCGCTGACGACAGATTTCTCCAGATGTAATCATCCTCATCCGAATAGCCCTTGCTGTACTTCTCAAAGAATTTCGCCTTCACGGACACGGTTGCGGACTTCGCGGAGAGGGGAGCGCTGTGAATATACTCCTCGTCATCCTCATCAAAATAGCTGTAGCTCTTTGCCGTCTGTCCCTTGAGACTTGCGTCAAAGAAAACATCCACCTGAACAGCCTGAGCCTTGATGGTCTTAAAGGTCTTTACGGTGCCCGCATGGGAAGCTGCTACCTGCGCGCCGTTGTCGAGCTTGCGCAGTCCTGCCACGTTCCGCACATACACGGTATACTCGGACGCCTTGCTCGTCGTCGGCAGCAGATTCTCCACGGTACGGGAAGCCACGCCCTTCTTATCCGCCCCCTCTCCGGTCACGAACTGCGTATATACAAATGCGCTCAGGTCGCCATTTCTCACCTCGGCGATGGTGTCCTCAAACTGCTGTACGCTCTTCTTGCCTTCCAGCACATAAATCTCTCTTCTGTAACCGTCGGCGGGCTTTTTGTAGCTGACGGTTGCCGTAAGATCCTGAGCCGCCACCTTGGAAATCTTAGGCGCTGTCACCTCGGATACCTTAATACTCACCTTTGCATGCTTTGCCTTGTCAATAGGCGTCTTGACGCCATCCACCAGTCTGCAGGGATAAACCTCGATGGTTACGGCGCTCTTGGATGCAGCCAGAGCCGTCACAAAGCCGCTCTCGCTCACCTCCAGTACCGCGGGATTGCTGCTGGAATATCCGAGCAGAATGATATCGTTCATCTGGCTCTTGGTCAGCTTTACATCCAGCTGCTGGCTCTCGCCCACAACCATCTTGGTGGAAGCCTTGTTGAACGCTATGGACTTGGGTGCAACTGCCTCTCTGAAATCAGCTTCCAGAATACAGTTCTTCAAATCAATCGTATAGCTCTCCACATAGTCCTCGCCCCATACGACCTCGAAGGTGGAGGACACTTTATTGGAGGCGTCAAAGGCCACCGTGATGTAAGGGCGATAACAGCCGTTCTTCCCCGAGCTCCAGCCCGTTCCCAGAACAAAGCCCTTTGCCTGCTCGATGCGGTTCTGATAGATAAAGCCCATATTCTCCACAGATGCATAGGGATAATCAATCTCCCAGAAATCGCCGGGCGCATAGAGATTAAACAGGAAATAGTTGCCTGTTTTCCCTGCAGCGACTACTGCATCCCCGTCATAGCTGTAAGGAATGCCCTCGTCCGCGGTAACGGTATGGCTGTATCCGCTCTCTGTAGCCTCTGTCTTATCCTTCAGCGCAACCCATTCGCCGCCGACCTCAGCTGCCTGCCGCACCGGCACGAAGGACATCTGCGCAGATTTGATCTCGTAATCGTCTCCATAGCTGATCTCCTCACTCGGATAGAGTCCGTCCGGACGGGAATCAATGTCACAGTCACCGCCCAGAACATAATAAACCTCCGTACTCTTTAAAATGCCATTGTAATTGGTGGTTCCGGAAGCGGTGCGCTCATGGATGTTCCAGGAGGTCATCTCCAACACCTTGCCCTTATCACCGGCCTCCTTATCGCACTCGGCGTAACCGGTCACCTCATAGGATTCCACGATATCGCCAATCCCGGGTGTGCTTCCATACAGTCTCAAGCCCGCCGGAATCTCCTTTCGGAGCCTGGGCGTAACCGTCAGTGTCGCCTTCTCGATCACATAGGGCGTCTCCAGCACATACTGTGCATATTTATAGGTCTCATCCGTCTGCAGCACCATGTAAACGATATAATTTCCCGCATGGACTGCGCCCTCTTCCCATTCGTTTTCCAGATAAAGCAGCTCTAAATCCTCGTTATAGAGCCACCACTGCAGCTTATCCTTCACCGCCTCGGTCACATCCGCATTGTCCGCCACGGTTGTAACCTTCACAAGAGCCTTCAGCGCATCCAGATTCTCGAAGGTTTTGCCGTCATAGGTCTTGACATTGCCTGTGATTTTGGTCTCGTCAAGGCTGATCGTCACTTCCTTCGCCTCTGTCGCCTTGCAGGTAATGGCAACGCTCTCGTTCGGATAATAATCGTCATTCACGACGCGGTTGTACAGATCCATCTCCTGACCCATGTTGTAATTGCGGTTTGTATAGGCATAATCATCGATGCAGAGTCTGTACTCCACATCCTTCTCAAATGTCTGATACTGGTTGCAGCGCACCCAGGTGCCCGCATTGTCTCCCTCGGTCACCTTCCGCTCCACATAGAAATAACTGGTCGGATCGCTATAGTAAGCTCTCTCGGTCAACGTGCTGACATAGCTGTTCTGGAGAGGTGTCTCTCCCTTCGTGACAACCGCTTTTCCGTCTGCACCCTTGGTAAGCGTAACCGGATAGACATCCAGTTTCACATAGGTATCCTTATTTTCCGCATAAGAATATTGAAGATTATAAAGCAAATCCTCTATCGTGTTCCGTCCGTCGGGATAAATCTCGGGGGCGCCGCTCAAAACTGCCACCACATCCTGCGGCTGGATCACATAATAACGGTACACCGGCTCCGCATAGAACTCGTTGCTCGGATCCTCCAGAGTGATTTTCAGTCGATAGAGCCAAGAAGCGTAAGGCGAAGCCGTAACCTCTACATTATGGTAATTGTAGTCCTGATCGATCCAACTGCTCTCTTCCACAAAGACCTTGCCCTGTTCATCCTCCTTTATTGAGGCATTATAGGTTCTGGTTCTCTGCCAGGTGTAAACCAACATGGAATCGGCATTCGCGGGCACACTGCCACCCTCTGTCTCCGCTTTTACAACAGCCTTCTTGTACACGCCCTTATTGTCATACAGGCTCTCTCCGTCATAAATCTTCACAATCGGCTTGGAGAGGTCGGAGCCGTCGTTCGTGCCGTCCTCCACTGCGCCTGCGGGTACGGGAATGCCGCTCGGGTCGATGACTACCTTCGTAGAGGGGAGTACCTGAACGGTCTCCGCATACGTCTCGATTGCAGCGTCCGTGGTATCGACGCAGAAATTCCCCTGAGCATTGTTGACATCCAGCAAGGTTCCGGCTCTGCCGTTGGTGTCATAAAGGGTCTTCTGTCCGGTGAACACAATCCGGTAAGAAACCTCATCGCTGCTCTTCTCCAGCCTCTCGGAATTATTGGTAATCCTGTTCCATGTAACCTTGCCATCCGCATCCTTTATGCCCTTTTCCAGTGCAAACACCGGCGCATAGGACTGCTCTTTGCTTAAGTTCTGAGAATAAGCCGTCCCCCAGAAATACTCGTCTATCTTCTCCGCCTCTGTGCTGACCACACCGTTCTGCACACGGTATACCTTATAAGTCACATTTTTCAGCACTTCCGCAGCGGTCATTCCCGCATACGCCTTCTGCTCCTCCGTCAGAGGCTGGGGATCCACCACAATGTCAACCATGCTGATATCCACGCGTACATACGCCTCGGAATCCGCATAGGTTCCGTTCTCATCCGTATAGGAGAGCTTATAGTAATAACCGCCCGCATTTGTGGGGACAAATTTAGGATCCGCATACTCCTGCTTCTCCACATTACACCAGCTCGTCTGGAGCTCGGCGCCCGCAAGCTCCTGCTGCGTGCCGTCTGCTGCAGTATAAACCACCTTTGCGGTATATTCCGGCTTCTCGGTGCTGAAAGCAAACCCGGTGCCGTCATAAACCTTGCCGATTGTGCTCCCCTCCGCCGCGTAGGTCACGACAATCTCGGTGTCTACAGCCTCTCCCAAATAAATCTGGAAGCGGTTCTGCTCCAGGGTATAGTTCGTCGCATCCTTCAGCGTGGCGTTGGCCACCAGCATGTAATCTTTATTCTTCTGGAGCCTGGCTGTGTCTGCCGCAAGCTCCCCATTGTCCTCATCCGCATGAGCGTACTCTACCGACCATGTCACGGACTGCACATAATCGGCCAAAGCCGCCGATGCGCCCTGCACGGTAACATCAATCTCCTTGTTTGCGTCCTTGACTTCCTTCACAGTGGAACCGGGAGCAAAGTGATCCTCCACATTCAGGGAAATCGGTGCCGGCTGTACCTCCAGCCCTGCCATCACAGGCTCGGCTGCGCTATATTTTCCGGCCGCCGCATCCAGAGAAACCTCCAGCGCATACAGACCGACGTCATGAGGCTCGGCGCCAGCCGCCATATCCGCAAATGCGTCGCCCGCATACTTTTTCCATTTATATTTCAGCTGATCCTTCAGCGAATCGTCTGCATCGTCGCCCACATATATGGTAAGGGCATTGGTAAGCGCCGCCTTGACCGCAGCCGCATATGCAGGATTCTCCTTCACATACTTCGCCTCAACCAGGGAAGTCGTATAATCAAAGGTATAGCCATACAGACTATTTGCATATGTATCCAGGCTCAACTGAAACCATGCCTGAGGCACCGCAGCCGCCGGAGTATCCCCCTCGTCCGCTGCCTCTGTCGGCTCAATGCCATCCGAAGCCCCTATCGGATTCGAAGCCTCGCTGCCATCCGGCATACTCACGTTCTCGCCGCCGTCAGTGCCTTCCGCCGACTCGTCAACAACCGCCGCGTCAGACTCTTTCGCTTCCGTCACCGTGTCCGGCTCTGCCGCATACACCGTGGCAGGTATTGTCTGCAATACCATGGCAATGCTCAACAGCATCGGCATCACGCGTTTAAACAGCTTTTGTCTAAACATTTTCACAATCTCCTCTCTCTTGTTTGAAGCAACTGCCTTAAAGCATTTGCTCCCTAGTATAATTAATATTTTCCACTATACTCCCATTGTATTTTTTTAGCAAGTAATATTTTATCTGATTTTTCTGCATTTTTAATGTAAGCGTGCGGCGCTTGTGTTGTATTGATTTGCTTTTCTGCAAGACTGCGGCTATACAGCGGAACTGTACAAAATAAAATTGGAATTATATGGACGGGCATGGTACAATGTAGCTGTCGGATGAAAAAGGATTTTGTCAGGAGCAGTGACATGGAAAAGAAAGTTGACATCATAAAAGATGCTGATGGTAAGAGCATTGTGGTCATCAATGACTTTCGTTTCAAGGGAAGGCGGAGTGTGGACTGGAATGTGGTTGAGGATTGCCTGAAGGAATATATCGGCGAGTGCACAGAAATTGCGGAAACATCAGACATTGTATACATAGGTACGGATTTCCCAGACGAATTTGCACATTCCAAAGACACAAAGGTATTGCGGGGCGCAAATATGTACGCAAAGGCAAATTCCGTGAGTGTTATTAAAGAGATGGTAGAAATTGCCACGAACAAGACATTTACGGAAAACTATGCACAGAAACATAATACAGACGCAAAATTTGGCTGGTACAGGTATGACACGCGTTTCGCAATACCCGTTTATGACAGTAACGCGGAATTGGTTAAATATAATGTGTTTTTGGCAAGAATACTGGTACGCCACGCAAAAGATGGGAAATTATATCTGTATGATGTTTTAAGGACAAAAAAAGAAACGAGCAAGCCGCTTGAGCAATAGCTGTACGGTCGAAAAACCCATTTCTTTTTATAACACATATTTTAAAGGCACATGACAGTTTTGTCAAGTGTCACTTCTTTGTCTTCATCCGTCGTTCTCAAATAATATCTTCCCAAATTCATATCAATCATACCTCCAAAACAGAATAATTTACCTTCATAAATATCATTCAAAATGGCACTGTATTGGCACTGTATTTCCCTGATAAAAGCCTGACCAAACTCTATATTGGACTTTTCCCCGAAAATGGGATATACTGACTTGGAGAGCATTTTCTAAATATACAGAACTATACAGGAGCGTAAGTCTATGCAAGCTTTACAGGAATTTGGGGAAAACACCATATTTATTTCAGCGGCATGCGGCTGGTTTGTAGCGCAGATTTTGAAAACCATCATTCATCTGAGTTTTACCAGAAAATTTGTGGCGGAACGATTGGTTGGCAGCGGCGGGATGCCCAGCTCCCACTCTGCAACCGTGTGCGCGTTTGCCACGGCTGCGGCTTTTGAATACGGGCCGGGAAGCTTTGAGTTTGCTATCTCCCTGATACTGGCTATTATCGTCATGTACGACGCTATGGGGGTGCGCCGGGAAACCGGCATTCAGGCGAAGCTTTTGAATGATATTCTGGTAACCTTTGCAGATATGGGACGGAGCGAGCTCTCCGCCTATGAGAAATTAAAAGAATTTGTGGGACATACCCCTCTTCAGGTATTGGTTGGCGCTATTCTGGGCATCCTGATCGCAGTGGGCATCCACGCTCTTGTCTGACTTATTGATTGATTCATTTATGAAAGATGAAAGGAAACAGGTGTTATGAAAAAGCATAAGGCAATCTGCGCACTCCTGGCTGCCGGCATCCTTTTATGTGGCTGCGGCGGCAGAAGCGACCGTCCGGGTTCGATTTCACCGGAGGATGAGACCTTAAGCGCAAGCGACCTCCCCAGCGCAAGCAATTCCTATAGTTCTGACATACAGATTGTGACAGAGGACGACTCGCAGCCGCCCGAGGAGGGCATGGTACGCAGCCGCATCACCAATGAGTGGATAGACGCCGAGGCGGCTGATACACGCCCCATTGCGGTGATGGTTCCCAACGAAAGCGCCGCCATTCCTCATTATAATCTCTCCAAGGCTTCCGTTCTCTACGAGGCCAATGTGGAGAGCCGCATCACGCGCCTCATGGCTGTCTATGAGGATTGGGAGGATCTGGTGCGCATCGGCAATATCCGGAGCGCCCGCACCTACTATGCCTATTGGGCTTTTGAATGGGACGCTTTTTTCGTACATTTTGGCGGTCCCTATTATATCAATGATCTGATGGCTGAAGAAGATACGGAAAATATCGACGGTCTCTCTCAGGACAGCAGCGCCTTCTACCGCTCCAAAGACCGCCAGAATCCGCACAATGTCTACACGGACGGCGAAAAGCTTCTGGAGCGCATAGAAAAGCATGATTACAGTCTCGCTTACCGCGGGCTGACGGACGAGAGCCATTTTCAGTTCGCCACCAAGGCGGAGCCCAATGCGCTGACTCAGTACGGCAGCGCCGCTCCCAACGCCACTTATATCGACATGTCAGGCTGTTATCCCCTGACCCGCTGCTATTTTGAATTTAATGAGAGCGACGGTCTCTACTACCGTTTCCAGCATCTTTCCGGCGCCTCCGACGAACCTCATACAGACGCCACCGGCGAGCAGCTCTCCTTCAAAAATATTCTGGTGCAGTACACCAAGCAGGAAACTCTGGACGAGAATGGTTATCTGGTGCTGCAATGCCACGACTCCACCAGAGACGGATGGTTCTTTACCAACGGCAAGGGTATCCATGTGAACTGGGAAAAGGACAGCGATTATGGTCCCACCAGATATTATGATGACAACGGGGACGAAATCACCCTGAATACCGGCAAGACCATGATCTGCATCGTAAATGAAAACGACTCCTTTACCTTCCGCTGAGTCATTAAATTTCACTTGTTATTTTTCTCCCAGCCCCAGTCTGTTCACAGCGGAGAATATCGCCCGCACGGACGCCCGTGTGATGTTGGAGCTGACGCCCACACCATAGGTCACATGTCCGGTGTCCGAGTCCAGCAGATGGATATAGGCGGCTGCCTGAGAGTTGGAACCGCTCTGCAGCGCATGTTCCTCGTAATCCAGCACCTTGATGCGGATGTCCAGCTCCTCCGCCAGACCTCTCTTCACCGCGTCGATAGGGCCGTTGCCCACCGCTTCAAAGAATTTCTCCTGTCCATGGTTCGTGTAGACCACGGACACTCTGGTGTCAAACTGCGATTTCACGGAACCGCTCAAATCATCCACGCGCAGCTTTCTGAAATGAATGGGCTCTTTCCTGTCCAGATACTCCTCCCGGAAGCTCTCCATGATCCTCTCAGGGGACACCTCGCCCTGCTTTTCGGAGATTGCCTGGATCACATTGGCAAATTCCTTGTGCATGGCCTTGGGCAGCTTAAAGCCGAAATAAGTGTCCATGATAAACGCCACGCCGCCCTTTCCGGACTGGGAGTTAATGCGCACAATGGGCTCGTAATCTCTGCCAATGTCGGAGGGATCTATGGGCAGATAGGGAACCTGCCAAATCTCACTCTGCCGCTCCTTCATGGCCTGTACGCCCTTGTTGATGGCGTCCTGATGAGAACCGGAAAACGCCGTAAACACCAGCTTGCCCGCATAGGGATGTCTGGGATGGATGGGCAGCTTACAGCAGCGCTCGTAAATCTCTATGATATCGTTGACTCTCTCAATGTTCAGATTGGGATTGATTCCCTGAGAGAACATATTGTATGCAATATTCAACACATCCACGTTTCCGGTGCGCTCGCCGTTTCCAAACAGCGTGCCCTCGATGCGGTCCGCGCCGGCAAGCAGGGACAATTCCGCGGTAGCCACGCCGGTTCCCCTGTCATTGTGAGGATGTACGCTGATGATCAGGCTCTCACGGTTGTCCAGATGCTTGATCATCCACTCGATACGGTCTGCAAACACATTGGGCGTGGTCATCTCCACCGTGGAGGGCAGATTGATGATCATGGGATTCTCCGGGGTAGGCCCCCACTCCTTGATGACCGCATTGCAGATTTCAGCCGCATATTCCGGCTCCGTGCCTGTAAAGCTCTCCGGAGAGTACTCCAAAATAATCTTGCCGGGGAATTTGGCGGCGCGCTCCTTCACCATTCTGGTGCCCTCCAGCGCAATCTCCGTGATCTCAGGCATATCCTTGTGGAATACCACATCCCTCTGCAGGGTGGAGGTGGAGTTGTAAATATGTACAATGGCCTGCTTACAGCCCTCGATGGACTCGAAGGTGCGGTCGATGAGCTCCTCTCTGCACTGAGTCAGCACCTGCACCACCACATCGTCGGGAATCAGCCTTCTGTCCACCAGCTGACGCAGGAAATCAAACTCAATCTGGCTGGCGGCGGGGAAGCCAATCTCCACCTCCTTAAAGCCCAGCTTCAGCAAAAACAAAAACATCTCAATCTTTTCATCTACCACCATGGGGTCTATCAGCGCCTGATTGCCGTCCCGCAGATCCACGCTGCACCAGATGGGCGCTTTGGTAATCTCCTTGTTGGGCCACTCCCTCTCAGGATAGTCCATCACGGGATTTTTCCGATATCTCTGATAATTCAACATGCTTTCTACCTCTTTCCATATAATTTTTCCGCATAATATGCTTCATAAAATCTGTTTCAATAAAAGCTGCTTTGACGAAAGCCGCTCCAATCGAAAACAGCTCATCCAAAGGATGAGCTGTCATTCATTCTCCCAGGCCGCTCTCTACGGCCGCCACCAAAGATCGTAAGGCTTCCGCCTCATCTTCCCCTTCACATACAAATTCAATCTCATCACCGCACTTGACACATGCACCCAACACGCTGAGCACGCTCTTCGCATTGGCTGTACTGTCACGAAATGTAAATGTAATTAATGATTTAAACTGCATTGCCTCCTTGCATAGGATACCTGCCGGTCTCAGATGCAAGCCAGTAGGGTTTTTGATGACTACTTTCTGACTTACCATATTCCTACCCTCCCATCTCGCTATCACACGAGCCCCCATATGCCCGCCTTCTCTGTGATATGCTGTCAATGTATATGTTAAATATAGCATGATTAAAATAGATGCACAAGCTATTTTTTATTTAAACTTATCTTTAAAACATAATATCCTGAATCAGTCCGGCCAGCCGCTCCGCTTCCTCCTGGATCACCTTCTGGTCTTTGCCTTCGATCATGACGCGCACCAGAGGCTCCGTACCCGAGGGGCGGATCAGCACTCTGCCCTCGCCGGCAAACTTCTCCTCCAGCTCCTCGATGGCTCCGGCTATCTCCGGGTACTCCATATATTTGTCCTTCTTGTGATTGGCAACCTTCGCGTTGACCAGAGCCTGCGGCAGCACCTCCATGATGGAGGCAAGCTCCGACAGCGGCTTCCCCGTATCCACCATCACCTGCAAAAGATGCAGCGCACTCAGCAGCCCGTCTCCCGTGGTGTTCTCATCCAAAAAGATGATATGTCCCGACTGCTCTCCGCCGAGATTCGCATGGAGCTCCTTCATGCGCTCCAGCACATAGCGGTCGCCCACCTTCGTCTTTTCCATGGTGATGCCATGCTTTTCCGCCATGAGGAAAAATCCCAGATTGCTCATGACCGTGGCGACAATGGTGTCCTTTGCAAGCCTGCCCTGCTGCTTCATATAGTCTCCGATAATCGCCATAATCTGGTCGCCGTCCACCTTCTTGCCGTTCTCGTCCACAGCCAGCAGCCTGTCGGCGTCGCCGTCAAAGGCAAGCCCCACATCCGCCTTCTCATAGACCACTCTCGCCTGCAGCTCCTCCATATGGGTGGAACCGCAGTTGGCATTGATGTTCGTGCCGTCGGGATTGTTGTGGATGGCGACCACATTGCCGCCCAGCTCCTTCAGGGCTTCCACCGAGGTGTAGAAAGCCGCCCCCTCCGCACAGTCCACCACAATCTTCAAACCCTTCAGATCCACATTCACGGAATTCATGGCGTGATTGATATACTCTTCCCTGGCGTCGGTGCGGTACTTGACCTTGCCTACGCCGGGACCGATGGGAAATTTCATGCCGGGCATGTTGTCGCGGATCATCGCCTCAATCTCATCCTCCAACGCGTCCGGCAACTTGTAGCCGTCGCCGTCAAAGAATTTAATGCCGTTAAATTCCACGGGATTGTGGGAAGCGGAGATTACCACGCCCGCGTCCACCTTATACTTCTGCGTCAGATAAGCCACCGCCGGGGTGGGGAGCACTCCCACATAGATGCAGTTCGCCCCCACGGAACAGGCTCCCGCCATCAGCGCGTTGGCAAGCATGTCGCCAGATATTCTGGTGTCACACCCCACCATCAAAGTGGGCTTATGATTCTTCTCCCGAGTCAGCACATAAGCTCCCGCCTGCCCGAGCTGCATGGCAAGCAGAGGCGTCAGCTCCTCGTTGGCAATACCCCGCACGCCGTCCGTTCCAAATAGTCTAGCCATAATCCAATTAACCCCTATTCCTCAATTTCTTTTATCGTCACCCGCACACTGGGCGTATTCTTTATGGTAATCTGCTCATCCAGCAGAAAGGTCACAGGGATGACATAGCTGCCGGCCTTCGGTCTGTCCATATTCTCTTTCTCCATCCATGTGGCGAGATTCACCACGCCGAACACATTGTCATACCGCAGAGGCTCAATCTGCGCCTTCAGCCCTTCCAGCTCCAGCGTCAGCAAATCCTCCGCCGACTCGCTGATCTCCGCCTCAAATCCCTCCGGCACATTGGACACCGTGATATCTCTCATGGGTATCTGCAAGGTCTTGTTCACCACAGGCTCAATATAAATCACCACCACAAACCTGCCGTTAAAGCTGCTGTCCGCAAGCTTTACGTTCTCCGGCAGATAATCCCTGACATTGAGCGTGCGGCTCACGTCACTGCTCTCCCCCGTGATATCCAGCACCTCCTCAGGCACGACAATCTCGTCGATCCGGGACAACACATAAGAGCTTCCCGCAAGCTGCACCAAACCGGGCTCACACGCAATCTCCCCGGTGGCCATATATCCCTTGGCAGGCGTTCCCGCGGTCTCAATCCGTATGGGAACCTCCTTTGTCGCAAGCACCTCCACGGACATCCTCACATAGCTCACATTTTTCACCAGATTCGTCCGCTCCACCGGATTGCCTTCCACGTCATAGAGATTGATATCTACATTGGCAGTCAGATTGGTAGTGGCGTCCGTCACGTCGATCTCCACTCCCGCATATTTGACCTGGTCTACCGCGGATTTGGGTCCGGAGACCTCAATCCGGTTCTGATCCGGCGTCAGGGAAGACACCACATAACCCTCTGCCACGGAACCCACCGTATTGCTCACCAGCGTCACATATTTGCTGGCCTTCTCCTCCACATTCAGCCGCACCGTATCATGACTTCCCCGGATGGAAGCCACATTCGCGTTGGGGGCGGTAAAGGTGATGGGGATCGTGTTGATATCCGTGATCTTGCTCACATCCGCCTCCGCCGTGATATCGCCGGTGCGCAGCTGCGTAAACACACTCTTTGGCGCATACACCATCACGCGGACGGAATCCGTGTTGTCCAAAATCTCGTACACCTTATTCTCCCGCTCCAGCAGCTCCGTATTGACCAGCTTGACCTGCACGACGCCCATGTCCCGCTCATCCTTCGGGTCGCCGATCTGCACTACCAAAAACCACAAAAGGAAGGCCAGTACCAGAGATATGATTTTCAGGCCCCAATTATTCAGCAATCTTTTCCGCATTTTTCGACCTGCTCCTTCCCTTTCGTCTGTGTTTGGGCTTATTCTCCTCGCCGTCCAGATTCAGAAGCTGACGCAGACAGGTTCTCAACGCCTCCGCGTCCAGATTGCGCCGGAGAGCTCCCTCGTATGCCACGCTGATCTTACCCGTCTCCTCGGACACGATAACTGTCAGCGAATCCGTCACCTCCGAGATACCCACGCCCGCGCGATGCCTTGTGCCCAGCTCCTTGCTCAGAGCCAGATTATCCGACAGAGGCAGATAGCAGGTGGCGGAGACAATCCTGTCGCCCCGTATGATCACCGCCCCGTCGTGCAGCGGCGTATTGTGCTCAAAAATATTGATCAAAAGCTGATTTGTCACCAGCCCGTCCACGTCGATGCCCGTGCGCTCATAGTCCTTCAGCGAGACCTGCTGCTCGATGACGATCAGCGCGCCCGTGCGCACTTTCCCCATCTCCACACAGGCCTTGACAATCTCATTGATGGTCTTCTCAGAGAATGCATTGTCCTCCTTTTTATTGGAGTCAAAGGGGATCACCGAGGTCAAAAGATTCTTCTTGCCCAGCTCCTCCAGCGCCCTGCGCAGCTCCGGCTGCAGGATCACCACCAGCGCCGTGACGGCAAATCCCAGCACATTCTGCGCCATCCACAAGATCGTATTCATCCGGAAAAGGGAGGCCAACAGCAAAAAGATACAGATCACGATCAGACCCTTCAGCAGCGTCCATGCTCTGGTGGCCTTCATCCATACTAAAACATAATACACCAAAAGGGCGATTATCAGAATTTCCAATACATCGCCCAGGTCCATCGTCGTCCCATATATGCTGAAATTTTTCAGATATTCTACTATGCTGTCAAACCGCTCCATCCCTTAAAACAGCTCCTCATAATCATCCTGTAATTCATCCTGCTGATTGCCGATTGTCACGCTGCGCCCGCTTCCCGCGGAACCGTTATAACGTCCCCCGCTGCCGGAAGACCTCCTCTGCGTGCGCTCCGTCGATACGCTTCTGCCCGTTCCCGCGGGCATTGTTCTCCTTGGAGTATTAATATGCTTCACCGTCTTGGTCGGTGCAGCCACCGTCATCTTGGGGACTGCCTTCACATAATAATAATATTCATCATCCTCAAACTGCACCTTCTCCGTCCGGCTGTAATCCACACAGAACCGGAAAAATTCAATCACCTTCGCCACCGCCAGCGCCAGCAGATTGCCAAAAATCGCTCCCACCACGGAAATATTGGTCTCGTAGATCAAATCTCCCACCAGCAGTATCACCAGATTCAGGATCACACCCGCCGTCATGGCAATCGTCCAGGAATAATCCACGGACATCCGGCGGATCAGATATACCACTATCACCGTGATGACAAAGGCTACCACCGTCACCAGCATTGCCTTATTGCCCACCAGCGCATCTATCACCAGACGGAGCTTGGCCGTGGCGTCCGCCGCATTCATGGTGCTGATAGTGGATGCATTGGCAGTCACCGCCTGAAGCAGATAATACACTACCACGCCGCATGCCACCGATACTGCGGATGCGGGCGTACCCAGAAGTCCCATTGCCACCGGCATGATATAGGGCATCTTCAGGAAACACAGCAGCGGCGTCACCGCCACCACCAGAGAATCCCTGGGACTGAACCGGAAAAACAGCAGAAACATCAGCATATATATGATCACACCCACCAGCGCGATTTCCATGGAGAGCGCATACATATGCAGCAGGCTGAACAACGCCCCAAACAAAATGATGCAGACCGTGGGAAGAAAAGAACACATCAGCGCCGCAATCAGCACAATGGCGATATTGTCCACCCTTGTCATGTAACCCATCCTGCCATTCAGCACAGCCAATGTGATGAACGCCAGCAGAAATTTTACTACCGGCAGAATAAACGCTTCGTTTTTGCTGTAAATGTATTTCAGTTTATCTCGTAACTCCAGTAAAGCAGTCATTCACTCCTCCAATTAATCCTCTTCATACAGAGAATTCAGCTTCTTTAAATTCTGATAATACAGCTTCAGGCTCTTGCGCGCCTTCGCATAGCGGTGCGCACAGATGACATAGGACGCCGCGCTGTAGACCACCACCGTGGCTCCATAGTACATCAGAATCTTTTTGGCAAAGCTTATCAGATCCATCTGATAAATATCCTGCATGAACACCTCAAAATCATAAAACACATACAGGGCAAAAAGCAGAGCAAAAGCAATCGTCGCGCAAAGGATTGATTTCAGCACCTGCACGGCAATATAATCACCGCGGAAATAATTGCCGACCTTCATATTTTTCCTGCCCTCATGCTCCTCGTAGGAAGCCATCTTGGTCATCAGAATGACCCGTTCTTCGTTTAACATTCTGTCCTCCGCGAAAAATCCGCCCCAAACTGCTGCCGGGCTGTTATTTCAGGAACCTCATCTTCGGATTGTCCTTATCTCTCTTATACAGCGTGGGCTCAGTGGGCTTGTTGCTCTGTATAATGCTCTGCAGATTGTTCGTCATGTCATTCCTGCACCTGTCGCAGAATCTCCCGGAACGAATAGCCGTACCGCAGCTCTCGCAGGTCAAAAACGGCGCGGAACCCTCTGTCAGCTCCAGACGCTCCTCTCGCAGCCACTGGCGGATCTGCTGCATCTCCACGTCACAGGCCTCCGACACCTCGTGCATCGCGCAGCCCCGATGCTCCTCGATATATTGCTTGACCTCCTGGAATTTTTCCTCCAGCGAGGCCTTGCACGCAGGGCAGATGCTCGGTCCGCTCACATAGTTAAAAAGCCGCTTACACTTCTTACATGTTCTTACATCCATATGATAACCTCCGTTTCACTATACACCCGCACCACAGGCAAGGGTAACGAAATAGATGCGCTCCACACCACAAGCCGCCAGCGTCCTCGCCGCCTCATCCACAGTGCTTCCCGTCGTATAGATGTCATCCACTATAATAACTGTCTTTAATTTTACATCATTTTGCTCAATATTAAAAGCCCTTTTCAAATTATTTTGCCTTTCTTTCGGATTTAGGCGTTTCAGCGGCACGGTATTTTTCACCCGGGCCAAACATTTTTCCTCCACAGGGATATCCAGATACCGCCCCAGCGCCCGGGCAAGCAGCGCCGCCTGATTATATCCCCGCCTGCGCATCCGCCGTCCGTGGAGAGGTATGGGAATCAATGCGTCCGGTCGGATCTCCCGGATAAAACCGCCCAGATAAAGAGCCATCTCCTCCCCGAAAAAGTCCGCATATTCCTGTCTGCCGCCATATTTCAGCCGATAGAGCGCGCCCGCCGCACTCTCATACTCATAGAGTGCCCTTCCTCTGGCAAAAACATGTTTCTTTTCTCTGCAATCCGCGCACAATTCTCCCTCGTCCCAGAGCTTTTTCCCGCATTTCATGCAATAGGGCGGCGTCAGCAGCCGCGGCTTCCCCGCGCACTGCCTGCAGACCTTCTCCCCAAAGGACTCCACAATCCCGTCACAGAACGGACACCTCAGGGGAAAGAGCAGCCGCACCGTCTTTTTAGCGACTTCCCGCAAAAATTGTCTCCTCAACCGGCCTCCTCTCCCGCCACCTCGCGGATTCGCTCCGCCAGACCCGTATAGCGGCTGTTTTCACTGACATTTGCTATCATATTCCGCACGGTATCGCTGCTCCCCAGAATCGTCACACAGTTCCGTGCTCTGGTGATGGCGGTATACAGAAGATTCCTGTTAAAGAGCAGCCGCGGCCCCGCCAGCAGAGGCAGGATTACTGCCGGATATTCACTCCCCTGAGATTTGTGAATGGTGATGGCATAGGACAGCTCCAGCTCTTCCAGAAGCGCAAAGGGATAGGTCACGCGCTTCTGCTCATCGTATTCCACCACAAACTCCGACGCCGCCTCATTGATTTCCAGTATCCGCCCCATATCGCCGTTAAACACGCCCAGCCCTCTGTCCACGGGAATGCCATATCGGCTCACAACCTCCCACTCCAGCTGATAGTTATTCTTAACCTGCATAACCTTGTCGCCCTCGCGGTAGATCACGCTTCCCACTGTATGTTCGCGCTTGCCCGCATCGGGCGGATTCAGATATCTCTGCAAAATACCGTTCAGGGTCTCGCACCCCAGACTTCCCTTCCTCATGGGGGTCAAAACCTGAATATCCATGGGCGAAGCCTGGACATAACGCGGCAGCATGTCCTGTATCAATTGTATCATATGTTTATAAATGACATTCGCGTCATTTCTCTCCAGTAAAAAGAAGTCCTTCGACTTATTATCCATGGAAATCGGCAATCCCTTGTTAATCCTATGGGCATTGACAATGATGTCACTTTCCTCCGCCTGCCGGAAAATATTCTGCAATACCACCATGGGAAACTTACCGCTCTCCATGATATCCCGAAGCACCTGCCCCGCCCCCACGCTGGGAAGCTGATTGGCGTCCCCCACAAGGATCAGTCTGGTTCCCGGGATGACCGCCTTGAGCAATGCCTGAAAGAGCTGGATATCCACCATGGACATCTCGTCGATAATGATAACGTCCGCCTCCAGAGGTGTCTGCTCGTTCCGCTCAAACCGCACCTTTCTGCCGTCCTCGTCCGAGAGCGCGCCGTTCAGCTCCAACAGGCGGTGGATGGTGCGCGCCTCAAATCCGGTTGCCTCCGTCATGCGCTTCGCAGCCCGCCCGGTGGGAGCAGCCAGAAAAATATCCAGCCCCTCTGACTCAAAATAGCGCAGCATCATATTGATGGTCGTGGTCTTGCCTGTGCCCGGTCCTCCCGATAAAATAAACAATCCGTTCTGAATACTGGTCATCACAGCCCGAAGCTGCAGCTCGTCCAGTTCCATATCCAGCCGAACCATCATTTCCTCCAGCGACTTGCGCAGCGCCGCCTCCTGAGACGGCAGAGCCTCCGCCTCCCACATGGGGATATTCAAACGCTGCAGCATTGCCGCGCAGTTCAGCTCCATATAATAATAGTGCGCCGCAAACACCTTATCCCCTTTTATAACGAGCTTCCTGTCCATGGCCAGATTCACCGCCTGAGCCTGAATGGCGTCCTCCGCCACACCCAGCAGGATATGCGCCCGATTCAGCAAAAGCTGCATGGGCAGATAACAATGCCCCTCCCCCGCTGCCTGCAGCAGCGTATAGAGAATGCCGCTGCGTATCCGGTAGTCCGAATCCGTGTGAATGCCAATCTTCGATGCAATCTCATCCGCGGTCTTAAAGCCCACGCCGCTTATGTCCTCCGCCAGACGATAGGGATTCTCCCGCATGACGCCGTAAAGCTCTCCCTTATAGGTATTATATATCTTTATCGCCAGAGCATTCGTGATGCCGAATTGCTGCAGATAGACCAGCGCTTCCCGCAAATCCTTCTTCTCCTCCATCTGCATGGCAATCTCCTGCGCCTTGCGCATATTGATGCCCTTGACCTCCGCGAGGCGCTCTGGCTCCTCCTCGATGATGCGGAAGGTGTCGTCCCCGAATTTTTTTACGATTCGGGACGCCAGCGCCACGCCCACGCCCTTGATCGCCCCGCTGCCCAGATACCGCTCCATGCTGACCCTGTCCTGAGGCGCAATAGTCTGATAACTGCTGATTTTAAATTGTTTCCCATAGACAGGATGCTCCACATACTCCCCCTCGGCGGCAATCGTCTCCCCCTGAGAAAGACCCTTGCAGGCTCCCACACAGGTAATTTCCTCCCCATCCGCCATGAGATTCATAACAGTATATCCGTTTTCACTGTTTTGGAAAATGATATGCTCCACATATCCATTGATTGTTTCCATATAATTTTGACCTTTTGCGTATTATTCCGATTCGGAAGAAGGGAAAAAAGAGGATTGCAGACAGCCCTAAGCGAGACTGTCTGCATCTAAACCATAATTGCGCTTCATCTGCTCGTAAAGCATCTGTGCGATTCCCAGACTGTTCTGCTCTGTGGAATCCGCCGCAATCTGCTGTACCATTTCATCCTTAAAGAAATCCACCAGCGAGGAATTTGCCGAGCTGTCGTCGCTCTGGGGAATCGTCTTCATCATCCCCTTGAACACCTGCTCCAGAAAATATGCCTCAAACTGCTTGCAGGCATCCATCAGTTCATCGTCCGTAGCCTTGGAATAGTCCGTCTTTAACTGACTCTCCAGCTTGGATGCGCTGGCATTGGATGCAGATGTATATATATCGTTGTATGTGGAACTAAGATTACCGATATCCATATATTAATCCCTTCCTTATCTTCTCAGATTGTTAGCCTGCTGCAGCATCTCATCGGATGCGATGATCGCCTTGGAATTGAACTCGTAGGCGCGCTGTGCCACGATCATATTTACCATCTCATCCACTGCCTGCACATTGGAGCCCTCCAGATAGCCCTGAATCACCTTGGTCTTCTCCACCATATCGTTGGTGGCCTCGTTGATGGGCTGACCGCTGGCGGCTGTCTGCGCATACCGGCTGTCGCTGAGCTTCTCCAGACCATTGGGGTTGTTGAACTGGAACACACCTATCTGGATACCCATGGGCTGAGGATTGCCGGTCTCGTCGGGATAACAGAGACTGCCGTCGGCAGTGACCGTCACTCTGCTGAGCACATAGTCCTCGTCCAGCACAATCGGCTCCCCGTCGATATCCAGCACCGGAAGTCCCTCCGAGTTGGCCAGCATATTTCCGTCCACTCCCAGAGTAAACAGGAAATTACCGTTTCGGGTGTAGTATGTATTGCCGTCGCCGCCTCTCACTGCAAAAAATCCTCTGCCGTCCAGAGCAAAAGCGGTATCGCTCTCCGATGCGATCATATTGCCTGTCCTGAAAATGGTGGTGATGGCGGAATTGCGCACACCCAGACCCACCTGCGCGCTGCCCGGCTTGGTCTCGCCGTTGGCGGAAGTGGTTCTCGTCTGAATATTCTGATAAAGCAGACTCTTGAACTCATTGACCTGCGTCTTATAACCATTGGTGTTGACATTCGACAAATTGTGGGCAATTGTGTCGAGATTCGTCTGCTGGGCAATCATACCGGTTGCCGCCGTCCATAAACTTCTTACCATCGTTAATCCCTCGCCTTCCTATTCCGTTACCTTTATTTCATTATCTTTATTCCATCGCTCTTATTCCATTCCCCGCGGCTTCCATTCCCGCTGTCTCAGCTTATGACAGTCTGCCGAGCTGCGTCACCGCAATCTCCAGAGAATCGTCATAAGTCTGTATGATTTTTTGATTTGCTTCGTATGCCCTTGTAATGGCGATCAGATTTACCATCTCGGACACGGCCTGCACATTTGCCATCTCCAGATATCCCGAGTTGACAGTGGCCGTGACGCCGTCAGTCCTCAGCCTCGCGCCCTCCAGAGGACGGAAATAGGTCTCGCCGTATTTCTCCAGATAATCATAATCCTCAAAATCGGCAACCTGAATCTGCGCAACCGCTCTGTCGTCCTGATAGATGGTGCCGTCTGCGGTGATGGAGGAATCAATCAGGGTATTTAACTGAATCCGCCTGTTCTGGACGTCCAGCACATAGTCGCCGTCCTGATTCACCAGATATCCCTCCCGGTTCAGCGTAAACTGACCCGCGCGGGTGTACATTGTCGTGCTCTGCCGATTCGCATTGTTATCATTATTATTGGCATTATTGGCGTTATTGCCCTGACTGTTCTTATATTGAAATTCAACGGCAAAAAATCCGTCGCCGTCCAGCGCCAGATCATAAATATTCCCGGTCTCACGGAAAGACCCTCCGCTGAAATCCGTATAATTCTCCCCAATCTTTACGCCGGGATTCCGAATACCGGTGCGCTGCACATTGGTAATTCCCACGGAAGCATCCTTAATCTTCAGCGTGAGCACATCATCGAAGGACTGACTGGTGCTCCCCTCCTTCTTATAGCCCACAGTGGAAACATTCGCCAGATTGTTAGTCAGAACATCCATGCGGTTCTGCTCGTTGACCATGCCCGACCAGGCTGTGTACAAACCTCTTAACACTTGTGCCTCCTCCTTTGCTGTCTGCTTACTGCTCTCTGTATCCTGCCAAAAATTCTACATACTGACCCGTTCCGATGGCCACTGCAGTCATGGGATCCTCCGCCGTCATGGTGTTGATGCCCGTCTTGGCGGAAATCAAATCCTCCAGTCCCCGCAGCAGACTGCCGCCGCCCGTGAGGACAATGCCTCTGTCCGCGATATCCGCGGCGAGCTCAGGGGGCGTCTTCTCCAGTACGCTGTGGATTGTCTCCACAATCTGAGCGGTGGTCTCACGCAAGGCCTCCTCCGTCTCCTCGGAAGAAACCTTCACGGTCTTGGGCAGACCAGTCACCAGATTACGACCGCGCACATCCATGTAATCCACATCGGGACGCCTGTAAGCAGAACCAATTTTAATCTTGATATCCTCCGCGGTTCTCTCACCAATCAGAAGATTATGTTTTTTACGCATATAGCGAACTATCGCCTCGTCAAAATCGTCGCCTGCAATCTTGATGGAAGCGCTGACTACCGTGCCTCCCAGAGAGATGACTGCGATGTCGGAGGTTCCGCCGCCGATATCCACGATCATATTGCCGCAGGGCTTTGAAATATCAATCCCCGCGCCGATGGCAGCCGCGATAGGCTCCTCAATGATGGATACCTCTCTGGCTCCCGCCTGATAGGTTGCGTCCTCCACCGCCTTTTTTTCCACCTCGGTGACGCCGCTGGGCACGCACACTGCGATGCGGGGCTTGCGGAAAGTCCGTTTGCCCAATGCCTTCTGGATAAAATATTTCATCATCTTCTCGGTGACGGTGTAATCTGAAATAACGCCCTGGCGCAGAGGCCGCACCGCCACAATGTTGCCGGGAGTCCTTCCCAGCATCAGGCGGGCATCCTCGCCAATCGCCTTTATCTTATTGGTATCTCTATCGAAAGCCACAACAGAGGGCTCCTTCAGAACCACTCCTTTTCCTCTGATGTAGACAAGTATGCTGGCTGTACCCAAATCAATCCCTATATCCGTACACTGCATGTATTCTTACCCCTTTCCGGTATTAATGTGCCTCTTTTCTGTTACTGACTATCTATTATAACCGAAATTTTACCAAATTCATAGGGGTTTATGAAATTTTAAAAAATTTGGGTAAAAAAGAGGCAGGATGCAAACTCAGAATGATCGCTCATCCATTCATCTGCATCCTTGCTTCGTTGTCTACAACACATATATCGTCAGCAACTGACAAATACTTTAGAGCTAAAAACAAAAAATTTAAAAATTTTTTCTGCCTTAATCTTCCAGATATTTGTCCATGGCCTGCACGGTGTTCACCAGAGTTGCCATGAGCTGCTCGGCATTGCCCGCCTTCTCCCTGGTCTCCACACTCTTCTCCAGCGTCTGCTGCGTGCTGGCTGCAACCTCCTCGCTGACTGCGGAAATCTGACCGATGCTGTCCACAATGGTATTGTTGGACTCCATAATCTCCTCTATCTTCCCATAAATCTGCTGCACATTCCTGTTGAGCCCCTCCATACTGCTGCCAATCTTCTGGAAATGACTGTGGGTACTCTCAATCAGCTCATGCTCCACAGCGGAAGCCTCCAGTACATTGTCCACCGTCGCAATCGCCTCGTCCGCATTGGTCTGCAGCTCGGTCACAATCTCACCGATTTTCTCCGTGAGCACGCGGGTCTCCTCCGCCAGCTTGCGAATCTCCTCGGCAACCACGGAAAAGCCCTTTCCTGCCTCCCCGGCTCTGGCGCTCTCAATGGAAGCGTTCAACGCCAGCAGGTCGGTCTGATCCGAGATGGAAAATATCTGAGTCACGATATCCTGCACTTCGCCCACATTCTGAATAAAATTCTGCACGGCTGTCTCCACCTGACGGTTTGCCTCCTCGGATTTTCTGGAATTTTCCTCCAGATTCCGAACGCTGTCCCTGCCGCTCTGTACCGCCTGAGCCGATTGACCCGAGAGATTCAGCATCTCATCGGACATCCGCTTCGTCTCCTCGATCATGCTCTGGATATTTCCGGTCATGACCGTCTGCCGCTCGATATTCTGGGCATTGTTATTATTGCCCTCCGCAATCTCGCCCATCGCCTCAGTCGTCAGATCCACATCTCTGCCCAGCTCCTGAATATAGCTGGAAGCCTCTCTGGAATTTTCCCGCACCGCGGAAGCTACCTGCAGGACATCCTGCAGCAGTGCCGCGTTTCTCTCCTGTTCCGCCTTGACTCCTGCAATTTTTAATTCATTGTTTCGATTGGATATCTTGGTAGTGTTGCAGATGACAAACATATACATCAGAATACACGCGCCCTGTATCAAAAGTGTAGTCGTATTGAGCGGCACGCCAGAGCGATGATGCTTCAATATCAGCGCCACATAAATCAAATCCGCCACATTGATCACGGAAAACGCAATGGCTCCCCGCACAATCATGCCATAATCAAAATACAGAATAAACAGCACCGTGATAGGAAAGGCAATACAGTAAACCATGTCGTTTTTTGCACCCCACACGCAGAGCGCATACACGATGATATATCCCGTCAAAGAGACATTTTTAAAAGCTCTGCTATCCTTTTTCCTGAAATAAACAACATAGTTTGCAATCAGGGTCACCACAACCGCCACATCTACGGCAAGCAGAAACAACAGCCCGATATTACCCTTTAGATAATCCCCAATATACCCTGTGAACATGATCATGTCGATGATGGTGATGATTACCAGCGCAAAGCTGTTGACCGCCTTGTTCATGTTGTAACCCTGACCGTTTACTCCTGTTTTCATCCGTACTTTCTCCTCCCAACTTTATGCTTTTCGAGCCTGTTTATCCCTCTCCAGCATTCTGCGGACATAGACTCCCGTGTAAGACTGTTTACTCTTCGCAATCTCCTCGGGCGTCCCCTTCGCAATGACCGTTCCGCCCCGGTCTCCGCCTTCAGGCCCTATATCAATAATATAATCTACAGTTTTAATCACGTCAAGATTATGTTCAATCACCACCACTGTATTTCCGCCGTCCGCAAGCCTGTGCAAAATCTCCACCAGCTTGTGTACATCCGCAAAATGGAGACCCGTGGTGGGCTCATCCAGAATGTAGATTGTCTTGCCCGTGCTGCGTCTGGAGAGCTCGGTGGCGAGCTTGATCCGCTGCGCCTCGCCGCCGGAGAGCGTGGTGGAGGGCTGCCCCAGCTTCACATAAGAGAGTCCCACATCATAGAGCGTCTCTATTTTACGGCGTATGGAGGGCAGATGCTCAAAGAAAGGCATCGCCTCCTCCACTGTCATGTCCAGCACGTCATAAATACTCTTCCCCTTATATTTTACTTCCAGAGTCTCCCGATTATAACGCTTTCCGCCACACACCTCACAGGGCACATAGACGTCCGGCAGGAAATGCATCTCGATTTTGATGATGCCGTCTCCGCCGCAGGCCTCGCACCTTCCGCCCTTCACATTGAAGCTAAAGCGCCCCTTGCCGTAGCCTCTGGCCTTTGCGTCCGCCGTGGAGGCAAACAGATCCCGAATCTGGTCGAATACCCCCGTGTAGGTGGCGGGATTGGAGCGGGGCGTGCGCCCGATGGGGGACTGGTCGATGGCAATCACCTTGTCCAGCTGTTCCAGACCGACGATATCCCTGTGCTTTCCGGGAATGCACCTGGCACGGTTCAAATCCCTTGCCAGCCGCTTATAGAGAATCTCGTTCACCAGAGAGCTCTTTCCGGAACCGGACACGCCCGTCACACAGGTCATCACGCCCAGCGGAAACTCCACATTGATATTCTTCAGATTATTCTCCTGTGCGCCAACCACCTTCAGCCACCCCTGAGGCTTCCTTCTGACCTCGGGAACCGGAATCCGCAGCGCTCCGCTCAGATACTGCCCCGTCACCGACTCTGGCACCCTCATGATATCCTCCGCAGTTCCGCAGGCCACCACCTCGCCGCCGTGGGAACCTGCACCGGGGCCGATATCCACCACATAGTCCGCCGCCAGCATGGTGTCCTCGTCATGCTCCACCACAATCAGCGTATTGCCCAGATCGCGCAGACTCTTCAAAGTATTTAACAGCTTGTCATTATCCCTCTGATGCAGACCGATGCTGGGCTCATCCAAAATATAACACACCCCAACCAGACCGGAACCAATCTGCGTGGCGAGACGGATTCGCTGCGCCTCGCCACCCGAGAGACTGGCGGTACCCCTGGTCAGCGTGAGATACTCCAGCCCCACATCCATCAAAAACTGCACTCTCGCCCGAATCTCCTTCAAAATCTGCGCGCCGATGAGCTGCTGCTGCCCGGTGAGCTGCATATCGCCCAGAAAAGCGTGCAGATCGCAAATCGGCATGGAGGTGAGCTCATAAATATTTTTGTCGCTCACCGTCACCGCCAGAGACTCCCGCTTCAGGCGCATCCCCTTACATTCCCTGCAGGGCGTGATGCGCATAAAAGACTCATATTCCTGCTTCATAATCTCGGAGAACGTCTCCTTGTACTTGCGCTCCACATTGCGGATCAGTCCCTCGAAGGCCACCGGGTAAACACCCCGCCCCCGCTGTCCCACATAGTGTACCTCCACTTCCTTTCCGCCCGTTCCGTGGATCAACACATTCTGAATTTTCTCCGGATAATCCTGAAAGGGCGTGTCCAGATCAAAATCATATTCCTTGCACAGCGCCCGCAGCACCGCGTTGGTAAAGCTTGACTTGTCCGCGCAGGACTGCCAGCCCGTCACCGTGATGGCGCCCTCCCGGATGCTCAAACGCTTGTCCGGTATCATCAGATCAATATCAAACTCCATCTTATATCCCAGTCCCAGACACTCCGGACACGCGCCGAAAGGATTGTTAAAGGAAAAGCTCCGGGGCTCCACCTCACTGATGCTGATGCCGCAGTCCGGGCAGGAAAAGCTCTGGCTGAACGTCAGACTTTCTCCGTCTATCACGTCCACATGCAGAAGCCCTTCCGCCAGCCCCAGCGCATTCTCCATCGAATCCGTCAGACGGCGCTGGATTCCCTCCTTCACCACCAGACGATCCACCACAATCTCGATATTATGCTTGATATTTTTCTCTAATTTAATCTCTTCCGTGAGCTCATAGAGATTGCCGTCGATGCGCACGCGCACATAACCGCTGCGCTTCGCGCGATCCAACACCTTCTCATGCGTACCCTTTCTGCCGCGCACCACCGGCGCCAGAAGCTGAATGCGGGTTCCCTCCCCCAGCTCCATGACCTGATCCACCATCTGATCCACACTCTGCTTTGCAATCTCCCTGCCGCACTTGGGACAATGGGGAATACCGATGCGCGCGTAGAGCAGACGAAAATAATCATAGATTTCCGTGACCGTGCCCACCGTGGAACGGGGATTCCGATTGGTGGATTTCTGGTCGATGGAAATCGCAGGGGACAGACCCTCAATCCTCTCCACATTGGGCTTTTCCATCTGCCCCAAAAACATTCTCGCATAGGAGGACAAAGACTCCATATAACGCCGCTGCCCCTCCGCATAAATCGTGTCAAAGGCCAGGGACGATTTCCCGGAACCTGACATCCCTGTCAGAACTACCAGCTCATTCCGGGGGATGTCCACATCAATATTTTTGAGATTATGCTCGCTGGCTCCCCGCACCCTGATATAGTCGCGGGGGCGCATCTTCTTTGCTTCTTCCACTGTACTCTCCTTTCGATACCTCTCATTACCTCTCAATATCTGAAATTCATAAAGTTACTGTTGTATTCATGAATGTATTCATAATATTCCTCCGACTGCGTGCCCAGCTTCAGACTATCGTTTAACACATCGACATTGCTGATATATATGAAAAACGCCAAAACCGCCATGACAAGCACCGTCCTTTTCGCAGTCTCCCGACCGCGCCCTCCCGCGCAAAGCGTTTGATACCCTGCTGCTGCATAAGGGAGCACCATCAGATAAAAGGGAGCCACATATCTGCCCTTCGCCTCCCACACGGCAAAAAACACAAAAGCTCCTATGAGCAGCAGCACAAAAAACAGATGCTTCACATCGGCGTCCTTCGCCGCTGCCAGATACAGCAGAATCCCAAACAAAACCACGCTCTCGTAAATATCCAGAAAAAAGGTCAGCAGAATATTCAGCTTCCCCCCGTCGTTTATCGTGGATTTCACCACCGGACTCAGCTCCTCGGCGGTCATTCGGGCATTCTGCATATGGAAGCCCTCAAACGTGGGGTTATTCCACTCCGACGCAAGCTTCCTGTGGATAAAGAACCATCCCTCCCCGGGATTGTCCGCATAGTACTGCAGCGTCTCCACTATTGAGTGCTTCGCCGCCCGCGCCGTCTCCTTTTTGTCATATCCGCACTCGGCAAACACCGCCTCATTGTAAGTATTATACCACCCCGGCGCATCCTCACTGTCCTGAAGCCCCATGGCGATATGCGCATACATGCTGTTTCCCGCGCCGGACAAATCCATGCCCGTGCACGCCTCCACAAGCACATCCGGCACTTGCACTCCCAACACTACCGCCGCGACAAACGCCGCAGCCGCCCCTGCCTTCTTCAGCGTCAGCTTCCTCTCTCCCATGGGCTGCAAAAGCAATAGCAAAAACAGCCCCACCAGAATGATGGCGTCATTTTGTTTGAAAATAATTGACAAAATCATTGCCGCCGCGCTGCCGCAGAGATATCCGCCGCCTCCCGTCTCCAGATAGACCACCGTCAGATAAACCGCCAGCACGGCAAAGCCCAGCCCAATCACATTCCCGTAAAACATCACGCAGTAAAGTCCATAGGGGAAAAACAACAGCAGCATCGCCGCCTGAATCACCCCCAGCCGCCTGTCCGCAAATATCCTTCCAAACGTCCGCCACAGAAAAAATATTGTGAGCTCATAGAACAATATATTCAACAATCTGAAAATCCAAAAGACCGTATGCGCCTCAAAAAAACGAAGCAATCCCGCCACAAACAGGATCATGCCATTCTGGTGCTTCCACATATAGGCGTATCCGCCCGGCTTCCAGCCCCTGTAGTCCCCCGCCAGATACTGCTGCGCGCATTGAAAAATCTTCTCTTCATCGCCCCAGTACCAAAACTGCGTCTGGCTCATCCACCAGATCAAAAACACCGCGCTAAACAGCATACCCGCCGGCACCAGAACCTTCTCAAAACGCTCCAGAGCGCCGCCTCCAAAACGATAGAGCGCCCAAAACAGCAGGACAGATATCCCAAGCCCCGCCGCCCCATAGAGCGCGTGGCTCCTCACATAAAAGGTTCTCTCCGTCACACTCTGGATGGTGCAGATCGTAAACAAGCCCTGCAGGAACAGATAACCGACTATCCCGATGCCGAGACATCGGACAAAACCGGCAAACCATTTACTTGCTCTTTCCACGGGACGTCCCCTCCAGCTCGTTCAAATTCTTCTTCAACTCCAGCATCTTGTCTCGCAGCTCCGCAGCAGCCTCGAAATTCAAGTCCGCAGCAGCCTTCTGCATCTTCTTCTGCACATCCGCGATCAGCTTTTCCAGCTCCTGCCTGCTCATGGATTCCGGATCCTTCTCAAAGCGCAGCTCCTCCTTGGCAATCACCTTGGAGATGCTGATCAGATCGCGCACCGCCTTCTTGATGGTCTGGGGCGTGATGCCATGCTCCTCATTATACTGCATCTGAATCTTGCGCCTGCGGTTGGTCTCGTCGATAGCCACCCGCATGGAATCCGTCACCGTGTCCGCGTACATGATCACATGCCCGTCCGCATTGCGAGCAGCACGTCCGATAGTCTGGATCAGCGAGGTCGCGCTCCTGAGAAACCCTTCCTTGTCCGCATCCAGGATCGCCACCAGAGAAATCTCCGGGATATCCAGCCCCTCCCTGAGCAGATTGATACCCACCAGCACGTCAAACACATCCAGCCTCATATCGCGGATAATCTCCGCGCGCTCCAGCGTGTCGATATCCGAGTGCAGATACTTCACCCGGATGCCCACCTCGCTCATATAATCCGTCAAATCCTCCGCCATCCGCTTAGTCAGGGTCGTCACCAGCACCTTATTGTGCCGCTCCACCTCCCGGTTCACCGCGCCGATCAAATCGTCAATCTGCCCCTCCACAGGCCGCACATCCACCTCCGGGTCGAGAAGTCCCGTGGGACGGATAATCTGCTCCGCGCGCAGCAGCTCATGCTGCTCCTCATAATCCGAGGGCGTGGCGGATACAAACAGCATCTGGTCGATATGCGACTCGAACTCCTGAAAATTTAACGGCCTGTTGTCCAACGCCGAGGGCAGACGAAAACCGTAATCCACCAACGTGGTCTTGCGGGAACGGTCTCCCGCAAACATTCCCCGTATCTGAGGAATCGTCATATGAGACTCATCAATGATGATCAGAAAATCATCCCGGAAAAAGTCCATGAGCGTCATGGGCGGCTCCCCGGGGGCAGCCCCGCTCAAATGTCTGGAATAATTCTCGATGCCGGAACAAAAGCCCGTCTCCCGCAGCATCTCCACATCGAAATTTGTGCGCTCCGCAATGCGCTGCGCCTCGATAAGCTTGTCCTCCCCCTTGAAATAGCGCACCCGCTCCTCCATCTCTTTCTCAATATTATCGCAGGCCGCCTTAATCTTCTCCGGCGACACCACATAATGAGACGCCGGGAAAATCGCAACATGATTTAAGGTGGCATGAATCCTCCCCGTCAGCGGCTCCACCTGGGCAATCCTGTCAATCTCATCCCCGAAAAACTCAATGCGGATCAGATAATCTCCGCCCTCCGCCGGATAGACCTCCAGCACATCCCCCCGCACCCGGAAGGTTCCCCGCTGCATATCCATATCATTGCGGATATACTGAATATCCACCAGCTCCCGCAGCACCTTATCCCTGTCCTTCTCCATGCCCGGCCTCAGAGACACCACCATATCCTGATATTCATCCGGACTGCCCAGACCATAAATACAGGACACACTGGCAACCACCACCACATCCCTGCGCTCCGTCAAAGAAACCGTGGCGGACAGCCGCAGCTTGTCTATCTCGTCGTTGATAGCCGAATCCTTGGCGATATAAGTATCCGAGGAAGGCACATACGCCTCCGGCTGATAATAGTCATAATAGGACACAAAATACTCCACGGCGTTCTCCGGGAAAAACTCCTTGAACTCGCCGTATAGCTGCCCCGCCAGTGTCTTATTGTGGGCAATGACCAGGGTCGGCTTGTTCAACGCCTGAATCACATTCGCCATGGTAAAGGTCTTGCCCGAACCCGTGACGCCCAGCAAAGTCTGAAACTGATTGCCCTCCCGAAAGCCCCTGACCAACTCTGCTATCGCCTGAGGCTGGTCGCCGGTAGGCTGATATTCGGAATGCAGCTTAAAAGGTTTTTGTTCCATGAACGGACTTTGCCCATTTTGCACAAAAGCCACCTCCATAACACGATTGAAAAACAACTCTGATTATACCATACGGCATTTTGTTTGTATAGATAAATTCTGCAATTTTTAGAACATTTGTTCTGAAAATTGGCAATTTATCCTTTTCTTTCCATACAAAAAGAGGCATCTCCATTTCAATGGAAATACCTCCCTTTGCAAGATTAACCGTGCGCATTTGCTCCATCCAATCATAAATTAGACGCTAATCACAAAAGGCTCATTATAATATGGAATCAAAGCATCATGCGTCATAAACTTCATCCCTTCTGATTTTGCCTGTGCAAGCAAAATCCTGTCAAAAGGATCTTTATGCGGCGGTGCATCTTTTGGACGTACCAAAGTTTCTAACTCATCCGAATGTCTGTTATAAATCGGCAACGAAATAAATCCATTTCCTTCGCACCCTTTCTCAAGATGCTTCCCACTGTACAAAAATGTTTCCGGATGCGCCATATGCTTGATCGTGAGCTCCCACACAGAAGCCACACTATAATATATCTCATTGCCTATGTCCAGTATCATTGCCTTTGCTTCGTCTGGCAACTCTTCTGAATCTAATACCGACCATATTGCAATATGTGTATCAAGCAAAATCTTCATCAGTCATTCACCCCAAACAATCCTGCGATTTCATCATTGCACTCATCTATATCATGACCGTCCGCAATAAACTTCTGTCCTTTCATGCTTCCAAGTCTACGGTTCTTCTCCTGTGTAACAGCACCATAATTTGCACTCCTGCTATTTGATTCTGCCGGCAGCACAAAGCGCTGTATCATGTCAAGGATAAAACTCAGGCTGTCATCTGAAAGCCCATCCAAAGATTGCGCAATCTGATTCTGTAATGTTGACACAACAGGCACCACCTTTCTTTTAAAACACTTTACCCGCTCCTCCCGCACACAATGCATCGTACCCCTTCTCTTTATATTATAACAAACTCTTTATGGGATTACACCAAAAACTTTTTACATATATTAATTTCCTTGTCAAAACACTGCACACAGGATAAAATGGACTGGTAATCATAAACACCGCGTACTTATAGCAACTCTATGAGGAGTACCCTATGGAAAACACAATGAAAAGCGAACAGCTGCAGACAACAGCACAGAACATACATAAGCTGGCTTCCGACTGCGCGCAGGGCAATGCCGCCGCCATGCTGAAGCTCTCGGAATTACTGCGCTCAACAGATGCCACAGTGTCCTGCATCACGGCATCCGATTATGAGAAAGGCGCCAACATGTGGCTGCTCCGCGCCGCCATCTACGGAGACCGGACAGCACAGGAAATCGTGTTGGACAAAATCAGACAAAACTCCGGTTTTTTAAATCAAACCCTGATCCCATATGCGAATTTTCTGCCCAACAGACGCAAACGCTGGTATTCCGGCAGTTATTCCGGACATCTGCTGAACGCAATGGGACTTCTGTCATTCCAGCCGGAGGGGAGCTATCTCCTCGCCGGAATCAGCGACCAGCGGACGCTCTCCGTCTGGCAGGAAGCCGGCTACGACCCGGCCGATGAAAGCGGTTTCGGCGAGGAAACCTATTACCATATGTCTTTTTTGGACGAGTTCTTTCAGCCCCTTCCCGGAGTCCCTGTGGTACATAGCGTTTCCCACTGGGATATCACCCATCTGGATATATGCATCCAGCAATATGACGAAATGGCAAATGCGATGCTGGAAGCTGCCGACAGGAGAGCAAAGCTTCCACTTTGGACAGACTTTATTTCCGGGAAATCTTTTTAAGCAGCCTATAACCATATGAATACAAAGTAAAAATTTTTCCCGCTCCAACATCCAAGCAGTACCCCTCGTTGGTGCGGTTGTCGATGGCAGCCACAATTACGGTTTCCCCTACATACGGATTTATGGCTTCCATTGCAATCAAACGCTTACCGATTTCTTTGATATACACCCTCTCAGCTTCACCCAGTTCATCCAAATAAACCAATAGTATCAGACAAAAATTCTTCCCTTTTCTCTCTGCCGCATCAAATCGATTCAACTCGCTTTGAACAGTATTTTCCAAATTGGCAGCATCGACTATTCTGATATAATAACAAATATAATCCTTTAAAGGTGCGAACTCCCTTTTTTGATAATACCCGCCCTCTGAGTACTTAAATTTATGCCCAAGCAGTTTCTGGGCAACTACATCCTTTCCCATATGCGAAAAAACAAGAAGTTCTCTCTCATCATACTTTTTATCGATTCTCTCAATATCCCAGGCAACTATACCGGGAAAAGCCTTAAACAATAAAATGACAGAAAGGATATCACAGCCAAAAAATCCCAGGATTGCCATAGCTATCGTTACTGTATTTGATAAACCATATTCCTGCATTACCGCTATCCAAATCAGAAAACCAAAGCCGGCAAAAAACAGAATTATCGCAAAGGCGGACATGTATTTTGCTTTTCTTGCATCCATGATCACATCATACCCTTCAGTACCTCTTTTGCCTTCTCCAGCTGATTGTCATAGGGATTCTCCTCATCATAATAGGCCTCCCCGTCAAATTTGCACTCCACATCCGGCTCAATACCGGTGCCATGGATATTGCGTCCCTTCGGCGTGAAATAGCTGCTGATGGTGAGCTTGATTGCCGAACCGTCATTCATGGAAATCACCTGCTGCACGATACCCTTGCCAAAGGTAGTGGTTCCCACCAGAGTACCCAGCTCATAGTCCTGGATTGCACCGGCGAGAATCTCCGAAGCGCTGGCGGAATTGCCGTCTGTCAGCACCACCAGCGGCACCTCAAGCTCACGCTTTCCGTCGCAGGAATACTCTGAACGCTTCCCTGCCTTATCCTCCGTATACACGATCAGGCCTTCCGGCAGCATCATCCGGGCAATCTCCACCACCGCGCTGAGGCTTCCGCCGGGGTTGCCGCGCAGATCAAGGATCAGCCCTTCCATATCCGAACCCTTTGCCATGGCCAGAGCCTCCGCAAACTGATCCACCGTCACATCGTCAAACTCCGTAATCTCGATATAGGCCATTCCATTTTCCAGCATCTCGAAATTGACCGTGGGGCTCTCCACCTTCTTCCGGGGAATCGTTTTTTCCAGATAATCCGTCTCACCGTCGCGAATCAGCGTCAGCTTCACCTTTGTCCCCTCCGGTCCCTTGATCAGAGCCACTGCTTCCGTCAGGCTCAGCCCGGCGGTCAGCTCATCATCCACCTTATAGATCAAATCATCCGGGCGCAAATCGGCCTCCTCAGCCGGGGTATCCGCTATCACCGCTTTGATTTTTGGAAGGGACGTCTCGCTGTCCAAGCCCACATGCGCGCCAATCCCGTAATAAATACCCTCGGACGAATCCATGAGCTCCTGCAGCTCCTCCGTGGTGTAATACTCAGAGTACGGGTCGTTCAAAGCCCAGAGCATCCCCCTGTAAATACCCTGCTCCAGCTCCTCGTCCGTCACCTCGTCCAGATAATAACGGCTGTGGATCAGCTTCTCCAGATCCTCTATCTTTTCCACCACCCGGGCGTCCAACAGCGTGTCGTCGGACAGATTCACATTCCGTCTAAAGATTGCGCTGGTGATGATCAGAGCCGCCAGCAGACCGATCACAAGACCAAGGACAAAAAGTCCCCAGCCTCTTCTTCCTCTTTCATTTTCCATAGCTTTTTAATCCCTTTATCCTTATTGAAACATATTACCGTTTACTTCGATATATACTCCCATGGCGACACATACGAACCATTCTTGCGCACACTGAAGTGCAGATGATTGCCGGTGGAGCGTCCGGTGCTTCCCACCGCCGCAATGGTCTCCCCCCGCACCACCAGATCCCCCTTCTCCACATAGAGGGCGGATGCATGCATATATATGGTATACAGCTCGCTCCCATGGTCTATCATGATATAATTTCCCATGGTCGCGCTGTAGGTGGCCGCCACCACCTTTCCGTCATATGCCGCATAAATAGCCGTTCCCTTCGGCGAAGCCAAATCCACTCCATTGTGAAACTGCTGTACTCCCAGAGTGGGATGCAGCCGCATACCATAATCATCTGAGACCCGGGTGTACGACGCCACCGGAAACTTAAACTGGCCTCCGTCATAAGTGATGACCTCACCGTTTGCCGCCAGAATATTTCTCTTTTCCTCCAAAATAGCGGCCTCCAGAGCGGCAATCAGCTCATCCTGATCCCTGATCATCTGCTCGTATTCCTGAATGGCCTGTTCTTTATTGTTGATGTCCGTCTCATAGGCGATGATATCTCTGTGCTTCTGGTCGATCAGCTCTTCCAGATTCGCCTGCTCCAGCTCCACATTTTCCCTGGTCTGATCCAAAATCTCCTTCTCCAGCTCAAGCTGCTCCTTGCAGAGCTCCACCAGCTGACGGTTTGCCTTATATTCCTCGTACATCTGCCTGTCATACGCCGCCACCTTCTCCATGGTGTCCGCACGGCTTAAGAACCCGCCAAAATTTCCCGCATCCAAAAGCGCCTCCACGACCTGCGAGTTTCCCTGCTCATACATTAGCCGAATACGGCTGATCATGGCCTTGTGCTGCGTCTCCTCCGTCTCCAGCGCCTCGTCCAGCTCCGCCTGCGTCTCCTCGATATCCTTCTCCTTGGCAGTGATCTGAAGATTTAAATCGGCAATATTCTGCTCAATCTCCTCAAGCTTTTTATCCAGCTCCGCCACATAATTTTTCAGGTTGGACTTCTGAGCCTCCAGATCCTTCTTTATCTTCTGCAAATCTGAGAGACTGTCCTGCAGTGCATCCCTGTCCTTCTCCATCTCGGCAATCTGGTCTTCCTTGTCCCTGATGCTGTCCGAGGTGATGGCCTGCGCGGGAATATGCCCCGCCCCCACCAGAAGCGCCGCTGTGATAACCCCTGCAATCACTATCTTACTCTTCGCGGGAAATCTCAAATTTTCTCCCTCCCAATGTATGTCCCAATGCATGAAGCCATGCCGGACGAACGTGTACTATACCTGCAAATGCTTTCTCACGGTGGAGACACTGCCCAAAAATCCGATTCCCACGCCGACGATAAGTGACACCGGTGTCAGTACGTGAAATATCTCTCTGACAGATAAAAAGTTCAGGAAACTGCTCAGCACAGTAAATCTCTCAGTCACATAGCTCAACACATAATTGTAAACACTGTAAATAACGCCCAGCGGAATCGCCGCGCCAATCAGACCGATGATCATACCTTCCAGCACAAACGGCGCCCGCACAAAGAAATCCTTGGCTCCAATATATTTCATGATATTAATCTCTTCCTTGCGGACGGAAATCCCTACCGCCACCGTGTTGCTGATCAGGAAAACACTCACCGCCAGCAAGACGATGATAATTCCCACGGACACATACGCAATCAACAGATTCACACCGCTGAGCGTGTCCGCCGTGATGGAGGAATACCTGACGTCACGCACCTCCGGCATGGACTCCAGCCAGCTCACCAGCGTATCCTGCATGGATACATCACTCAGAAATACCTGATAGCTGTTCTCACCCTCCAGCGGATTCTCAGGGAATCCCTCCCTGTAATTCTCCCCGAAATAACTCTTTCCAAAAGACTCCCATGCCTCCTCGTCAGAGACGAACACCACATCGGAAACCTCCACACGGGCGGCAATCATCTGACCGATGGCCTCAATGCGCTCGGGAGTCGGAACCTGCCCCTCCTGATGATATTCACAGCCATCCGGCAGAACCCCTCCCTCAAAATGGAAAAACACCGCGACGGAAACGCCCTGCTCTGCCGTCTTCACCACATGCTGGAAATTTGCCATGATCGCATAAAACAGGCCGAACAAAAACAGACAGGCGGAGATAGTTGCGATGGACGCCAGAGAAAACAGCTTATTGCGGAAAATGTTTGCGAATCCCTGTCTGATGGTATAAAACAATGTACTAATCTTCATCGATATAACCGCCTTCCTCCTCGTCGCTGACAATCACGCCCTTTTTCAAGGTAATTACACGCTTTCGCATGGCGTTGACAATCTCGCTGTTGTGTGTCACCACCAAAACGGTGGTGCCGGAAGCGTTAATCTCCTCCAAAAGCTTCATAATCTCCCATGAATTATTGGGATCCAGATTTCCGGTGGGCTCATCCGCCAGCAGGATTGACGGATCATTCACCAACGCCCTCGCCAGCGCCACCCGCTGCTGCTCGCCGCCGGAGAGCTGCCGGGGCTTGGATTTATACTTGCCCGCCAATCCCACAGTAGCCAGGATTGCCGGCACATTCCTGCGGATCTCCTTCACCGGAGTCTCCACAATCCTCTGCGCAAAAGCCACATTTTCATAAATGTTTCTGTCCTTCAAGAGACGGAAATCCTGAAATACCACACCCAGATTCCTCCGAAACTGCGGAATCTGCCTGTGCGTCAGTTTGCCCAGATCATATCCCATAACATAAACACTGCCGCTGGAAGACGTGAGCTCCCGCAGCAGAAGTTTAATTAATGTAGATTTGCCAGAACCGCTGTCCCCCACGATAAAAACAAACTCACCCGGACTGATGCTGAGACTTACATTGTTCAGCGCCGGCGCGCCGGTGGAATAGCTCTTACTCACATTATCCAGACAGATAATGCCGTTATCCTGTATAAATTCCTCGCGCTTTTGCCTTCGTAATTCCTTTTTGGTCATTCCATTCCTCCGATTGTATGTCACCTCTGAATTGTTGTCTCTGAATTGTTGCTTCCGAAACTTCTCCTCCGCATCTTTGCTTCTATATCTTACAGACGCAGTTAATATTCAAAGGTTTCCATATACTTCATGTATTTTACAACCATCAACGCAATCTTAAAGGTGATGGCGTCTTCAAACACCCGCAGGTCAAGCCCTGTGCTCTTCTGGAGCTTATCCAGCCGATACACCAGAGTGTTGCGATGGATAAAGAGCTGTCTGGACGTCTCAGACACATTCAGACTGTTCTCAAAAAACTTATGAATGGTGGACAGTGTCTCCTCATCAAAATCATCAGGACTCTTGCCGCCAAAAATCTCCCGGATAAACATCTTGCACAGCGGAATGGGCAATTGATAGATCAAACGTCCAATCCCCAGCTCACTGTAGGCCACCAAATCCCTGTCGTCAAAGAAAATCTTTCCCACATCCAGCGCCATCCTCGCTTCCTTATAGGAACGGCTGACCTCTTTGATCTCATGGACTATCGTGCCATATGCGACGCGCACGCCCTGGATGCCCTCCTTCTGAAGATAAGCGATCAGACTGCGGGCTGATTTTTCTATCTCCCTGGCAGCCTCCGCATCGGGCAGCTCCTTTACTATAATAACATCTTTTTCATCCACTGCGGTGATGAAATCTTTACCATTATTGGCAAAACAAGCCCGGGTCAGCTCCAGCACATTGCTGTCCTTCCCGGCTGCCGACTCCACGATCAACGCTACCCGCGCCGCATCCGTCTGTATGTGCAGCTTCTTGGAACGACTGTAAATATCCACCAACAGCAGATTATCCAACAAAAGATTTTTGATAAAATTATCCTTGTCAAAACGCTCCTTATAAGCCACCAACAGATTTTGAATCTGAAAGGCAACCATCTTGCCAACCATATAAATATCCTCGCCGACGCCCCCCGCCACGAGAATATACTCCAACTGCTGCTCATCAAAAATTTTGAAATACTGATAGCCCTGAATCTCCTGAGCATCCGCCGGAGACGCTGCAAACTCCACCGCAGCGCCGGAACAATGACTCATGTCCATCGTGTTGGCAATCTCCTTGCCATCCGTGTCCATGACACAGAGCTCCACTCTGGAAATCCCCTTCAAACCATCAATCGTATTCTGCAAAATCTGATTCGAAATCATATACCCCTGCTCCTTTGACTAGAAAACCTTCTAATACAAATGTACAAAAAAAATGCCAAAAAAGCAATAGTTTTTCGGAGAAAATTCACAAAAATCACAAAAAAGGAGCCGTTTGACAGCGCTGCGCCCTCAAACAACCCCTCATCCCGATTCCCACTCAGGAAAATTTTCTCAAATCCTCATATCAAAATTCGCTCCTACGCCCGGATTCACACTCAGCTCCATGGCAGCCGCATCCATTATCTGCACAAGCCCCTCTCCCAGAGCCTCGCCGGCATCTATAGCCTTGCCGAGCACAGCCGTGCTCACCTGAGACATAACCTTATTGGACGATAAACTCATCGACAATCCTGCAATATCCATACAGCCACCTCCTGACTCTCATAGTATAGCACAAGACTCCCTGATTTTCCAGTACCTGCGTGCATCTTTTTCAAAGCTCTTTTGCAAAGCCTTTTTACAAAGCCTTTTTCCGAACTGTCAGCTGCCTACGTTTTCCTGATAACCTTATCTTTGATTTCAATCGCTCCGATTTTCAAAAGATGCCCCACTGCGCGCTTAAACTCATTTTTGCTCATCCCGGTCTCCCTGCGTATGACCTCAGGGTCTGCCTTCTCCGTGAAGGGCAGCGCGCCCTCGTAGCTGTCCAGCAGTCCAAGCAGCCGCTCCCCGTCCTTCTCCAGCTGCAAATATGCCTTCTCACGGATGCTCAGGGTCAGTCTGCCGTCTTCCAGCACCTTGGTCACCCATGCCTCCACATCCTCCCCCGGAGTCACCTCGCCATAAAGCTCCCGCTTCGGTATCAAAGCGGAATACTGATTATCCACCGCCACAAAGGCGCCAAAATTATCACTGATTTCATACACACGCCCCCTCACCCGGTCATCCTTCTGATAAGGACTGTCCGAGCGCAGATTGGTGTACACATTAGTGGTTGCACAAAGCCGCTTACTTTTGTCAACATAAAGGGAGACCAGCACCTTATCTCCCGGCGCCACCCTGCGGTTCTGCTGCCTGTAGGGCAGCAGCAAATCCTTCTCCAGCCCCCAGTCCAAAAAGGCTCCAATCTTTCCCACCTGAACCACGGACAACTCCGCCACCTGCCCCATGACAAGCTTCGGCGTATTGGTGGTGGCAATCATGCGATCCTGAGAATCCCGATAGACAAAGACCTCCACATGATCACCCAGCCCGCTCCCCTCCGGCACCTGCCTCGCCGGAAGCAGAATGCGCTCTTCCTTTTCCTGCGCGGAAGGCGCAAGATAGACGCCGAATTCCACTTTTTTAACAATAACTAATTTCTGCCATTCACCTAATTTTATCATTCCGCTTCCCATCCATTCGTCGGTCACTCAAACTCCACAACCACATAAGGCCGACCCGCCTCATCCCGCAGCGCAACCACCAGACGATCATTCTCCTCCGCCACATAGGGATAAAGCACATCATCCAAATGTGCCTGTTTCTTGTACTCAGCCCGCATCTGGCGAATCGCAAAATTCTCCGGCAAAAACTCCATCGCCATATCTACATATCGTCCATTGTTCACATGATTATTGGTGTCCAAATGATGCTTTTTCACCGTTATGACACCTCTGTCATTTCCCGCTGCCGGCACTGCGATCTTGCGGGGTGCATAATCCATCTCCAGCCTTTCGGAAAGCACATACGCCCTGAGCATATCCTCCGGAGGCGTCGCCGGCTTCCCTGTCCGCGTGTCCAGAAGACTCCACAGCGAATTCGCTCTGGCAAGATACTCTCCGTCCTCCGTCAGCATCACAAAATTACGATACCCTAGAAAGTTCTTAAATTCATAAGGACTTGTGCCGATTTTCACCCGTTCGCTCAATTTGGGATAACGCTCCACTACAATCTGCCAGGAACACAATACCCACACCAGATGCCTGTCCATCAGATAATCCACTCCCACACCCACATCCTCGGAATGAAAGGTGGAACAGTCCTGAAAATAATCCAACAGAGATACCAGAGTCAATTTTCCCCTGCTGTCCGTCTCACTATAACGAATTCTTCCTTCAAAAAAATACATCGCACTCACCCTGCCTTAAACTTTTCTCAATAACCCATGAGCCGCAGCCAGGACCGAATCAACATGCTTAAATAAGGTATCGCATACGGCAGAATGATCAGCACCACCCATATCCCGCAAAACGTAAGCATTCCCGGATTCAGAAACAGCATCTGGAAGCCTTTACCCTTCGGAATCTGCATCGGTTCAGGAGTAAGCTTAAAACGCTTATAAAATACAATCAGCAGAACCACACCTGTGACCACTATGCCCAACAACAGGAACGCATACAGCGCATAGAGCATCCATGCTCCCAGATTATTCATGACTATCTCCATCACAAGCTCCGAATCTGAAAAATCAACATTCTGCAGCTCATCATAATGCAGCATTCTTATAAGCAGCCCCGATATGACACTGCCCATAAAATTAATAATGGCATGCATTCCAATCGTAATCTTCAGATTGCCCGTCTTGATATAGAGGAACGCAAAAAACGCCCCCAACACCACCGCATATGCAAATTGATTCAGATTCCCATGGAACAGACCAAACATCAGACCCGATGCCACAATGGCAACGCCCTGCCCATACCGAACCGTCCTGTCCACAAGAACCTTACGGAACACATACTCCTCCACAACAGGCGCAACCACCACCATCAGTATAAAATTCAGGAACATATTGCCGTTAGAGACATATTCTATCAGATTGTTTTCGGCAGAGCTCCCTGTAAACAGACTCATCAGCGTTGTCACCACGGTTCCTATCAGGTTGCTGACATAAACCAAAGAATAGCACATGATCAGCCCCAGCAAAAACTGCCACCACTTCATCTTACGGCGCGGGATATCCGTTTTGGGTATCCGATAAGCCAACAGCACAATCAGCGGCATACCACAGGCATACACCGTAAAACCGGATAACAACAAACTGATTGTCATGCTCTGCAGCCACTCCGGTCTGAAAATCTGAATTAGACAAACCAAAATATACTGCAAAGCATACACTGCCACAGTTCCCGCAATATAGCACCAGCCCAGTCTGGAAAAAACCTTTTGGGATTGCTTCCATTCTTCCATATATATCCTCCTCGCATCTCAGCATTTTAGTATTTCAGCTTTTCAGCTTTTCTCTTAATCCTATTCTTTCACTTTATCAAATCACGGAGGGGAATTCAATATCTTTTGCATTTCTGTACATATATTAAATCACCCTGTCCCGATTTTTCATGGAAAAACCCCCAGAAGACTTTTCTTCTGAGGGTCTTTAGCAGGGCTACAAGGATTCGAACCTTGAAATGACGGAGTCAGAGTCCGTTGCCTTACCGTTTGGCGATAGCCCTATATTTACGCTACTTGATGTATTATACACGAAGTATATCCTTTTTGCAATACTAAAATTCAAAAACTTCCAAAAAACTTCCCAACGTCTCAAACTTTAAAATTCACAGGGCTGCGCCAGATTGCACAGCCCTGTCGATATGATACTTTATAGTAAAAAAGGAAAAAAATGCCACAATTATACTTCAAAAATCAACTCGCCATAGGTGGGAATCGGCCATACTCTTCTGTCCACCATGGTCTCCAGCGCATCCACCGGCGCTCTCAGCGCAGCCATGGCGGTGAACACCTCATCCTTGAAAAAGAATGCCTTCTCCTTCTCCTCGCTGATAGCCGACGCCTTGGCGGTCTTTTCCTCCAGGACGGCCAGAGCATGCTTGCTCTCGGCGAGTTTCGCGGAAATATCGTCCAGCACCTCCGCCTGAACAGATGCATCCGCTCCGGCCTCCTTCACGGCGAGAACCGTGTCTGCCAATGTCTTGGTATATCCCATCACAGCGGGCAAAATCTGCTTCTTGGCCATCTCGATCATAGTCAGCGCTTCGATGTTGATGGTCTTGGAATAGGTTTCATACAGAATCTCCTCACGGGACTCCAGCTCCGCCTTGGTAAAAATACCGAATCTCTCAAAGAGCTTGATAGCCTTATCCGTAGTCAGTGCAGAGGAAGCCTCCACCATGGACTTGATATTGGGAAGGCCGCGTCTGGCCGCCTCCGCCACCCATTCGTCGGAATATCCGTTGCCGTTAAATACAATGCGTCTATGTTTGGTCATATACTCTTTGATCAAATCATGCACTGCCATCTCAAAATCATCGGCATTCTCCAGAGCATCAGCCGCCTCACAGAAAGCCTCTGCAACAATAGCATTCAGAGTGGTGTTGGGGTCTGCGATGGAATCCGAGCTGCCCACCATACGGAATTCAAATTTGTTTCCGGTGAATGCAAAGGGTGACGTTCTGTTTCTGTCGGTGGCGTCCTTGTCCACATCTGTCAGGGTAGACACGCCGGTCTGCAGCTTTCCGCCCTGGATGGAGTGATCCGCCTCACCTGTCTCAACCAACTGCTTTACCACATCCTCCAGCTGCTCGCCCAGGAACATGGAGATAATAGCGGGCGGCGCCTCGTTAGCACCCAGTCTGTGGTCATTTCCCACGTCCGATGCGCTCTGACGGAGCAAATCCGCATGGGTGTCAACTGCCTTCATAATACATGCCAGCACCAGCAAAAACTGAATGTTGTCATTGGGCGTATCGCCGGGGTCTAACAGATTAACGCCATTGTCGGTTCCCAGAGACCAGTTGTTATGCTTGCCGGAACCGTTTACACCCGCAAAGGGCTTCTCGTGGAGCAGACAGGTCATGCCATGTCTCCCGGCCACCTTCTTCATGGTCTCCATCACCAGCTGATTGTGATCCACCGCAATATTTGCAGTCTCATAAATGGGAGCCAGCTCATGCTGGGCGGGAGCCACTTCGTTGTGCTGCGTCTTGGCGGTAACGCCCAGCTTCCACAGCTCTATGTTCAAATCCTTCATATAAGAGCCGATTCTCTCCCGGATGGTGCCGAAATAATGATCCTCCAGCTCCTGTCCCTTGGGTGCGGGTGCGCCAAAGAGCGTCCGCCCTGCAAAGATCAAATCATCTCTCTTTAAATACTTCTCTCTGTCCACCAGAAAATATTCCTGCTCAGGTCCCACACTGGCCACCACCTTGGTAGCCTCCGTATTGCCAAACAATCTCACAATTCTGAGAGCCTGTTCGCTGACAGCTTCCATGGAGCGCAGCAGCGGCGTCTTTTTATCCAGCGCCTCTCCCTTATAGGAACAGAACGCGGTGGGAATGCAGAGAATGACGCCCGTCGCATCCTCTTTCAAGAAAGCGGGCGAGGTGATGTCCCACACAGTGTAGCCTCTCGCCTCAAAGGTAGCGCGAAGTCCGCCGGAAGGGAACGAGGAAGCATCCGGCTCACCCTTTATCAGCTCTTTTCCGGAAAACTCCATGAGCATCTTGCCCTCCGCATCGGGATGGGTCACAAATGCATCGTGCTTCTCCGCAGTAATTCCGGTCAACGGCTGAAACCAGTGAGTGTAGTGGGTAGCTCCGTTCTCTACCGCCCAGTCCTTCATCGCTTTCGCCACCACATCCGCTGTCGCCAGCGACAGCTCGCCGCCCTGATCCATAACTCTCTTCAATTCCTTATAGACATTTTTGGGCAGTCTCTCTTTCATCTTGCCCAGCGTGAATACTTTACCGGCAAAAATCTCTTCCACGTTTAACACTTCGCTCATCTTCCTTACTTCCTTTCTCCTACATTTTCTTCCACGCAGATATCAGTCCTAAAAAAAACGTCCCAAAGTAAACTGGTTACTATTGGAACATCTTCGTTCAAACTATCTATATGGAAAACAGAGCGCACCCCGTTTCCTATAAGATACTCTAATTTCTCTGAAAATGCAATACCCTTTTTCAAAAATTATCACTTTGCAAGTAAACTCTTTCAGGGTATAATAAAATCAAAAACATAGTAAAACATTTTCAGTTTTAGGGCAGGAGGTAAAGTAATGAGTACTTTAGACACTACTGTATCAATGGTTCAAAAATGTACAGAAGAAGAATTACAAGTCGTTCAACAGGTAATTCGACAATTCTTTTTAAACAGAAGTTTGCAGGCCACTACAAAAAAACAATTCCTTGAGGAATTGGAAATTTCGAGAAACCAGCATCAAAATGGTCAACATCAGGAAGCCAATGAGAGCTTAGCAGAATTGAGGGCAAAATATGAACTATAAAGTAATATTATCAAATTGTGCAAAGCAGCAGTTAGATGATATCATTTTTTACATTCGTATGATGCTTGGCAATGAGATAGCTGCTGGCAGTGTTTTGCAGGATGCTGAAAATACCATACAAAAATTGGCACAAGTTGGCGGTTCATTAAAAATGTGTGATGAGCCCGAACTGGCACAATATGGTTATAGAAAAATACGCTTTTCGTCCCACAGGTATATTATGCTATATACTGTAGGGGGAACCGAAATTTATATAGACTGAATCTATCATGAACTTGAAGACTACAAAAACTTACCGGATTAACACCCTGTAACTTACACTCTCCTTATACCATCTGCCGTCTACGCGCGGGGCTTATCCACTCGAAAAATATCATACTGCTCCACATCAGCTCCCGTTCCCGCTTCCTCAAACCTCACATATAGTTTTTGTCTGGCATGGGGCGCGCTCTCCACCGGATTCATCTCCTCGTCATACAGCGCCGCCACCCGGACAGGTACATTTCTTCCATCAGGTTTCATGATTTCCAGACAATCGCCCACGGAAAATTTGTTGCGCTGTTCTGTCCGCACCAGCGGCTCCTGTTCCCCGGCAACCGCCTCCGCCATGCCCAGATAAGTATATTCGTTAATGTAGGTGCTGCTGTCGTAAATCTGAGCCTCCGCACCGGGCTTTCCAAAATAGAAGCCGGTGGTAAACTTCCTGTGGGTACACTTTGCGATTTCCTCCCGATACCAGTCCAGATTGGCGCGGTATTTGTCGGGGCTCTCCAGATAAGCGTCAATGGCGAGACGGTAGGTACGAGCCACCGTCGCCACATAGAGCGCAGTTTTCATGCGTCCCTCAATTTTCAGGCTGTCAATCCCTGCCTCCACAAGCTCCGGTATATGGTCGATCATGCACAAATCTCCGGAATTAAAAATAAAACTTCCCCTCTCATTCTCATAGACGGGGAAATATTCTCCGGGTCTGGACTCCTCCATCACCGCGTACTGCCAGCGGCAGGGGTGGGTACATGCGCCCTGATTGGCGTCTCTCCCGGTAAAATAATTGCTCAAAAGACATCTCCCGGAATATGAAATACACATAGCGCCGTGGACAAAGCTCTCAATCTCCATCTCCTGAGGAATCTGCCTGCGTATCTCACGTATTTCCTCCAGAGACAGCTCTCTGGCTGACACCACCCGTTTTGCCCCAAGCTTCCACCAGAACAGATAGGTCTGGTAGTTTGTATTGTTTGCCTGAGTGGAAATGTGAACCTCCGCCTCCGGCCAGACTTCTTTCGCAATGGTAAACATACCCGGGTCGGAGATGATCAGCGCATCCGGCTGTTCGGGCTTCATATCCCGCAGCTGTGCAAAGTATGTCTTTGCCCCCTCCAAATCGGCATTGTGCGCGAGAATATTGGCGGTCACATAGACCTTTGCCCCATGCGCATGGGCAAAGGCGATGCCCTCCGCCATCTCCTCCATGGAAAAGTTTTTTGCCTTGGCGCGCAGACCAAAGGCTTCCCCTCCGATATAAACCGCATCTGCGCCGAATATGACCGCTGTCCTCAGAACCTCCAGACTGCTGGCAGGTATGAGAAGCTCCGGCGCCCGGCGCCCTGTATTTTTCAGCATCTGTGGCAACCTCTTTTCAAGCTGTTTTGCATTCATTGTCTTGTCGTTTCTGTCACTTCTTCACGCTGAGCGTCACGCCGTCCCCCACAGGCAGAATCACGGTCTGCAGCTCGGGATGATGGTTCAGCTCAAACAGATAATCCCGCATGCGGGTGTGTATGGTGCGATTGCGCCTGGTCACCGCAAAACGGGATTCTATGATATCTCCGTCCTGCAGCACATTGTCGGAGACAAGCAGTCCTCCGGGAGCCAACAGCCGCAGAATATCCGGCAGAAAATGAATGTATTGCCCCTTGGCAGCATCCATAAAAATCACATCATAACTTTCTTCCAGGGTGGGCAAAAGCTCGGCGGCGTCACCCTCCAACAATGTGATGGCATCCGCCTTTCCCGCCCGGATAAAGTTCTCTCTGGCGACGGGAATGCGCTTTTCGTACTTTTCAATCGTAGTAATCCTGCAGTCCTCAGGAGCGTACTCGCTCATCAGAAGCGCCGAGAAGCCGATGGCTGTCCCCACCTCCAAAATGCGCTTCGGCCTCGCAAACGCCAGCAGAAATTTCAAAAGCTGCTGGGTGGATTTGCGTATGATGGGCACCTGTGTCCGCAGGGCATATTTTTCCAGCTCGTCCAAAAAGGGTGTGTTGCCCTCATCCATGGAATCGATAAAGACCGACAGCCTCTCGTCTATTATCATTGGTCTGTCTCCTCAGAGGACGGTTCCGCGGGCGCCATGACTGCCATAATCTCCTCCGCCGTCATGGCGGTGCTCACCTCGTAGGTGCCGGGCTTTACATCCTCCCTGTACTCGGAAAACAGATATTGCAGCGCAAAGAGTTTGCTGTCTCTCGTAAGCCCTTTATCCAGCATCAAATCGCCAATCTCCCAGGGCGACATATCCTTCGTGATAGTCACGCTCACCGTCCTGCCCTCACCGACAGACATGGCCGGCTCAGTGAAAATGCGGTATCCATAGTCATAGCAGACCACCGCGCCCCTGTATATGAGAAACGCCGCCGCCACAGCCACAACCACTTTAAGGATTGCGCTGAACACGGCTGTTACCAAACGTCCCGTCTTCATTTCATACCTCTTCTTTCCGAATCCTTGCTGAATCCTTCCCGCATCTTTCTCGAATCCCTGTTGTGCGCTCACTCAAAATGCATGGCTTCTGTGAGCCGCAGATTGATATCCTGCAGCAGTCTGCAAAAAGCCAGTTCTGCGGACAGAAAATCTTCAACCATGGGAATATCCCGAAGTCCCGTATACTCCCGCTCAAACCGGTCAATCTGTTCAAAGGTGGTCGTCTCATTGGTCTGCAGCGCCAGATTGCGCGCCCGGTACTCATCCACCTGCATCTTCAGTTCAGGCTGTTCCTTGATCCGGGCGCATTGCATCTTATATGCGCGGTAAATATCGGACGCCAGAATATCGTCTATCAGTTGCTGCAGAGCCCCGTCAATATTGTTCATTTGTATACCCATCTGCACGCTGCGGCGCGCATTTATAGCAACGGCTGAATACGCATTTTTATTCAACCTTACACCTTCAGATCCTATCCCTTTATCCCACCGTTCAGACTTCCATGATAATCGGCAGGATCATGGGTCTTCTCTTGGTCTTTTTCCAGACGTATTCGCCCAGCACATCCTTCGTGACAGACTTAAGCTTGCCCCAGTCGGTAACTCCCTTGTCCAGACAGTTCTGAATCGCGTCGTCCACCGTCATTCTGGCCTCCTCGATCAGCTCGTCGGACTCTCTCACATAGACAAAGCCCCGGGACACGATATCGGGTCCCGCCATCAGCTCGCCGCTGCTCTTCTCCAGACTCATGACCACAATCATGATGCCGTCCTCCGCCAGATGCTGACGGTCTCTGAGCACCACATTGCCCACGTCTCCCACACCAAGGCCGTCCACGAGAATACTGCCGACGGGCACCTTGCCGTTTACCTTCGCATGTTCCTCGCTCATCTCCAGCACATCACCGGAGGAGAGGATAAAAATATTGTCCTTGTCGATGCCCAGATTCTCCGCAATCCTGGCCTGTGCCTTCAGATGCTTGTACTCGCCGTGTACGGGAACCGCATATTTCGGATGCGTCAGCGTATAAATCAGCTTAATCTCCTCCTGACAGGCATGTCCCGACACATGCGTATCCTGAAACACCACATCCGCGCCCTTGCGCTGCAGCTCGTTGATGATCTTCGTCACCGCCTTCTCATTGCCCGGTATGGGATTTGAGGAGAAGATAACCGTGTCCTTCGGGCCGATGGTAATCTTGCGGTGCATATTGTTTGCCATGCGGGAGAGGGCTGCCATGCTCTCGCCCTGACTTCCCGTGGTGATGATCACCTGCTGTTCGTCGGGATAGTTCTTCATCTGGTCAATGTCCACCAGCGTGTTGTCCGGAATACTGATACAGCCCAGATTCTTCGCCGTCTCTATGATATTTACCATGCTGCGGCCTTCCACGCTCACCTTGCGGCCAAACTTATAGGCGGTGTTGATGATCTGCTGCACCCTGTCCACATTGGAGGCGAAGGTCGCCACAAAAATACGGGTGTTTTTATGCTCGTTAAACAGCGTGTCGAACGCCTTGCCCACCGTCTTCTCCGAGGGGGTAAAACCGGGGCGCTCCGCATTGGTAGAATCGCACATCAGCGCCAGCACGCCCTTTTTGCCCAGCTCCGCGAAACGCTGCAGGTCGATGGCGTCCCCGAACACCGGGGTGTAATCCACCTTGAAATCCCCCGTGTGCACCACGATTCCCGCAGGGGAATAAATAGCGAGTGCAGCCGCGTCCACGATACTGTGATTGGTCTTGATAAACTCCACGCGGAATTGTCCCAGATTGATGGACTGTCCGAACTTTACCACCTTCCGCTTGGTGGTTTTCATCATATTATGCTCCGTCAGTTTATTCTCGATAATCCCCATGGTCAGACGGGTGGCATAAATCGGCACATTGACCTCCCGCAGCACATAGGGCAGCGCGCCGATATGATCCTCATGACCGTGGGTGATGACAAATCCCTTGACTTTCTCAATATTATTTTTCAGATAAGTCACATCGGGTATGACCAGATCGATCCCCAGCATATCGTCCGCCGGAAACGAAAGGCCGCAATCCACCACAATAATACTGTCCTCGTACTCGAAGGCAGTAATATTCATGCCGATTTGCTCCAGACCGCCCAGGGGAATGACCTTCAATCCCGGAGCTCCGTTATTCTCTTTTTTCTTTCTCACAAAATTTCCTCCATAACTATAAAATCTAAATTATTTTTCATCCCGTACAAATTCCACGTCCTCCAGCATATCCGCAAACACACCGGAAACCGCGTCCAATTCCTTTTCATCCGATACGATGGTAAAGAGACTCTCCTCCTCGCCGTCCGAGGACATGTCCTTCAAAATCAAGGCCTCGCCGTCTCCCTCCTCGAAATCCGTCACCAGAATATAGTTGACGCCGCCTATCCGCGTCTGCTCCAGCACATAAAAATCTACAGGTTCCTCACCGTCCGCATTGAACGTAATTTTCTCCAGCTTACCCATCCCTTTCTCCATTTCCGTTCCTTCCGCAATCAATCCTTCTCAAAGCTGCGTCTGTCCAGATATCCCTGCAAAATAAAGACAGCCGCCAGCATGTCCACATACTCCTTGCGGTTCTCCCTGCGGATGCCCGCCTCCATCATGGTTTTGTCCGCCGAGACCGTGGTCAGCCGCTCGTCCCACAAGACCACGGGAAGTCCCGTTCTGCGCTCCAGCTTCTCCTTGAACTCTTCGGTGAGCTCCGCACGCACACCCTCCGTACCGTTCATGTGCTTAGGCAGTCCCAGCACCAGCTCCTCCACCTCGTACTCCTCGATCAGCGCTTCAATCCTGGCGAGAGTCTGACGAAGCTTATTCTCCTCCTTGCGGCGGATAATCTCCACACCCTGAGCCGTCAAAAGCAGGGCGTCGCTCACCGCAACCCCCACTGTCTTTGAGCCGAAATCCAACCCCATGATCCGCATGGATTATCCTCCTAATTCCAGTGATTGTTCTTAATGTACTCCGCGAGGAGCTCCTCCACCAGCTCGTCGCGCTCCACCTTCATGATCAGGCTTCTGGCGCTCTTGTGGCTGGTGATATAAGTGGGGTCTCCGCTCATAATGTATCCCACAATCTGATTCACCGGATTGTAACCCTTCTCTGTCAAAGCCTCGTACACCGTTGCCAGCACTACCTTCACCCCGGTCTCGGGCTCCGTCTCCACTTTAAAGTATTGTGTACTTCCTAAATCCTGCATAATCCCATCCTTTATACTTCCGAAAATTCCTGATGCACTCTTATCTTACCGCATTTCCCGGCAAAATTCAATCATTATTCGCCCATCTTACTGTTCTTTCAGGCTAAACTCTGCTTCCCAGCAAAATATCCTCCGTCAGAAAGCTCTCCGCCAAAACCCGCGTCACCGTATTGGAGAGAACCTCCTCCCCTGCGGGGAGCGCTACCTTCACATAATCCCCGGTATGTCCCAGCCAGTAGCTCTCACCATCTATCTCCCGCCTGTCCTCCCAGAGAATCTCAGCCTGTTTTCCTATGTAAGCCCTGCGAAAAGCCTCGGACTGCCTTGCCTCCAGCGCAAAGAGCTCGTCGCTGCGCGCCGCCTTCACCCGCTCCGCAAGCTGTCCCGGCATTTTGTCGGCACGGGTGCCCGCCCGCCTGGAATATTTGAAGATATGCATCTCAAAAAATCCCACCTGCTCCAAAAACGCTTTCGTACAGGCAAATTCCTCCTCCGTCTCCCCGGGAAATCCCACAATCACATCCGTGGTGATGGCAGGGTGCGAAAAAGCCTGCCGCAGATACTGTACTCCCTGCAAGTATTCCCCTGTGGTATACTGTCTATTCATCCGTTTTAAGGTCTCGTCACAGCCGCTCTGCAGCGAAAGGTGAAAATGGGGACACAGCCGCGGGAGCGCCCCCAGTCTGCCCGCCGTCTCCTCCGTGATGATCCGGGGCTCCAGAGAACCCAGGCGGATGCGCTGCAGTCCCTCCACTTGATTGTGAATGTGCTCCACCAGCTCAATGAGCCTGCTCTCTCCCCGATAATAGGCTCCATCCTCAAAATCAATCCCATAAGAACTGATATGAATGCCTGTGAGCACAATCTCCTTATAGCCCTTTGCCACCAGTCCCCGTATCTCCGCCAGAATATCTTCCTCCCTGCGGCTGCGCACCCGCCCTCTGGCATAGGGAATGACACAGTAGGAACAGAACTGATTACAGCCGTCCTGAATCTTGATATAAGCCCGGGTGTGCTCCGCCGTCCGGCTTAAGGTCATCTCCTCATAGGCGCAGGGCTTGTCCAGATCGATGATGGTCGTGCCCCCCAGAGTCTTTCCCACGGCATTCTTTCCCGAGGTATTCTCTCTCGCTTTCAGGAATTCCTCCAATATCTGCGCGATATCCTTCTTGCGATTGTTGCCCACAGCCAGGTCGATGCTCTCGTCCAGCAGCGCGCCCTCCCTGTCCGTCTGGACATAGCAGCCCACGGCGACCACCACCGCCTCGGGGTTCCTTTGTCTGACCCGGTGCAGCATCTGTCTGCTCTTGCGGTCTGCTATGTTTGTGACCGTACAGGTATTGATAATATAAATATCGGCAATTTGCTCGAATGGTACAACCCGGTAGCCCTTTTCCTGTAAAATTTGCTGCATCACATCCAGTTCATAGGAGTTCACCTTGCACCCAAGGTTGTGGAATGCTACACTTTTCATACGAAATCCCCGCTTTTTTTGTAGTGTTTTAGCCTTGACTTTTGTCTGCCCAGCCATTAATATGAAGCGTGAAGGTATGCTGCCCGTTAATTGTTAAGGAGGTAATTATCATGAAAACAGTTCAGATTTCATTAAATTCCATTGATAAGGTAAAATCTTTCGTAAACGATGTCACCAAATTTGATTACGATTTTGATTTAGTGTCCGGCAGATACGTCATCGACGCAAAGTCCATCATGGGTATTTTCAGTCTGGATCTCTCTAAGCCCATCGACTTAAACATCCATGCTGAGGATGGCATCGACGATATCATGGAGGCGCTCAAGCCCTATCTGGTATAAAGTCAGCGCTTACTTATCAAAATCCATCAAGGTTTACTTATCAAATGTGAGGTCACACATGAAGTCACATATGAAGCGTCTCAGGGACGCAATCCCCTGAGACGTCTTTTTTATGCGCAGGAAAATCCGCCTGCCCGCCGCATCTATTCCGCTATGATCAGCTCCGCCGTCTCCAGAGCCGTCCTTACCAGCTCGTCAATCTGTTCCTCCAGATTTTTCTCATGTCTGCGGATAATGTTGACATTCGGCTTCGTCACAGGATGCTTCGCCACAAATATCGTACAACAGTCCTCATAAGGCAGGATCGAGGTCTCAAAGGTGTCTATTTTCTCCGCCACCTCCACAATCTCCTGCTTGTCAAATCCAATCAAAGGCCGATAGACGGGAAGCTCGCACACCTCGTTGGTGGCGATCAGGGAACTCATGGTCTGAGATGCCACCTGCCCGATGCTCTCCCCGGTAATCAGACCCAGACAGTCGTTTTCCTTCGCAATATGTTCCGCGATGCGCATCATGTAGCGGCGCATGATGATCGTCAGCTCCTCGTGGGGACATTTTTCATGGATGTAGAGCTGTATATCCGTAAAATTGACCACATGCAGATAGATGGGTCCGGTATAGCGGGATACGATCCTCGCCAGATCCACCACCTTCTGCTTTGCCCTGTCGCTGGTGTAGGGCGGAGCGTGAAAATAGACCGCATCTATCTTCACACCGCGCTTTGCTATCATGTAACCGGCCACCGGAGAGTCAATGCCGCCGGACAGCAGCAGCATTGCCTTTCCGCCCGTTCCCACAGGCATTCCTCCGGGGCCCGGAATAATTTCGGAATAAATATAAATTTTTTCCCGCACTTCGATGTTTAACAGGATATCCGGATTGTGGACATCCACCTTCATCTCAGGGTAAGCCTTTAAAATAACCTCTCCCATATCCATATTGATGGTCATGGAATCCTTGGGATAATTCTTGCGCGCACGGCGTGCATTCACTTTAAACGTCCTGTTCCGGTCAGGATAGACATCCGCGATATAATCCACCACCCTGTCGCAGAGCTTCTCAAACCCCTCATCCTCCACATAAACCACAGGACAGATGCCGGAGATGCCAAAGACACGCTTCAGATGCTCCACCACCTCGTCAAAATCAAACTCCGTCTGCGCATCCACATAGATACGCCCCTGTGTTTTAGAAATCATAAAACATCCGTCACATTTTTTCAGCGCATGTTTTATCTGATGAATCAGCGCATCCTCAAACAGATACCGATTTCTTCCCTTAATACCGATTTCCGCGTATTTTATCAAAAAAGCTGTAAACATCATATCCTCCTGTCATGGCGCCGCCCGGCGGACGTTGCCTTCGACGTATCTCTCCTGTCCCCTACGCACGGCGGGCATATCTGCGCAGTATAGGAATTTTATCATATAATACCTGCAATGTATAGTCCAATTCATCCATTGTGGTAAAAACAGAAAAGCTGAAACGGATTGTGGATTCCAAAAGCGACTTCTCCACACCGATGGCCTTTAACGTAGCCGAGGGCTGCGGCTTGCGGGCGGAACATGCGCTGCCCGCGGACACATAGATACCCTCGTCCTCCAGCGTGTGCAGCAGCACTTCGCTCCTCACCCCGGCAAAAGAGACGCTGACCACATGGGGCGCGGTGCCCTCGCCATAGCCTCCGTCCGGCAGAAGTCCGTTAATCTTCACGCCCTCCAGACGGCTCAGTCCCTCGATAAAGTATCTCTTGCAGCGATATAACTGATTGACATCCTCCTCCAGATGGCTGTAAAGAATCTCCGCCGCCCTTGCCATACCCGCAATCCCGGGCACATTCTCCGTGCCGGAGCGAAGATTCATCTGCTGTCCGCCGCCAAAATTGACAGACTGTATTTTCACCTTCTCACCCACATACAAAAATCCCACACCCTTGGGTCCATGAATCTTGTGCCCGCTGGCGGAAAGCAGATCGATATTCATCCGCTTGGGATAGATCCTTGCCTTTCCAAAGCCCTGTACAGCATCCACATGAAACAGCGTGCCCGGGTTCATCCGCTTGATCAGCGTTCCGGCCTCCGCGATGGGCTGCAGAGAACCGACCTCATTGTTGGTGTGCATGATGGACACCAGAATCGTATCTGAAGTCATAGCCTGGCGCAAATCGTCCATACGGATGCGCCCGGTGGCATCCACCGGCAGATAAGTCACCCGAAATCCCAGACTCTCCAGATACCGCATGGTCTGCAGGACAGCCGGATGCTCTATCTGCGTGGTGATCAGATGCTTACCGCTTCGCTGATTCGCCAGCGCACAGCCGATCAATGCCAGATTATCGGACTCCGTGCCCCCCGAGGTAAAAAAGAGCTCCTTCTCATTGACCTTCAGAATATTTGCCAGAGTCTCCTTTGCATACCGCACATGGTTCTCAGCCTGTACTCCCTTTCTGTGCAGACTGGAAGGATTCCCATAATCTTCGCACATCAGCTTTTTCACCAACTCCGCCACATCCTGAAACACTCTCGTGGTAGCGGAATTGTCCAAATACACTTCCATTGATGATTCTCCTTCATCTATATTCTCACCTTTGTTATTCATATCATATGCAGGAAAAGCCTGTTTTGCTTACTGCTCCATAAGGTACCCGATCCATGCCAGCACCGTCATACCCGCGGTCTCCGTGCGCAGAATCCGTCTGCCCAGCGTAATCGGACAAAGCCCTTTCTCCCTTGCCAGCGCAATCTCACTCTCCTCAAAGCCGCCCTCCGACCCGATGAACACTGCCACCCGCTGCCCCGGCCGTATACCGGACAACAGCTCTCTGGTGTACTCCATGCCGCGCTCCAGTTCATACGGAATCAACCGCACGTCCATCTCCTCCGCCTGCTCCAGAGCCTTCGCAAAGCTCACAACCGGCTTTACCTGCGGAACCACTCCGCGCTGACTCTGCTTGGCAGCCGCCTCCGCAATGCCCTGCCAGCGAGCCACCCTGGAAGCCACCTTTTTCTCGTCCAGCTTCACCACGCACCGCTTCGTGGCAACCGGGACAATCTCATACACCCCCAGTTCCACCGCCTTCTGAACAATAAGCTCCATCTTATCGCCCTTCGGCAGCCCCTGAAACAGAGTCACCTTCACGGGCAGCTCCACACTGTCCTCCTTCACAAAGCGCAGCTCGCAGCGTATGGAGTCCTCCTTCAATTCGGCGATACCGCAGCGATACTCGCAGCCATCCTGCCCATTGCTCACAGAGATTTCCTCGCCAACCTTCATCCGAAGCACATTTTTGATATGGTTCACGTCCGTTCCCAGAATTATGACACTTTTGTCATCTGTGTGAATCTGTTCCGGCTCCACAAAAAAATGATACATGCCGCCTCCATACAAAATATTTTATCCGTTTCGCCTTTTATCCGACATCGCTTACTTCTGCGCCGTGATGGATACCCACTCTCCCTGATAAGTAGTCTCCAGGATGTTAAGTCCCGCCGCCTTCACCGCATCCGCCACGGTCTGTTCCTTATCGTCGATGATTCCGGAGGTGATATAGATGCCGCCGGGCTTTAGCTGCCCGGTGATCACAGGCGTCAAAGACACCAGCACATCCGCCAGAATATTCGCCACCACAACATCATAGCGGCCATAACCCACCTTATCCTGCACCGCCTTGTCCGTGATGATATTGCCTGTCAGCATCTCAAACTGCTCCGGCGAAATCCCGTTGACGGCGCAGTTTTCCGCAACCGCCTCCACTGCGCAGGGGTCCAAATCCGTCCCCACCGCGTGCTTCGCTCCAAACATCAGGGACAAAATCGCCAGAATCCCGCTGCCGGTCCCCACGTCCAAAAGCTCCGTCTGCGGCGTGATATGCCTGCGCAATTGACGGATGCAGAGCTGGGTCGTCTCATGCATCCCCGTGCCAAAGGCCGTACCCGGGTCAATATGCAGCACCATGCGCTCCGAATCCTCCGGCTTAATATCCTCCCAGGAAGGAATGACAAGAATGTCATCTATATAAAACTGATGAAAATACTGCTTCCAGTTGTTAATCCAATCGATGTCCTCCGTCTCGTCCACCGCGATGCTCCCCTCGCCGATATCGCAGAACATCCGCAAATCCTCCAGCTCGCTCTCAATGCGGGAGCGCAGCGTCTCCACGTCCAGAGTCTCCCCCTGCACCGTCACCCGGCCGTCCTCCTGTTGTTCCACAAAGAAATTCAGCCAGGCAATCCCGTCATCCTCCTCCCCCTCAGGCAGAATATCCACGAACATCTGCTCCTTCTCCAGAGCCGTCAGAGGAATCTTGTCCTCAATCTGAGCGCCCTCCAGCCCGATATCATACAACGTGCTGATAATAATATCCTCCGCATCCGTAACGGTCTTCAAACGAAACCTTACCCACTTCATAAACCCGCCTCCTCCCGACCAAAAAGCTAAGTCACCAACCACCACTTCAAGTGGTGGTTTGGTTTGACCCCCCAAGGGGTC